>ENA-OREC01000048-OREC01000048.1-marine-metagenome-genome-assembly--contig:-NODE-48-length-26661-cov-6.059171_pt1 | contig 26661 bp, 26 predicted proteins | sample MGYA00248626_ERZ508543 | MGnify/ENA primary metagenome ERZ508543 (study PRJEB26211, sample SAMN05518279) | marine metagenome | isolation source: Puget Sound, Washington, USA | host: Bankia setacea | place...
CCCTGACCTTGACCAGCCATCGACTCTGCACACTGCCTGGCCACATGAAAAGCAATGTTTGTGGCAAGTGCTGTTTTCCCCATCGAAGGACGTCCTGCTATAATGAGTAAGTCAGATGCATGCAATCCTCCCAACTTTCTGTCAAGCTCATGTAACCCACTTGACAAACCCGATAATCTGCTATCACGGTGATACGCTATTCTTGCCATATCCACTGCATCTGCAACAGATGAAACAAATCGACGGAACCCCCTGTTAGCTGACTTATTCTCAACAATATTATATAATTTCTGCTCTGTCTCTGTAACAATAGTGTCTATACTCACATCTCCTGAATACTCAATAGAACGGTGTGCTGTTTCCATTCCTAATCTATATAGTTCTCTATGTAGGAAAGTTTCTCTGATGATCTCCGCAAACTCCACCACATCTGACACTGTAATTGCAGCAGCTGTAAGATTTGTAAGGTAACCGTGTTTCTCAGGCATCTCATCAATTAAGGGATCATTCTCAAAATACGGTCGTAAAGTCACAGGAGTAGCTAATTTTCCAGACTGTATCCTCTTTGCAATGACTCCATATATTTTACGGTGTAATGGATCAAAAAAATACTCTTCACTAACTATACCTGATATACGATCAAAAACAGCATTATCTAGCAGAAGTATCCCTAGGAATACTTGTTCAACCTCTGCGTTATGAGGTAAAGAGATACTATTGCTAATCTCATTATCTGGCATACATTGATCCCCCTGTGATATCAATTACATGCAATACACCGATACACTTGCATTCCAATATGTTCCCATTAGAGCATATAAATATAAGCATAATAAAATATACCCATGCTCAAGACAACACGTAAAAAACAACCTGGGAAAATCTGAGAATCCCTCCAGGGGGTAGACCTATAAAAAGATTATGATTCACTAATATTAACAAAGTAGGTTCTATGTCATCATATTTTTATCTCAGTGAATAGCAATTTAATAAAAACAATCGCTCAAGTGGATGACCATCCAGTTATATCATGGATGATCTTTTATCTCATGTGCAGGTATCCATCGTCAGATGTTCCATTGTATAATGAGAGAAATGTTGTGAGAGATTTGCTATTTACTCCATATCATGATTGGATAATAAAGACTTAGCAGAACAGATATATATGCAACTACTATCAATTAACGTGCAATGCATCAACATTATCTGCTTATATGACTATTGTAAGATTAATGCTAAAGACATACTTCCTGTGAGCATGTCGTGTATCATTGTTACAATACTGTCTACATAACTATCACTGATAACAAAATGCAGGGAAATTCCAGTCACGAAACCAAGTGCCGCCACAAGCATAATTACACACCTGTATGTTTTCCACCATACCTTATATTGCTTATCATTTGGGCAAAATGATGCCACTTCCGAGAAATGTAACATCTCTTGCATCGATAGCAATACTGGATTATTTCCTTTGGGATCAGCATTATCAGCATCATGAGCTTTGATTATATCACCAAGAACAACTCTTTTAAAGTCACGTGTAGAATCTGCTGTTTTCCTTCTGCTGAAGTACCCTCTTATACAGGATATATAATACATTAGACTTATCATCAGTCCCCCACTATGCCATATGCTACCTTCCCACTCATAAAATTATATCATTTACTCTTTGCAAGAGTATTAATGTTGCTATGACTATACAATCATTTGTATTGTGTATAAACTGACGGTACGGAGTGTTAAGAGGAATATAGTTGTGCTGGTTTTAATCGATAATTACGACAGCTTCACCTACAATTTGTACCATATGTTATGCGAATATACCAAGGTAGTAGTTAAGTACAACGATAGTATCGATGTAGAGAGCGTAATAGGCTTGCAACCTAATGCTATAGTTATATCTCCTGGACCTGGTTGCCCGCCTGACTCTACTGGCATTTGCTCTGACCTTGTAATTAAGGCATCAGAAAATGATATCCCCGTACTGGGGATATGTCTTGGCCATCAGGTAATAGGTGATGTTTTTGGAGGGTTGATTGTGCCTGCCCCCAGAATAGTCCACGGGAAAACGAGTAAGATTTATCATCTTCATGATCTTCCAACCATCATGTCTATCAAAGGGGGCTGTCGTCTCTTCGAAGGAATCCCTAGCCCTTTTACTGCAACACGTTATCATTCTCTGGTTATTGACTCTAACACCTTCCCTAATGATGAGCTTGATATTACAGCATGGAGCAACCACAATCTTATAATGGGAGTTCAGCATAAACGTTATAGAATTTTTGGGGTACAATTCCATCCTGAAAGCTTTAAAACATCTTGTGGAAAAATAATGATAGAGAATTTTATGAAAATAGCGAATATTGCATGATGTTGATATCTCTTTAAACTACGCATATAGGCATTACTCATGACATACGATGATATATTTGCGGATACTCCTGATAACCAGTTTTTCAAACAGATATTACATAGGGTTATGAAGGAAGAACTTGACCCTACAGATACAAACCGTGCCTTTACAGCCATACTAAATGGCAATGTGTCTCCTATTATGACCACAGCATTCCTTCTTGCACTTAATATGCGTGGAGAACAAATTCAGGAAATACAATGTGCCTCTTCTGTAATGAAAAAACATGCCCTTAAAATATCTTCCCCTGTGGGAAGTATAGATATTGTAGGGACTGGGGGCGATGGAAAGAATACTCTGAACATCTCTACAGCATCTGCCCTGGTTACAGCATCAACAGGCGTTCCTGTTGCAAAACACGGTAACCGTGCCTCTTCCTCAAAATGTGGGTCTGCTGATCTGCTTGCAGGATATGGAGTAAAAATTGACTGCAACCCCAAAACTACCGAAGAGGCAATAAAGCACATTGGCTTTGGATTCATGATGGCTCCCCTATTCCATCCTTCTATGAAGAATGTGGCTAAGGTCAGAGGAATGATGGGAATTCGCACTATTTTTAATCTTCTTGGACCTCTTACTAATCCTGCAGATGTCAAGTATCTACTAATGGGTATTTTTTCTTCAGACTGGCAATTGCCCATTGCACAAGTTCTTGGAAAGGGCGATATTAAGAGAGCTTGGATAGTACATGGTGAAGATGGTACAGATGAACTATCTGCAACAGGTGCAACACATGTAATAGAGGTAAAAGATGGTTATATTTCCAGGTTTGATGTAACCCCTTACGATGCAGGGCTCACCCCAGTGTCAGAGGAGGATTTGCATGGTGGGAGTATTGATGATAACGTAAATGCATTACGTGAATTACTTATGGGAAAACATAGCGCATTTCGTACAGCTGTTCTGTTTAACGTATCGGCTGCCCTGCTAATTTCAGGCGTTACACATAATCTTAAGGATGGGGTCAAAATTGCAGAACATGCTATTGACAGTGGGAAGGCTTATAAGGTTCTACATAAACTTACGGAATATACTAACAGCGACCCATATGCTACGGTAGGAAACATGGAGGTTAAGAATTGATAGCTGATATTCTACGCGATATATTATCTGCAAAGCGCGAATACATTCATTACTGCAAGTCTTCTGTATCTCTTCATGATCTGGAGCAGCAAATAACAGCAACAGCTCTTCCACGAGGATTTCAACAGGCATTGAATACCCGAATTCATGATGCTTCTTGTGGTCTGATTGCCGAAATAAAAAGGAAAAGCCCCTCAAAAGGAGTACTAAGGACTGACTGCTCTGTCTCTGCAATAGCAAAAGATTATGAGACTGGTGGAGCTTCATGCATTTCCGTCCTTACTGAGACAGACTTCTTTAACGGTTCAGCACAGGATCTTATTGAAGTTAAGTCTTCATGTTCCATTCCTGTCTTACGCAAAGACTTTATAATTGACCCATATCAGGTAATAGAATCCAGAGCTATAGGAGCTGACTGTATCCTACTTATTATAAGCTGTCTGTCATACAATCAGGCTGTTGAACTTGAAGAGGCTGCCATAGAAAACGGCCTTGATGTACTAGTGGAAGTACATGATCATGATGAGCTTGAAATTGCGATGCAACTGAAAACTAATATGATAGGTATTAATAATCGTAATCTTTCCACCTTCCATACAGATACTTCTGTTACAAAAAACCTGGCTCAATATATACCATCTGAATATACCGTTGTATCAGAGTCAGGTATTAATTCTGCAAACGACATTCGTGACATTGCAAAGTATAATGTGATGTGCTTTCTGGTAGGAGAGAGCCTTATAAAGCAAAAAGATATAGTGTATCATACAAAAGAAATGTCCAATGCTTTATCTTCTCTATCCTCTACAATATAAATAATGGATATTATGACACGCAAAAGTACTGATACTGATGGGTTATTCTCGCATATAGATGCCAGTGGAAAAGCTACAATGGTAGATATATCTCATAAAGTCGATACATATAGAAAAGCAGTTGCAAAGGGAGAGATACTGCTTCCAGCTGCCACGATGTTGGCTGTATCTCAAGGTAGTACTGATAAGAAAGGAGATATTCTTACCGTATCTAAAATAGCTGGAATAATGGCAGCAAAACGTACATCAGAATTAATCCCTTTATGCCATACTCTACCATTATCACGAATAAGCGTAGATTTTACCCTGAATAATTCTACAAATACTCTGGAAATCACCTCGATTGTGGAAACTTATGACCGTACCGGGGTTGAGATGGAAGCTCTAACAGCTGTTACCGTTACGGCTCTTACTGTGTATGATATGTGCAAATCAACAAGCCATGGCATTGTAATCAGTAACATACACTTAGTGTCGAAAACAGGAGGAAAACACGATTATCAGTTACATAAAGAGCATGAAATATGAACTATGATCCTATTCCTTTTGCAGAGGCTATGTCCATTATCTTGAAGTCTACAGAAAATATATCCATTGATGAAGAGGTAATACCTTTATCATGCGGATGCGGTCGCCTACTTACACGCAACATAATATCCTCTATTTCTCACCCACCATGTAATGTGTCGTCAATGGATGGGTACGCTTTCCGACATGCAGATCTACAAAGAACCGATAAATTCTATGTGCATCCAGAATCCGCTAAAGCTGGAAGTAATATTATAAAATCACCCTTGAACGAGGGATATACTATACAGATTTTCACAGGCGCTCCAATGCCAACTGACGCTGATACTGTCGTAGCTTATGAAGATGTTCTAAATATTAATGATTCTACAATCATAATTCCTGACATGAAATATAAACTAGGCATGTATGTACGACCAGAGGGGATGGATTTTAGGAGCGGAGATCCTATATTAAATGCGGGCAGAATTCTATCTCCAGAAGATATAGCTCTAATAGCTGCAATGGGAATCTCTTTCATTACCGTTAAAAGAAAACTGGGTATTACTGTTATATCTACTGGAGATGAGATTATTATGCCTGGAATATCAGGTAATAAAGAAAATATAGATATTTTTGCATCCAGCAACATTGCACTATTAGCTATGTTAAATGATAACAAAAGCAGAGCATCTATGTCACCTGTAATACCTGACTGTCTGGACAATGTAATACATGCTATCAATGCTGCATCTATAAGCTCTGATATTGTCATTACTATAGGAGGAGCCGGTTGCGGTAAGCATGATTTGATTGAAAGTGCTGTAACTAAACTGGGTGGTAATTTTCTTATACGTGGAGTCTTAATGAGACCAGGAAAACCTTTTTCTCTAGCACAAGTTGGGAAATCGTTAGTTGTGTGCTTACCTGGAAACCCTGTTTCATCTATATTATGTACACGCATTATGGTGCAACCTCTGATAAGGTCACTTCTTAGATTCCCCTTATATAAACAGCAGCCTCACCTAATGAAACTGACATCATCTCTTGCTAAGAACTCAGAAAGAACCCATTTCATGCGTGGCAGAACACATTCTACAAATAGCACGTATAATAATATCATTCACAAAGTAACTCCATGCCCCAAACAAGATAGCATAGCACTTGCTGAACTTGCTATGTCCAATGCCTTGATTGTACGAGAACCATTTGATCCATCCAAAAAAATTGACGATGTAGTATCTGTGTACTACATAAACGACCTATAGAAAAAGTATTGCTCGTCCACATCAGGAGAAATATATCATATCCCCACATGGGGCTCCTGTAATCTCTCCCCCTTCCATAGCAATCTTCCCATTTACCACTGTCATTTCAGGCCACCCTCGCACCATCCTTCCTTCATAAGGAGACCAACAACTTTTAGAGGAAATCCAGTCAGAAGATATGATATTGCGCTTTCCAAAATCTACAATTGCCAGGTCGGCATCATACCCAACATCTATCATACCTTTACCATCAATCCCAAAAACATGCGACGGTCCCAAAGAAGTCAAAGAAACAAGACGTCCTGGAGATAAAACACCTGTACTAACCAGATCAAGCCCTAAAGGAAGTAAAGTCTGCACACCTGGCATTCCAGATGGAGAACCAGGATATTGCATGACCTTCTCAGCTAAAAGATGAGGAGCATGATCAGAGCCTAATATATCAACTCTGTTACCAGAACATACTTCATGCCTAACGGCTTCACTTATTTCCAACGAACGTATAGGCGGATTAACCTGTACTTTGCTACCTTGTAATAGGTAATCTTCTACACTCAGAAACATATGGTGCGGTGTAACTTCGCAAGTCACGTTATTGTACGCATTAATCATCTCAATTTCTTCCAAGGTGCTCACATGCAGAATATGCATTTTAGCTTGTGTGCTATCTGCCATATCAAGCAGACGTTTGGTACTTTCCAATGCACACCACTTATCTCTCCATACACTATGTGAAGATACATCGCCCTTAATAATATATGGCTCCCGTGAAATAAGACGAGTATTATCTTCTGAGTGTACAGAAACCCTTCTACTAGTTTTTCTCAGTATCTCTTCAACCGCTGAATCTGTCACCCAAAGATCTGAACTATTTGTTGTAAGGCCATAAAATATTTTTATCCCAGCAACCCCTGGTAGTAATTCTAGATCTGGGATTAAATCTATATTATCCATTGTGGCAGCAATGTAAAAAGCATAAGAACTGAACATTCTACCTTTTGCACGCTTTAATTTATCTTCCAAAGCATCATATGTTGCAGTAACAGGAATTGTATTAGGCATTTCAAATACAGATGTCACTCCACCTTTTACCGCAGCCATAGATCCTGTATACAAATCTTCCTTATGTTCCATGCCTGGTTCACGGAAATGTACATGTGTATCAATAACTCCTGGCATTATATGCAAATTGGAAACATCCCTCTCATCATAAGATGAGTAGTTTAAATCTTTACCTACTGCAATAATTTTCCCGTCTCTAATTGCAATATCACTCTCTACGGATTCATTAAGACTCTCCGTTTCATGGGTAATTATACGACCATGACGGATTAGCAGATCACAAAATTCTAACACTCTCTTCACATCTATTAACTAAAGTTTTATATTATAAGATATACTGTATTTGCTACTAGCATGCTAATAGGCTATGAGAAAAAAGCTATAAAGTCCATCAGCTATTTTATTTTACTATGACGGATACCAGTAATGACAATTCTTAAGATGCTTCATGAAAATTACAACCATCCCATCGATACACCGTTAGATACATTAAAGCTACAGGTTGACCGATCGTTGATTCATGTACAGGGAGAGGATGCATCAAAATTTTTACAAGGAATATTAACTCAGGATATACGAAAACTAAGCATCCATAATAGTATTTATTCAGCAATGCTTACTCCGCAAGGGAAATATATAACTGATTTCTTTGTGATATATTGCGCTGAAGACTCCATGTATATTGACGTGTCCTCTGATAGCGCCTCTCACTTATATGATATACTAACAATGTATAAATTAAATTGTAATGTTAACTTAACATACATGACCTGCAAGGTTCATCTTGTTTTCTCCAAGTCACTTGTTGAGAATTATATCAATGTAGATAAAAAGAATAATGGCTATACAGTAACTTATACAGATGCTACTACAATAATCGTAGATCCTAGAAATAACCATCTTGGATTACGTTTATATAATCTAAATGCACCATATCAAATAGGAACTATGGATGAATCTGATAATGTATCAAAAGAACTTGCCAATATTCATGATGGAAATATAAACGAATACGATTATTTACGAATATCTCTCAAAATTCCAAGCGCCAAAAGTGAATTAATTCCGTACACTTCATACATTACTGAGGTTGGGTTTATTCATGCTAATGGTGTTAGCTTTGATAAGGGATGCTACATTGGTCAGGAAGTTGTAGCAAGGATGAGACATAAAACTACCCCTCGCAAATCTTTATACCGTATTCATAGCACCACGATGCATTCACCTCTACAATCAGGAAGCGATATATTGCAACATAATCATCCTATAGGCAAAATAACCAGTGCATCTTCAGAAATAGGATTGGCCATACTAGATAATCGGAAGTTGGATCTAAAAGAATGTTGTCGTACTCAGAATGACATTGCGTTGTATATCTCTCAGTAAGGAAATATCCTCAATCAACCCAGCCTGTTTTTCTATTGGAGGCTTCAATTATAGAGTTTGTAACACGCTGTGCAAAAGGAATATTCCCATGCGATGCTGATACTTCTCCTAATCTTTTCTTACACTCTTCAAATGCCAGTTTCTGTGTAGCTATACACTCAAGCCCTTCCTCATTTTTTGAAATTATATTCGATAACGTACAAGCCATATCATCGTACGCATTGGCTAATTGGCTCGTCATAAAGAAAGGAGTTGCATCTTTACGAGAGCTGATACAACCAACTAATGATGGCGTTATATCCTGCAGACTCTTCAAAGTTTTTTTACACAACCATATAACAAGCTGTTCAAATATAGAATTACTTCTGTATACATACACCACCATTGGAACATCTGCATACATCATATCAAGAGCTGAGGCTCCCACACTCATATATGCAACATCTGCCGTTGAATATATAAGTAATCTATTATTTATGTGCTCATCTCCTATAGGTATACACTCCACATGGACATCTATATCCCATGTCTTCACAGTATTAACAACCTCCACATAAGTTTCAGGTAGAGCAACATTAACTACCTTTATGTTATTATGCTTGGCAACTCGTTCTATAACTTCTTTCTGTATACTCAACACAGACTGCAATACGCCTTTCCTACTACCAGAAAGGATCAATAGTATCTTCCTGTCTGCATCTCCACCACTTAATATTTCCTGCCTCTTCTTAAGAGTGGCCTCTTCATCAGGTGGCGTATAATCCAGTAATGGACATCCACAACAGACAGCAGTCATATTTTCTGCATTCTGAAAATATGGTAATTCGAATGGATACAGCACAATCATATGATCATAAACACGTTTACATATATCTGCACGTTTTCTATAGTACACCCATACACTAGGAGAAATCATATGTACCAAAACCACTTTAGGACAATGCTTCTTCAGATATTTTGCTATAATTATAGAATAGTAATACGCATCGGCCGTAACCAGAATATCAGGTGGGTTCTGTGCCAGATATCTAGCTAATTTACGTACATTCATAATTGCACTGATGATACAGGATATTGCACGAGTTCTTACATGATTGTAGCATATTTTGTTAGCAATCACAGACATCTTCTCTGATTTAAGAGGTTTCATGCCAGCATTCATCATGCAGCTGCCGCCAACTCCTGTAATTTCAACATCTTTCAAACGTTCGTGTAGCCCTCGAACAGCATGAGCAGCTATAACATCAGCCGAAGGATCAACCGCAAAAAATACTACTCTCATGTTATCAATATCCATATATAAACAACCCAGAGTCATCTGCCATACGGCACATCTCGTCCTTATCAAAAAGCAATACTCTGCCAGCAGCAACAGCAATACCACGCAAACCTGCACGTACAGCTCCCTGCATAGTACGCAAACCAATTGCTGGAATTTCTATTTTACTATAAACACCAGGATACACATTCTTATACAACAGTCCGCCCGCAAATCTATCTCCAAACATGCGTATATGTTCAGCAAGTTCACGTAACATAATATCAGTGCCCCAAGAGCTCTCCAATGCTGTACAGATACCTCTATTCACTACAGCGCATTGTCCGCAACAGTTCTTTGCTATTGTCTCTGTAATTGATTTAGCAAAGATAATATCCTGCAAATCAAATTCTGAAGGCTCTACTGCCCCATAACATCCCTCTATTGCAAAATAATCCTTTAGCAAGTCATGCGAAGAAACTATAGATACTCCTAAAGATTCCATATTATCTGCCATAATCTTATATAATAAGGATACCAAACCTGTAGAATAATCAACCTTCCCTTTATAAGAGTCAGAAGATACCACTTGTTGTATTTTTCTTGGTGTATCAATATCTAGCGCGCCAGCTAAACATACACTGGTACAATTATAATCACGTACAACACATGACAATGTATTGTAATCTAACACAAGCTCTAAACCATAAGGTAACACTGCGATTACATTCTCTGTTTGTAACTTACTAGCTTGATCTTCAGAAACGATTTCACCTATACACAACAGAATGCCACTGCCATTCTGTTGTAGCTTGCTCAATACAATATCAGCAGCCACACAATTTCCAGCAAAAAATAACGTATTCCCACGTACATTATAGTTCACAAATTCCTCTCAAAAGTCATAACTTACTTCAAAAATCCTAGAATGATGTTCCTATAGAAAACTGGAAAGCCTCTTCTACATCATAGTCTTGTTTTGACAAGACATGCGCCCAACTAAACTTCATAGTGCCCATAGGACTTCCCCAATACATAGCCACACCAACAGAAGCACGCAAATCAAAACCGTCATCTATCACACGTGTTTCGCTTCCACTTACATATTCTGTTACTCCAAGACCAAACACACTTCCTACATCCAGAAAGACCCCTCCCCTTACACCAAGATCATCAACAGTAGAGAATGGGAAAGTTGCTTCACTCCTGGAAAATACATAGCTGTTTCCACCTAAGAACTGATTAGTATTTGTATCCTTAGGACCTAACCCATTACTTGTAAAACCTCTCATACGATCACCGCCCCCTAAAGAAAAGCGATCTGGAGCCATTATCTCTCTATCTCCCAGAGACTGTATATGCCCAGCGGAGAATTCTATGCTTCCAATAACAATATCCTTGTAAATAGGGGTATATTTCTTCAGCATCATATCTGCATTCACGCTGCTGTTATCAGATAAACGAACCCCAGCACTCAACATACCCTTAATACCAGTAGTGGGATTTATAGGATTATCACGATCATCATAAGAAAGCGATACGGTTAAATCAGAAAATAAATAACTCTCCTCATTCTCTCTAATTAATGGAGATACATTATCTGCAATATCATAAAAATCAATCTCTGCTATTCTGACTTGTAGAGACATCCTAATATTATCAGCCAATGAAAAACCCAAAGATCCACTTACTCCTGTCGTATCATAATCAAAATAATTACTCCCATAAGCACTCTTATTATTAAACACGGATGTATATGCATCAATATTACGGTCATATATGCGAGGGAATGATGCACCTATCAAGTAACGGACACTAGAATCTGCTGATGATACATTAAAATTTACCTCTCTACCTGTACCCAAGAAATTTCTATCATCAAGTTTTACCGAGAACTGCCCTCCTGAACCAGACGAATAACCCGCACCAACAGCTAATGACCCAGTAGAACGCTCCTCCACTTCGATAGATATAATAACACGATCATCAGCTCTACCTGGAAGTACCTGTATATCAACCTTGTTAAAGAAAAGCAGTCGCTGAATATTTGCACGACCACGCGCTATCTTAAACTTATCGTATGGATCTCCCTCTGAAAATGACAGTTCTCTTCTAATGACTCTATCTAATGTTCGTACATTTCCAAAGATTTCAATTTTTTCTATAAATACACGCTTAAGCCCAGAAGCCTGATACAGTATCGTTGCCTCGTGTTTATCAGCATCCTTACTTATATCATAAGTAACTGTGAAAAAAGGTTTTCCATCGTCTGAAAATGCTTTCCTTAATTCTCTGGTGTTGTGATCCATTGCCTTTATATAGCTTTCTGGAGAACCATCTTTCCCTCCCTCAAGTATAGGCTCGTAACGCTCCTCAGGAATCTCCGCAAACTCAGAAACAAAATCATGACCTAATACATTATATTGCTGCCCCTCGTCAATCTTGTAGGTAAGGATAAAATCACTATCTATACTGCTAATTTCTGCAAAAGCTATAGTAACCTGTGCATCAAGGTAACCATAGTCTAGATAGTGGTTTCGTAACAATTCTTTATCATACTCCACTCTGCCTGGATCATAAACATCATCAGATGAAAAAAACCGCCACCATTCCTGCTCTTTAGTGCTGATAATCTTCTTTAATAAATTGTCAGTAAATGCTTTATTCCCAAGAAATACTATCCCGCCTATATGACTTATATCACCTTCATCAATAGAAAATACTAACTTCACCCTACCATTATCGTTATCTATATTAGAGATCTTGACATCTACAGATGCTTTAAGATATCCACTTGCGTTATACAATTCATAAATTGCCTTTACATCCTTAGAAACATCAGATTCCGAGAGCGGAGAAAGTTTTCTTGATATAATCAATGAACTCAGCGCCTCATCTTTGAGCTTTTTATTTCCCTGAAATATTATATCAATTATTAATGGATTTTCTTCAACATTAATAATTACAATCCCTTTCTCCATCTTTATATTAACGTCTTTAAATAAGGACGTACGGTGAAGATTTTTTACGGCAATATCAATATCTCTATCACTAATTACCGTTTTCCCTTCAAGAGAAGAGTATAACAATATCGCTTCTTTTCCTATGCGATAGTTACCATTAACCACTATATTGTCAGAAATACTATCCGCTAACGATGAACTAGGCAATCCTGCAGATAAGAACACACAGAAAGTAGCAATAACAGGAAACAAACACTCAACCAGCATTCTACGTATAAGGCTATAATTCATCAGAGTCCCTCTCTATGCAACTCTAGGTAAAGGCATATATAAGAAATCATCTATCCTCACATTCCTTTGTTTATATACGTAACTCTCTATTACGACCATAAACGGCTTAGATCATTATATGCAGCAAATACAACTAAACACAACACAAATACAACCCCAACCCCCCATACTGCCTTCATCACTTTCTCGTTTATAGGTCTTCCTATAATCCACTCCATGGAGGATACAACTATATTCCCACCATCAAGCACAGGAATAGGCAAAAGGTTTACAAAACCAATAGATGTAGAAATGATGGCTACATATATCAGAGATGGCATCAAGCCTTTTTTTACTACATCACCACTACCTTGTGCAATCCTAATAACTCCGCCAATATCATCAAATGACGCATTCCTATTAAATAAATCTCTGATAAATAAAATATTCTGCTTGATTACCTCTATAACCCTACCTGTTCCAGCGATCATCCCTGTAAATATCCCAACGCTCTTCATAGCCCCCGTAAGACCGTATGCTCCGCCACTTGATACCCCAAGTAGATAACGGCTCTCTACTGACTGGACATCATGAAAGAACCTCTCTTCCAATACTGGCTCCACAGAGATTAATTCTATATTTGAGTTGATACCTCGAGATATTGTCAGATTTAACACACCACCTCGCCTAACAATCTGTATAACATCTCTAAAATCATCAACTTCCTGTCCGTTAATTCTTAAGATATGATCACCTTCCTGCAAACCAGCAGTATCAGCAGCACTCCCACGATAAACCGTACCAACAACAGCTGGCATAGTGTATAACGCAGGAAAAACAACTTCGCCCCCCTCTCGCATCACAGTAATCAGTTTTACAGTCTTATCATCATCATACATTTGCCCTGCAAATAGTTGTATGAAATCCTGAAAGTCTGTCACTTCCTGACCATCAACCTTAAGAATTCTATCGCCAACCATGAATTCCGATTCAGCAGCAGGAGAAAACTGATCTATACCCCCCACAACTGCTGTATCTCCTGGCAAGCCCTGCCACATATATACCACAGCAAAAATTATAGCAGAAAACAGAAAATTCATTATAGGACCAGCAAGAGCTACAAGTATTCTTATCCATGGTGGAGCAAGCCACAATATGCCATGATCAGCCCAATTGCCACTCATTTCCTTGTCTGACCTACAACTTGCAACATCTGCATCTCCAGCAAACTTAACATACCCCCCTAAAGGAATAAGTGCTATTTGCCACTGCGTACCGTTACTATCAAATCTTGAATATAGCGTCTTTCCAAAGCCTATAGAGAATACCTCTACCTTAGCGCCAAACCACCGCGCTACCATGTAATGTCCCATTTCATGTACAAATACAATGATACAAATGAGAAAAAGAAATGATATTATCTCCAATATCACGAGGCTATCCTCCTTTTCTTAAGCATAGAACGGCAGTGATGCCTAACCTCAGAGTCAAGAGCAGATAAATTATCTATCCCTGGAAACTCCACTCCATCAAAAAATTCCACAGCTTCACTCACTAATGGAGCAATTGACAGGAAATCAATCGCTCCTATCAGAAAAGCCTCTACTGCAATTTCGTTAGCAGCATTCATCACACACCCTCCACCACCATACTGAAGTGCATAACGTGCTATATTAATGGCGCAACATATATCATTTCTAGGTCTATAAAACTCCAGTTTTCTTAATTTAGTCAGATCTACTCCGCACTCCGATTGCTTGATTTTGCATCCAAATAAGGCATAACGTATTGGAATATGCATGTCTGGCATACTCATCTGAGCAAATGATGCACCATCTTTATACTCAACCAACGCATGCACAACAGCTTGCGGATGAATTAGAATCTCAATATCATCAGGGGAAAGAGAAAATAGATGTACAGCTTCTATCAACTCAAGCGCTTTGTTCATTAAAGTAGCACTATCAATGGTTATTTTCTTACCCATAGCCCATATTGGGTGTTGTAAAGCATCCTCTGGTGTGACTGTCAGAAGTTTCTCCGCAGACCACTGATGGAAAGGGCCACCTGATGCCGTTATTACAACCTTTCTAATATCCTGTACTGCAGCTTCACATGTTGGAAGAATACGCAATAAAGCGCTATGCTCTGAATCTACTGGGATCAACTTACTACCATGTGAATGCACATAGTCTATAAAATGACGCCCTCCACATACTACAGATTCCTTATTAGCTAGCGCTATAGTAATCCCTTGTTGGGCAGCTTTAACAGTAAAATCTATCCCTGCAAATCCAGAAATTGCAGACATACATAAATCTACTTCTCGACTAGCAGCTTCCATAACACCATTTGTGCCAGAAAGAACCTTGATAGATGTTCCATTTAACATTTCACGCAATTCTCTGTGCAAAGATGGATTGGCTGTTGCAACTACCTCAGGATTAAACTTCCTGGCTAATTTAGCAAGTAAAGTGATATTCTCCCCTCCTGTTAGAGCAACCACATCAAACATATCATGATCTACCATATCCAAAGTCTGCATACCAATAGAACCTGTGGCTCCCAATACAGAAATTCTGGTTTTATCAGCGCTAATACTAGTATTACTAGGTACAACATGTAATTTTTCCATGGTAGCTCTCCCTATATACCAAAAATACTAAAATGCTCTCTCATCAGGGTCATACATGGAATTGCAATAACCGATAAGGCCAATAGTCCGTCACAGCGATCAAGTACCCCCCCATGTCCTGGAATAATACAACCGCTATCTTTTACTCCAAAAGCTCTTTTCCCAGAAGATTCCAATAAATCTCCCGCCTGAGATATTAAGGATAACAGAAAACTTAACATAATAACATACATGCAATCTAGCGTTGTATCATAATGCATTACCATCAGTCCCGATATGATGGATAAGATAATACCAACCAATGCTCCACTCCATGTTTTATTAGGAGATATTTTAGGTGCTAATAAAGGACCTCCTATCAGTTTCCCACCCACAAATCCTCCTGTATCACTACTAACAGCAATAACACATATAATAATAGCAAACTGCCTTGTATCCCCTCCCTCAAATGCAAACAAAAACAACGCACACCCTGCCAATATAATAATTTTCCCCACGATCAACCACAATATTGACCGCACTTCCTTTGTTACAATAGAATCAAAAAAAATAGAGAAACCCATTAGAAATACAATAACCTTAATGCAGTGTGATACAGGGAAGAAGCCTGTTGTTGCTGCAACTACAAAAATGTGCGCCAATGAGGTAAGACTAACACCAAGCATATGAATACCTGAATTCGTACCATGCACAATAACATACCACTCATTGATCATAATAATCCCAGCAATAGCAACCACAAATATGCCAATCGCACTATTGCCAAAGAACATACAAACAACCAATACCAGCATTACCACAGAAGACAATATCCTGTCTCTAATGTTACAATAACGTACTGTAGTGGATATACCCTCTTGAGACATATTCTATGATCTCCCAAACTTACGAGATCTTTCATTTATGTATGACTCTACCACGTCACGAAAATGTTCTCTGGAGAATTCAGGCCACCTCTCTTGCACAAAAAACAGCTCAGAATATGCTGACTGCCACAAAAGAAAGTTTGAAATTCTGTACTCTCCTGCTGTTCTTATAATAATATCAGGGTCTGGAACATCTGCATAATACAAATTTTCTGTTATAAGATTTTCATCTATTTTATCTATCATATCTTCCAAGGAGCATTCTCTCTGCTCTAGCAGATCATTAACTATCAGCTTCACCGCATCAACGATCTCTCTTCTCCCACCATAGTTTAAAGCAAATTGCACAATCAGCTTGTCACCTCCTCTTGTGCTATCTTCTATAGCATCCATTAATAATATAATTCTTTTATCAAGCTCTTTCCTTGCACCTAGAAATCTTACTCTAACACCTGGATAATCTACAAAACTATTAACATATGCCAGAGACTCACGAATAAGATCCATAAGATCACATACCTCTGAAGATGATCTAAGCCAGTTTTCTGTGGAGAATGCATACAAGGTCAGCACCTTTACCCCTAGCATAACACTCTCATCTATGATCTCCATGACACGAACAACACCGCGCCTATGTCCATCGTCTCTGGACATACCCTGAGATACCGCCCATCTACCATTCCCATCCATGATAACCGCAACATGCTTAGGAATTCCTGTGTCTACACCTTCAGATATTGACGCTCTCTGCAAACAATCACCTTCAGAGCCGCAAGGTGTATCTGCATCACCTTGCGAACCCCCATCTGGCAAACTATCTTCAATCTCAATCATACAAGATCTAGACTTTCATTATCTGATTCTCTTTCTCTTCTAACAGTTCAGCCACCTTACGTATATGTTGATCTGTTATATCCTGAATCTGCCCTGCTATTTTCTTGCCTTCATCTTCAGATAAACCTGCAAGTTGCAACTGTTTTAGTTTCTCCATTGCACCACGCCGCACGTTACGCAATGCAATCCTAGAGCTTTCAGCAAATTTACCAGCTGTCCTCATCAGATCCTTACGTCTTTCTTCGCTAAGATCAGGAACAATAGTGCGTATCATAGAACCATCTACAGTAATGCTAAACCCTAAATCAGCATTACGTAATGCTTTTTCTATATCCCCAACCAGAGACTTATCCCACACATTCAATAGTAACACTTTAGCTTCTGGAATAGATACTGTGCAACACTGCTGTACAGTCGCCTTAGAGCCATACGCTATCACTTCAACACTATCAAGCATAGACACAGTCGCACGACCCGTCCTTAATGTAGAGAGATCTGACTTTAACGCCTGCAATGCAGAGTCCATCCTTCTGCTTACATCATCAATATCCACAATCTCATCTTCTGATTCTGACATACTACCCCCTTATTATCTAGATATATTACCTTATTATACACGTACTAATTATAGTTACTCGATTATTGTAGAGTAATCACGGTTCATCACAACCTCCCACAACTTCATAGAACCAAACAAGGAACATACTATCAATGGCATACTATTATCATACGCAAGAGATATCGCAGTTGTATCCATTACCATAAGTCTTTCACGCATTACTTGATCATACCCTAATATCCTATAACGCTCTGCACTTGCACACTTTACAGGATCATCACTATATACCCCATCAACATGCGTAGCTTTTATCATTACATCACATGTAAGTTCCAAAGCCCGCAAAACACCCGCCGTGTCGGTAGAAAAAAAAGGATTCCCAATCCCACCTACAGAGATAACCACAGCACCTTTGTTCATTTCAGCAAGAGCAGCATCCGATGAGTATAATTTACATATACCACCACCTATGTCAAATGAAGAAAATACTACAGACTTTACACCTTCATTAATCAAAGCCTCACGCAGCATCATCCCATTAATTACAGTAGATACCATCCCCATTCTATCTGCAGAGATCCTTCTTATTCCCTTACTTACACAAGACGAACCTCTCAGTATATTTCCACCACCGACAACAACACCAACAGATACGCCTACTTCTAGAAACTCAACTATCCTTTGAGCAATGTCTATCGCTTTACTGACATCTACTCCTCCATTATCATCACTAGCAAAAGCTTCCCCCGATATCTTTAGCAGTACCTTCTTGTACGGAAAGTTTTCAATTCCCACAAATCACCTCTCCAAAACTGTCTTGCAAACTATCCTTCAATAGTTTATCTACTGTCAATCTCCAGTAATACATCATGCAAAAAAATATTTCCATAGTAGCATAGATATTACCAATAACCTTGTATATCATGTAGTATGGGTGTACAAACACAGAAATAAACCTTATCTGCTGGAAAGAACATGTACCTTTATAATGCATATTATTGTTATGCTGTCTAGGAGAAAAGTATAGTATCCTATGTCTGCAACGTATGAGTCCACTATGACGCTTCTTTACATCGCCAATAGAATCATTCTATCAATGAAATACCTTGTCACATCAGGTCTAAATCTTATTACTTGCTGTATTACTTATAGTAACCTTGCTTTTTGTACATTGATACTTATCATGTTAAACAATGTATCACAAGCTACTCCTGTATATCCAGAAGATAAAAAAGGATTACTTGCTGTTAAATATGGTGATCTTTCTAATACGAAGTCACTTAATTTTAGCAATAATATTACGCATGATGTAAAAATGCATAACTATACTAGAGATATACAGAATATTTATCTATCTAGACAACTAACATTTAGTATTGATACATGTAATGTAAGTGGGAAACTGATTGGATATGATGACGAGAGTTCTCTACCTAGAATATGGAGCTCTTTTCCTTCTGTACAGATAGATAGCTCCCCAACAGACGAGGAAAGAACTAACTCATTGGTTAAGAATCAGTACATATATACCACTGACAATATATGTTGGGGATATTCAGCTGCTGAAGAAATTATAGCAGGAACCGAAACCTCTAATTATACTACTGACAAAGAGAATATTGATGAAGAGTTACCTGATGACAATGGCGATAACCCTTTCAGTCCTAATAAACAATTAATATCTACTATAGAAGGTGATACGAGGTGCGTTTTCGTTATGAATGAAGGGCAAATGGTATGTATTCGCACATCTGTAGATTCTAACAATGACGATGAATTAATTCAAGATTTCATAGATGGCATTAATGCATCTACAGATACACAACCTACAAATAATGATGATAATGCTATAGAAGCTGATGAGCCTGCGATAATATGGTACATATTGCTCTCTATATTCTCTATATTATACTATACTAGACCACGTAATGCTCTACCCAGAATATCATAAATTTATAAATCTGATAAAATGTTATGAAAAGGCTCATGTTATGAATATCTGCATCATATATACCACTTTCCCTGACTTAGAATCAGCTAAGAAAGCATCCGAAGAGCTTTTCAATGAAAGACTGATAGCGTGTTGCAACTTATTCCCTGCCACAATCAGCATGTATGTATGGGATAATGAGTTAAAGGTGAATAACGAAGTTATTATGATATCAAAAAGTACCCATGATAATTTCACTGATATAGAACGTATAATTCTGGATAACCATCCTTATGACACCCCATGTATAATTGAAATTCCTGTCAGCACAGGATACATGCCCTTTGCTCAGTGGATAACAGCATCTGTTGCACAAGCCCACATATAGAATAATATGATTCATAGCAAGAAGTATATTGAGGTAATATTGTCCATATTTATGATAATAAACTAACAGGGTGCTCTATAGCAAACTTAACAGCAGATAATAACTTTGCGGCAACTACCCCATCTAAAGCACGATGATCAACAGATAGTACTATGGTTACAACCTTACCACATATAATACTCCCATTCTCTATAAGAGGAACATCACGTACCGCACCAACAGATAATATAGTAGATTGCCCAGGAGATATAATGGCATAAAATTCTTCTATGCCATACATTCCAAGATTAGATACTATTGAACTTGCACCTTGGTACTCGCTCACTTTTAGTTCTCTATTGCGCGCCTTACTTATTAAATGACTTGCCTCTATAGAAATAGCCCGTAAACTTTTATTATCTGCATCTCTTATTACAGGGGTAATCAACCCACCGTCAATGGAAACAGCAATTCCTATATTCACGCAAGTATCAATACGCATAAACTCATTATCATGCCATACAACATTCGCATCCTGAACGTCCCTGAAGCCCTGAGCTAACGCTTTCACAAAAAAATCATTTATAGAAACTTTCCCCGTACTAGTTTCTCCTGCTATAGCACTTGTATGCGCAGAAGATTGCATTTCTTGCCTTAAATCTATCAACCTCCCTACATTACATGTTATTTTAAGATAAAAATGAGGAATTGTTTTCTTAGAATCTGACAAAGAAGACGCAATAACTCTTCTCATTGGAGTGTGTGCTATCAACTTTGGAGAACCTTCTTCTACACAAGCAGAAGCATTAAGTTCCTGAGTAACAATATTCTTCTTATGAGCTTCAAGATCACGCGCTATAACACGTCCTCTAGGCCCACTACCTGGGAATATTGTTCTTATATCTACCCCATCATCTTTTGCAATACGCCTTGCAAGTGGGGATGATAAGACCCGAGAAGTTTCTAGAGCATTAGAGTTTTTTTCCGGCTCAATATTTTTATTGCTAATTGCAACAGATGGAATATCAGTTTCAGAGTTTCTTTCCTTGACAAAGTCGACACATCCAAGATCTAAAGATTCCTTACTCTCTCCTTTTTTCAATAACAATGCAATTATACTGTTCACTGCTATACCATCACTTCCTTCATTGACTAGCAGTTTACCAACAGTGCCTTGATCCACAGATTCAAGCTCCATAATTGCTTTATCCGTCTCAATTTCTGCCAGTACATCACCTGGTTCGACAAGGTCACCCTCCTTCACCAGCCATTTAACCAACTTTCCTTCCTTCATTGTTGGAGACAATGCCAACATCACCACCTTAACAGGCATAAGTTTATACTCTCTGATTCAAATTAAGATACATAGCAAATTGAAAGCGCCCCACTGACAATATCATCTACTTTTGGTAAAGTATACTTCTCCAAATTAGAAGCATATGGCATAGGAACATCGTGTGAAGTAATATTCAACACTGGCGCATCCAGAAAATCAAACGCCTCCTGCATCAAGATTGCAGAAATATGATTGCCAATAGAACAAACTGGCCAACCCTCTTCTATCGTAATACAACGTCCTGTATGCTTTACAGATTCAATAATGCTGTGCTTATCAATAGGTCGTAAAGAACGAAGATTGATAATCTCAACGCTTATATTATGATGTGTAGCCAAAACTTCAGAAGCTTCTATTGCATATTGCATTCCAATCCCAGAAGAGACAAATGTGATATCACTACCTACCTGGAAAACCTCTCCTAAGCTTTTAGATAAACTATTCTCGTTTCTTTGCTTAGATACAGGAAAAGACTTATTATACAATATTTCATTCTCAAGAAAAATAACAGGATTAGGATCTCTGATAGCTGCCTTTAAGAGCTCCCGGTGGTCATGCGCAGTATATGGTTGCATAACTTTCAAACCAGGAATATGAGCAAACCAAGAAGAAAAATCCTGGCTGTGTTGAGCTCCTACTTGAGAAGCTGGACCATTAGGTCCACGAAATACAATAGGACAACTAACTCTACCACCTGACATATACAAAGTTTTTGCGGCTGAATTTACCAGCTGATCCATTGCCTGCAGAGCAAAATTAAAAGTCATAAACTCTACAACAGGACGCAAACCTGCAAAAGCGGCACCTATAGCAAGACCAGCAAAACCGTGCTCTGTGATAGGAGTATCTATCACTCTGTCACTTCCAAATTCATGCAATAATCCCTGCGTAACCTTATACGCACCTTGGTATTCACCTATCTCTTCTCCCATCAAGAATATTTCTTTGTTTAAGCGCATCTCCTCTGCAAGGGTAGAAGCTAAAGCTTCTCTGACAGTCTCTGTTTCTGCTTGAGAATTTGTGTCTTTCAGCAAAATACCTCCCTGTATTACCTAAATCACATCATTAACATAAATAAAGTCATTCTGCTCTATACACATTATCTGAGAGCACATCACATGACGGATAGCTTGAATCTTGAGCATATTCTTCTGCTGCAGACATTATATCAGATATTTTATCTGATATCTTGCTAAATTCACATTCATCGGCAAGCCCCTGAGACATCATAAAATGCTGTAAACGCATAATAGGATCATTGTTCTTACGCATATCTGTTACCTCAGAACGTGTTCTATATTGAGCCGGATCAGACATTGAATGTCCGCGGTAACGGTATGTTTTCATCTCCATTATGTAAGGACCATTCCCATCACGAACATACTTCACTGCCTCTTTAGCTGCACAACGTACTGCCAATATATCCATACCATCAACAGCAACACCAGGTATCCCGAATACTTCCCCTCGACGAAATAAGTCACCTGCCACGGTAGAACGGTCTACCGAAGTTCCCATGGCATACATATTATTTTCTACCACATAAATAACTGGCAGTTTCCATAAGGCAGCCATATTAAAGCTCTCGAACACCTGACCCTGATTTACAGCTCCATCCCCTAGGAAGGTCACGCATAAGTTCTTGTTCCTACGATAATGATTAGCAAACGCGATACCAGTACCAACAGGCACCTGAGCTGCAACAATTCCATGCCCACCATAAAAACCACCTTCTGGACAAAACATGTGCATAGAACCACCCTTCCCCCCAGAACATCCTGTTTCTTTACCTAAGAGCTCTGCTAACACCTTCTCAGGACTCTCACCACTCATTAGGATGTGTCCATGATCCCTTTAGCTAGTTATCACCTGATCCTCTGGAACGCAAATTTCTGAGAAAACACCCACAACTACAGCTTCCTGTCCAATGTATAGATGACAGAACCCACCTATATGACCCATCCCATACATTCGAGCAACAACTTCCTCAAAGCGCCTGATAAGCATCATATCATATAAATTACGCATCAAACTTTCTGAATCAGGATACACCATATCGCCCTCCTCACACAGGTAGCAATAATCAATCACACCACTTCCTATTGTATTCATACATACCACTGCTTAACAAAACATAAAAAACCAATATACTCCTATAGATAGTATAAAAAACAAGAAAAACTATGAATCTTGCATTACCAGTATTTTCTCATGCACAACAGCATAACCTAAGGTATAACGAATCCTCTCATCCAGAAGATCAATATCTAAACTATCTTCTTGCATACCTGCTGTCTTTTCCAACATTATATCCTGTATACTAAGCAAACTGTCAAGCTCAGCCTCCAACCTAGAGATCTCACTATGCACCCCCTTTAGTACATACAATCCAGATTCCCCTCCCAGACCATTAATACTAAAATATACAACAGTCATGGCAATAACAGAAAAAGCAATCCTACCACGAGTTATTACAGTTGAGATAATCAAAGCGACAATACCTTCCCAAACATAAAAAGACATATCCAAGAATATATACACCACATGACCTTAAAATGCGGCCATTCCAATTATAACCCCTTACACTAAATAGTAATGTTCAGAGCCCCTTTCAAATAAGCTGGAAGAGTAAAACTACTTATATGCATTTCAGGGGTATAGTACTTAGTATATATACCGTACCTACTAAATCTATCTCTTAAAACAGCTATATTCATAGAATGATATTCTACAACGTCTGACATAAAACCCAACATCATAGGCCCCATAACATAAGTAGGAACCATTGCTGAATAAAAAGAATGTTTCCCATACAATGATCTGAAAATATCAGCACTTTTCGCCATCTGTTCACGTTGACAAAAAGCCACCCCATTCTGACTCACAGCAATACCACCAGAACGAAGGCATTTCTTTAAATCACTATGAAAATCATCCGAGAATAATACCTCACCCACTCCTCTAGGATCCGTAGAATCAACAATTGCTATATCAAAACCTTCCTTGGATGATGACATTCTTACAAAATTTGCGCCATCATCAACTATAACATGCAATCTAGGATCAGAAAAAGAATCCCCGCATACAGAACCTAAATATTCCTTTGTAAAATCTATAACATCGGAATCTATCTCCACCAAGGTCACTGACACTATACTATTATACTTCAGTAACTCTCTAACAACTCCACCATCACCACCGCCTATAACTAAAGCATGACGAGGATTATTGTGTGACATCATAGGCACGTGGACTATCATCTCATGGTATATAAATTCATCCGTCTCAGTTAACTGTATCACACCATCAAGAGTGAGCACCTTCCCCCAAAATTTATTGCGAAACAACATCAGATCCTGACAGCCTGAGTTACCTTTATAAATTATCTCATCTATCGACATAACTGTTGATACATGATCATACAATTTCTCGTAAAACCAGTCATCACCTGATAAATTCACAACACGCATTAAACTATACCATCCCCTCTTAGTAACTCAGTAACACGAATCTCCGTAGGGTGGAAAAAACGTTTAAAGATATCCACGGCAACCCATGGTCGTGATTGCCCGCACATAAATACATCAAATGCTGCGTAGCCCTTCTCAGGCCATGTATGAACACTTATATGAGATTCTGCAAGTACTGCCACGCCACTTACTCCACATGGACTAAACTGATGCAAATGAACATGAAGCAAGGTAGCACCACACGAATCTACAGCACATCTGAATGCTTTCTCCATTAAAGCTGGATCATCAATGTTGCGCCCTCCCATGAGCTCTATAATAAGGTGTATCCCAGCAACTACCTTATTGCCTACACGTATGAAGTGATCCAGTGACATCTCCTCATCACAATCACCCTTCTTTCCCAGAGCATCACTATAACCTAATGAATTTTCCTCTTGAACGACCCTAGTTTTAAGAGCCGTATCCAATTGTAAGAGGTCATGACTACCCATTCCTCACCTCATATCAACCAGCAAACGCACAAAAAAAGAGCATTTTATCACAGCACAACAAGATGACACAAGGAACATCTAAAAAAACTCATGAATCAATAAATATTAATTCCAAAATACGTAACAAGTCATCTCATATCATCATCCTCATCACTCTTTATATTCACATTCCTGAGAGAAATAAATGCTAAGAATCTTCCAAATATACCATTTGACATTATTTTTGTGCTATTAATACCATACACTTGCCTCAGTAGATCTTTTAAACTAAATACTTTATCACGAGCCCTTTCATTTATATGACGAATAACCGTCATCCACAAAGGAGACATCAATAAAGATAAAGCTATCACAGAAACAGCAAGCTGATGAACTGAATCAGAGAAAATACCGACCGACAAACCTATCCCTGCAAGAATAAAGGAGAATTCGCCTATTTGAGCCATAATCCCACCCGCTGGCAGGGCTCGATCATATGGCATGCCTTGCAGCCTTAAGAGGAATACATTAAACACGGTTTTCACCAGCAGGCTTCCTACTGTTAAAGAGGAAATCAACCATATATTTTCCCAGAGAAAATCTGTGTCGATCAACAGGCCTATAGATACAAAGAAAACCACTATTAAAATACCTTGTACTGGTTGAGCAACACGAATTGCATCGGTTCTCAAGGTAGAGGCAGCAATAAATAAACCAGACAAGAAAGCTCCATATGCAGGAGATAAGCCCATGACACCCGTTATTGCAGCTAAAGCAAGACAAAAAGCAACCATTGCTAAAGTAAGCATGCCAGTCTGCGCTTTAAGCATTCCAGTGAAAGGCAAAGTTATCTTGCTACGACTTCCAAGATATCTGATAACAAGAAGCAAAAAACTTACAGCAAACAACAGACGTATAAATGTGCCCAAAACAGATACCTCGGAATCCTCTCCTAGAGTTCCTGCTATCATTATCATAGGAACAACAGCAAGATCCTGTGCTATCATTACACCAATAACAGTTTGCCCTAAGTTAGTTCGTAAGGCATTAATTTCTTCTAACATAGCAAAGACTATAGCCGTAGAGGAAATAGCCAGAATGAACCCCATTAACAACGCCATCTCAAAATTCCATCCAACAATCCATGCCAGACATGCTGAAAT
>ENA-OREC01000049-OREC01000049.1-marine-metagenome-genome-assembly--contig:-NODE-49-length-26603-cov-11.995288_pt1 | contig 26603 bp, 11 predicted proteins | sample MGYA00248626_ERZ508543 | MGnify/ENA primary metagenome ERZ508543 (study PRJEB26211, sample SAMN05518279) | marine metagenome | isolation source: Puget Sound, Washington, USA | host: Bankia setacea...
ATATAAGATAGCAGTGTGTGAATGAATGACGTCATTTCCAAGGTATATCACATTAGTCTATTATAGACTCTAATATAAGATTGCAGTGTGCTTTTCATTGCTTTCCTCGCTCACTTCTTACAGATCGCATATCGAGTGAAGCCAGAAAACTCGTCCCTTTCATGGTTTCCTCTTCATAATTGTTTCTTTGTTAAGTCTACTTCAAATTCTGGCAATTAACTGTTAGTTTACATTAACAAACAGGTGTGAAAATATTTCCCATCTGTCCTTTTTGACTAGTTCATTGTTTAAAATATTGGGGGGAATTATGCTGAAGACTCTACAACATCTTTATATATATATATACATGTTACTAGAAAGATGAGAAAGTTGGAAGTTAGTGTTTGTTGAGATATTTTACCCTCTCACTTCTGAAGGTTCTACGTTAATGATAAATCAGTTAGCTATCTAGGGAAATGAGCTTTACCAGGCCAGCATCCTTATGTTAAATCTGATGTAAAAAATTGTCATTTTGATTAGTGTTGAACAAAATCGTGCTAGAGTAATGTTGAGTTTAATCCATTGTGCTGTAAGAGAACTTTTTCAAATCAACTGAAGCCATACGTACGGCATCGTAACTGGAATACATATCATCTTCTTGCATCAACCCTGAACCTGGTCCAATATTTGTGTCAAAGAATTGAGATCTTTCCTCTCTACTTCGTAGTTCTGAAACACGAGAATCATTTTAGCCATCTTGGGGAGAAAACTAGCAAAAAATAGACATTTGATCTCTGTGACTCTCTGAAAACTGCATGATAGATACCAACCTTCTGCAAAGATAGTCACTTTACATATCGATCATTACTACATGACTTTGTATAACAAAAGAAATTTAGATTCCAAAGAGTTGATTGGTTGTTCAGATTCTGCATCTGCTTTTCATTGTCTAACAAGTATCAATAAACTGTTTCAGTGTTAAACACACAGCATAAAGATAGTTTTTAGTTCTATATATATATACACAATCTGAGTAGAAGAACACGGTTTGTTGTTACTTACTTTTTAGATAAGATGACTGACTAGATCTGAAGTTATTGGACATTTCTTGCACTGATCTAACAAGGGACATGACCATATTTTGTGATAATTTTAACTCTTGCTCTGTCCCACGTCTGCTTCTAGCTGATATCTGTTGTATCAGGCGCTGACAGTGGCCAAACATCTACAAACATGAGACAAACACATTCAAGAAGTAAACATTCGTAAACAAATACAATGGCAACACAGCGGTACAATAAATAACGCTTGTATCAAAAGTTACAATGCACAACAAAGGTTTTTCATTCAAAGACGATAGCATCAATACCCCTTTTCCTTGCTTGTTGCACATACAAGGATAATGCTCTGGTTCACAGGCGTTGAAACATACTTGTCAATAGAAAACATAAAGGTTTGTAAGAGAATCATTAGCATTAGTAAGAATGGTTTTGGGTACTGAAACTCATTTTGTGCCAGTAAATTATTTTAAAAGACATTACAAAGATAATCAAAATCAGGCGCTGAGTTCTTCTCTTAGTTATATAGTGTTATAACAACTAAGGTTGTTGTTCAAAAATCCAATTTCTTTCTTTGTTTATATCACATAATTGAAAATAAAAATGGTAAATGCTTCTCAACCTGTGTAATTTCTTGGGTGAGAATTTCTATGGAATGTTCCTCATCAACGCTGTCGTCAAAGGCCGGTCTCGTTAGATGTTTGTCATGTAGCACATTTAACTCTTTCACTGAAATATAAATAGACAAAGACCCTGAAGAAATACCAAGATATGTTTTTTATTTTCTTATTATGCCTTTTTCATATTGCCAAACTTAAGCTATAAAACATTAACTAACAGACGATCTCAATGATGTCTGAACTTTTAATTACATGTTTGTAGGAGTACATTGACTAAACTTTATAATAATATTTTGTTTTGCTCTCAATTGTCAAATATATATAATACATCCTAGAGCCCGACAGGTAGTATTTTTGCAATTGATAAAGTAAGGGGTGAAAGGTAGAAGATTCTTAAACTTCAAATATTGCAGCTGATATAATTTAAATGGTCTCCTTATTACCAATCAGCTTTAGGTAAGATGGACAAGAATTTAACAAACAATTACACATCTGACAGACAACCATCACTTACTTTTAGTTTTGATTCTAGACATTTCATACTGTATTTCTTCAACGCCATCTACCCTGGAAATATCGAGAAAGGTTAATAATAAAAGGACAATAATTAAGACACAATGATAACAGCGCAAATTTACATATATGTTTAAGATGAACACACCATTTACTTGAACAAACTGCTAGTACTAAGTAGTAGAACTTGAGAAAAACAGAATTTAAAAAAAAAATGTTTAACTTTATCTAAGCTTGTATTGAGGTCATCAAAGGAAATAATGGTGTTGTCTTGCTTTTTAATATAAAATTAAGATAGAAAGTTGACTGCTTTCAAATTTTGAATCAGTAAATTAAGTGTATGATTATAATTATGTATGCTGTATATCATTTAAAGAATTGTTGAGACTTACCATTCTGGAGGTAGCCTGTTTGATCGGGTATTTACAGTTCCGGACTCAAGGTCAAGGTTCACTGTAGACATAAGCCCCATACGATCATCAGAAACCTGGAAATATAGTCAGTCTTTTGTGAATTGATCGATGTTCGGCATACAAATTACAATCAATAAATTGCAAATGATTGTCAGCAAACAAAACCTGATTTATCATCCTTATAATAATACTCTGTTTATACAATGTGTCAAACCAGACACCAAAAACAATTGATGAAAACACATGAGAACTTGAATACTAAATAACCTACATGTACATGATCAGTTCAAGTTTAACTTAAATGTTTAAGTAACAAGCAGCTGCAGGACCTCAAAAAGCTCTTCACTAATGACAGACTGGATATTTGGCAAATTTTTAGACGTAACACACATCGTTACATGTTTATTTCATACTGGTCTAATATAATGTATAATGGTTGTGAGAAACACTTGTGTGGTCGTGTTGTTTGACAGTTGTGAGAGTACTAAAAAAGTTGCTTATAAAAATAAAAATATTAATTTCCAAGAACAACAAACCAAGTTGTTCAATAAAACATATATTGGACTGGCAAACATGTAGACAATAATCACTTGATCATCTATGATAACCCTGTTGCAGACATTTAAAAATGCCACACTTTCTATCAAATTGAGGATAGTTAGAGAAACTGTTATGTTTACCAGTGGCTATGTTTCAAACAGAAAGAAATTACAACACAAACAACATATGATTATGAAATCAGAATAAAGGTGTATTTGCATTTTATTTATTTACAGTTTGCATTCGATAGATTATAAGACTACCTGAACATGTTATTAATATCAAGAACGTATCAATGCAGCGATCCTGTATTGTATCTATAGTTCTGTAATGGTTTTGTCGAACGGACTCATCCAACATAAAAAAACATTGAATTGTTCAAAACCTGTCAAAAACCGAAACGTCATAGGATATAGATTACTTGACTTTATACCTGATCTGAGAATATGTTTCTACTTTGAATTGCATTATTTCTCATTAAAATGAACACTTCTGTTAGACTACGCGTTGCCATATTTTTCGTTTATCTGATGCGCTGTGGTAAGCCGGTAAACACTTCTTTGACAAGCAGCTTCTGCTCTAAGCCGCCATCTTGTGACGTCAAGAGACACTGTAAAATGTCTTTGTTGTAGATTTGGAAAACAAATTCGTCCTTAAGGTGGACAGGTACGAATAAATCTTTAGAAATAAAAATAAAACATAATCATCAGTATAAATATTGAAAAACAAATTCAACGAATGTAAGAAAATAATCGAACATATGAATGTATCAATCAAACGACAAGCCGGGCCATAAACACACACTTATCACATGCAAACGAAATATGTGAAGGAATAAACGATAAATATATTATTTAATGAAATGTGAATATAGTAAGAACAAATATATGAAAGAATAAATTATTTTATAACTAAACTAATGCATTTAGTTTATGTTGATTAATGGTTAAATGAGTCCAAATATCTAAATAAATCTAAATAATTCACTTTACAGGTTAAACTTACGCATTCCTAAGTCCATTACAGATCTTTTCTCTTACTACTTAATTTCCAATAAATTCACATCAAACAGTTTATTATGTAAAATCAGATCAATACTTTTTAGCATCTTGTTCATATGCCATACAGAAGACATTCTCTTTTGACCGACAGGATGGCTGATTAGGATCGACACTTTCAAGCCTGTATGTAAAGTACGCCAGCATGTAGAAGACTCTTTTCGTTAGTTATATAGTTGGGTCCAGGATCTCAATCACATGACCATTCTCTGTCTAACATACTTTGACGATTGATTTGAGTTCTATGGACCTTTTATAAAAAATTGAGAAACCCGGTCCCAGAAAAAATGCTGCGGCTAAATCTAAAAATGGCCACCAAAGCCATTTTTTGGAAATTAAACTTTGAACCAGAGTAGCTAGAATCAAGTATAAGTACACGTTTTCCACTAAGTTGTTTTAACATATTTTATTGCCCAATAATAATTATATACAAAGCAATCATGAAACAGCAATAATTAAGCAAAGGGGGGAGGACTAAAAGTTCCATAACTTAATACCAGTTCTCCCCAGGCATAGTTTAAAATACGTCATATAAACATGACAGAATGCAAAAATGTATACATCAAAGTTAAGTTAACCACAAGGACTCTGATATTGACATCAATTTGATGCTAAAAGACCATCTAGACAAAAATATTCAAGATGGCCGCCATCTACATCTTGACTTTTGAACCATAGCGCCTTCACTCAGATATAAGTACACGTTTTCCACTAAATCAACCACAAGGCTTACGATTCTGACATTATTTTAACGGTTTAATGTCATTTCGGATTTACTATCAAGACGACTGCTATACGCTCGAGTGAAGTGGATCAACAAACAAAACTACTTACATGTTTTATCAAATGAAGTAATTTAAAACGTATGTATACAATGTACAAAACACTGGATATGAAACTATCATTTTTCACCATACATGCTATGCATGCATTACTTAAGCACGTTTAACAGTCACCAATACGCTATAAAGTTCCATAATTTAATTGGTATTTGATTTCGTTTCGACGATATTTAACGACGGAGCTTATTTGACATAATTAGTCAATCTTCCATAAGGCCCTCAAAGATAGAATTATTGCTAGTTGTATTTTATTTTTGAGGAAGACTCAGTGTTTCCCTTTTAATGATGAGTGATAAACAAGGGAATACTGGTACCGTTTTTGAAATCTTTGGTATGACGCGGCCCTTGACTGGGGATTGAACCCGGTACCAATTGGGGTTCATCGGGAGAGCAGGTTGTGTGTGACAAACAGGACGACAGCAACCACTCACAAACTCCCAGCCATATCAGATTCAACTTATTTTCAGCGTCTTGGAAATCGTATAGATGACGAGGCCATTGCAAACACTCGAGACGACGAGGATGCGCGTATCAATGATGCCAAGACTGTGTGCCGAGAGGGGGCTGCGCTGAATGCGGCTCCTGTATTAGGCGCTCATCAGTCAAGCTGCTGAGGAAAAAAGTAATTCCCTACTTTGCTGTTAAAACCTTGATAACCATGCTGAGGTTTTAAGAGATATGACCAACAAAAAATCCACACTGCAGCTCATGTGGAACATGCTTACCTCGATAACCTCATCACTTACCCCTACACTCATTTGTAAGGATAGTGATATGACAGACTAGTGGTTGGGTTCCTGTTGTCATATGCGCTTCTAACTACAGACTATACACCCAGTCCATGTATGTAACTGGACTGAGTATGTCTCCTATTTACGCGCAATGATGCCTTAGATTGTAGTACATGACACCAATCGGTATGAAAAGTGGCTGCCTGACTCCTTAACAATGCTCTCACTTAGTTGCTAAAACATCGTGTTGTCGAATAATGTGTAGCATAATTAAACTACAATGGTACATACAGGAAGACTCAAAAGAGCGTGCTTATTCAAATATTCTCTTTGCAATATGTAGAACATTGTTGACATTGGACTGATCTGGAAGCTGGCGAATCCGTCAGCAGAAGAGCGACAAACATAAGAAAGTACATCCAATGTTAACAAGCTGAATCTATTACATTTTCTCTCTGCTGGAGCTCTCAATACTGCTTTGTAGCAGTAGCAACAAGAGGCGACTACTAGCAATGATATTCAGCTACCTAACCGACTTTGCACCTGTTGAACCATTGATAGTCCACTACATTGGTTCAAACTGCAACTATTGACAACCCAACAACCAATGCAGAACTAGAGCTTGACCAGTCTGAGCCTGACATTCTACAATTCTCCACAAGATGGAAGATTGAGATGTGCAGCTGCACTGCATGACAGGTTTTGATGCAAACTCGGGCTTCTACGACAAGAATAAGATGTCCCTTATACCTTAAGTTGGCGAAACGCCATATTTCACAAGGTCTATGGCGACAAGAAGAGTATTTCCATGGCTGGGGTTTCGTGCTATTAAGTGGAAGAGTATAAAGAAGATGACTTTATACTGTCTCCACTCGAACTGCCTTGCATACTCAGTGCGTCATCATTCCCTGAAGAACCACCCTTCTACAATGGGACATGGATGTGAGTTGGTGAGTGGTCCCTGTCGCTCTGTTTGTCACACACACGCACGCACGCACGCACACACGCACACACGCACACACGCACACACGCACACAAGCACACACGCACACACACATACACACACACACACACACACATATACACACGGTTACTCAGAGTAATGTGTCGATGTCAGGCTCAATTATGAAATGTACATATAACGTTGAGCATTATATACGTATCCAAAGTTATTAAACTACTGTGTCCAACGTGTTTCCTTACATTCTGTGTTTATGATAAACCTACTAAATATAAAGTAGAAACAATTTACGTTGCGTGTGAACCTTTGTGAAGTCTATTGACGAATGTGTTCCAACTCAGCTGAATTTCACATCATATTTCTAAGCCAGCGTTACATCTATACGCATTCATATTCAGTATAATACCTTTCTTCATAATACGGTATTTTGGTATTAGTCTAAATGTATTTAAAGGACAACTTTGCATACATCTGTTCAGCATACAGTTGGCCTGTTCTGGGATTTCCGATCCTCGAGTTGGACACAATAGTAGTCTACGATTATTGAAGTTCATTGTGTATATATATAAATATTATAATGTGCATCACGGCTAAAGCTTTAAAGAGAGGACAGCGTTATTGTTTGATGTGTTTAACTCCTCTCTTATGTCTTTATATACAAGTTGTTAACCCAAGGCTGTTGTAGTACTAAAATCTAAAATAAATAAAAACAGCGCATCTCTTAAAGAGTGTGCCACGGCATCTCAATATGTTGACAACATATGTGTATGTCGATTGCAACAATTAGTCACGACGTCTCTACTTACAATTTGTATAACTACTAGATAAGAGAAACACGTCGCATTGCACCAAGCAGATGTTAGATAGAAATACCGAATCGTTTTCTTTATTCAAAGTAACAAATAATTTCAGCAAAGGAATTTCTGAACCCAAATATCTACCAACAAAAGTAGGAGCATGGACGTATGAACACGACACTTTATGTCCTAATTCCGTAAGCATGACTTAACAGTCACACGTTATGGTTTGTCATAACAGACCTCGTCTCACGTCTTCGCTAGTTATCTCGTTTGACAAAAATGCATAGGCAAATAAAATTAATCTTTGTTACAAACTAAATCAAACCTTATCATATTTATCAAAGCAATACAGTAACATATATGAACAGTTTTCCCTTTATAGCTTAGGTTACTGAACGTCTATTGGCAATAACTGTTGTCGTTAATACATACTCATGATGATTTTAAAACATTTAGTTGTGTTAAGTATATTCGTTGTTTCAGTATTTTGTTCAATAAAGAATAACAAGTCAAATGATGTTAACTCCATTCTTGAGGATATACTAAAACGACTGGACGAAAAGGAGGCACGATTGAATCAACTGGAGACGATCGTACGTGTACAAGAAACCACCATGCATGAACAGCAAGGACAGATCACAGCGTTGGAAGAAGAAGTGGCGATACAAAAGGAGATGATACTAGATCTACAGAAGAAAACTGCAGTAGAACCCAAGTTTCATGGAGAAAGAAGTGAGCCTGACGAAGCTAGTTCAAACGACAATATGACGATAGGTACATATAATAGCTCTTAGCTCGCGTCTACAACATCTTAACATAGTTTCAATGAGCATATATTGAAGTAAGGGTATCAATCTTATTATTATTCACGTATAAATGGCTTGTTCAGTGCAGATGGCCATGTGACAATCAAATGGTACACTATGGCATCGTACTAATAAAAAAATAGGCCTGAATGTTTGTGTTTATTGAATTTTCGTAATAAATGTACTTTTACTGTTTAGTGTGCGCCTTTAAAGACTCTGATGTACAGTATTTATGAAACTTGCAACTTTACGGCGACCTTTTCCGATTTCAGCGGAAGAAATTTCAGTCCAAAGCATGATGGTCAAACAAAACCGTATACGACAAGTAGAAAACGAAACTCCCGTTGCCTTCCTTGCCACACTCACAAATCACGCTGAGAACCTTGGAGAAAACCAAAACATTGCGTTTGATAAAGTTATTACCGATATTGGTGACGCCTATAATTCCAATGGTGGACTTTTCATCGCCCCTGTTTCTGGAATTTATGTTTTTTCAACTTCAATTATGTCTTATCGAAACACCAACAGTCATTTTGCTTTTAAAAGAAACGACAATATAGTCACACGTATGTATTACGATGGTGCTTCACTTGGAGCATACGACACTACTAGTGTTACAATCATTCTCCAACTGAACAAAGGTGACGACGTAGCTGTGGTCAATTTGGACCTTGATACAGACATTCATGGATTTTATTACAGTACATTTTCTGGTTTTCTGTTACAAGCAATCTACGATGACACTGTCGTGGTGGGAAAGTAACAGTTGATACCAGCACATTGCTTGTTATCTTACACAAATAAATATCACTTCTCCTAACATTTGTCCAGCTCATTAAAACAACGTAAATATGTAAATTTAATGTCTAACGTTTTCGGTAGCCTTTTATTGGATACTATATTGAATATTTCATTAACAGTTATTTTTAAAACATATTGATAACATTTAATAAATGTGTTCTCTTTTGTGTTTATTTAATGTAGTGCTTTGCTATGATACACCTATCTTTAAAGTTCATATTAGACTGTACCTTTTCGGAAGATTGTATCATCGTGAAGCATACAACCTAAGTGCAGTAATGTGTCTAGAACATTATTATGTTTTGTCTCACGTAACTAAAATACTATATTTTTCCTTCATACAAAAACAAAATTCCCATTTCAATTGGAACACACCTTTATTTATCTTCCAGAACTACATCACACCTGTAATTAATTAATTAATTTAAACTAAACAAACAATATTATAGTAATTATAAAAGCACCGATCGTTAGTTCAGGGTACCACACGTATATATATAAAGGTACTGGTCACATCGTGTTTATAGACGCCGGACCAAAACAAATGGAGTAAATGCTGCCCAATCAGCATGACTTATCTTTATCATATAACACAAATGAATACACAACTGTGACAATTGGCAACCCACTAGATTACATATTAATTTAGATATATATTAACACTCACACATGTTTAGTGTATTGTAGAAATGTAGAACTAAGCAACACACTTATTAAGACTTTTATTTAGTACTTATGACATGTTATTGTCAAAATACGAACGTTCAAGCAGATCAATGAAATGAATTAACACACACATTATTAAAGAAACACGAATGCTATGTATTAGTTTTGTTGGCGAAGAGAATACTTGTGTACCTTCCAGGTCTATCCTAATACTCTATAGTTAATTTTCTACCAGGTCTCACATCAACTATATGTGTAGTTAACTAAACGATACATTATACAAACATCGGTAATGGTTTCAACAACAGAAACACGACATACATTAACATAGTTATATATGCCATCTAAAGTCCAAAGATGTATTTTAATTTTTAGTATTCCATGTACACTTTAACACCACGAACTAGCAACAACGCAACACAAACAATTAGCACCCACGTGCATTTATCTACAGAAGTGTGTACGAAGTCTTCGTCTCATTTGGTTATATGCACAGACAAATAAGCCATTGTAACATTTAACACACACTACAGGTATCATCGTTCAGAGTGTCTGTAACTCTGACCGTATTTAGAAGTCAAATAAATACTTGCCAGCCTGGACACTATCATGTACTAATTATTACTAGTCCATGTTAGTTAATGTTAAATATGAAGTGTGCCAAACATTTGATTTATCAGCAATCGTTTATGTAAAACATAGTCTTCAACAATTTAGTTTGATTTGAAATATAGAAATAGCCAGCTGATGATTGTACTAACGGTATCTTTCAGTCGTTGTTTAATATATCTAGAAACGTTTAGCTATATATTACACCTTAGGTCTCCGAGCAATAGTAGAACAGGACAATCAGCATGTGTTTAAACAGGTACGTATAGAAAATGTGTTTAAAATAAATCAACAATTAATTAAACAACATTATATAACATTCATACAACATTATATAACATTCATACAACATTATATAACATTCATACATCAATATGTAACATTCATACAACATAATACTACATTCATACAACATTATATAACATTCATACAACATTATATAACATTCATACAACATTATATAACATTCTTACATCCACACCCCTTTCAAAGGTAACTGTTTAAACAGTTATACAGCAACATGTTTCTATATGTCTGCGGTCAAGTTCAACAGACACAATACTGATCATACACAACAAGGCTGCACATGGTGGAACCTTCAAACGACAACACTGTTCATAACGTCAAGTATGAAGCACATAATAAATAAGTTTGATTATTGTTTATAAGTAGTCCACACATGTAATATTGAACAGATTGGTGAGATGTGTTGACTAGGCACTTATATTGAAGTAAATGTACGTCGATGGTCAAGTTTAGCCCATGAAGTTGAAGAAGACCGATTCGAGCATGAACACCCCGTTGATACAGATGGCCATCATTCTGCTCGGAGTTCGACATGGCTGTCTCGACTTGTGCTGACAGGGCGAGCAAGGCACCGACAAATAGCAGCTTGAATTCAAACGACACTGATCTGAAAAATATAAGGTATTTGGACTGATTTTGATTGTGTCCATATACCAGGGACGCCTTGCCCTTAAATCAGGCTTATCTACGAATGGACGTTACAACTGAATGGGTAAAAGTGTTCAAGGTATTACATGCTAAAACAACACTAACGTAGTAGTAACAAAAATGCATTATGTACTCTAGAGCATCGATACGCAGATGTATGTATACGCGAGTTATACTGAGTGTTGTATTACAAAGTACCCCAAGAAATGTTCTATTGGTTGGAGCACTCATACATTCTGCATTGGAAAGTTTATGAGAGTGACAACTTTTAACGAAACTTTAAAATTGATGCACAATTCGCAATTGATGGGAGACAATCACACGAGACTTTCAAATTATTTAGTAATTGTCTTTCCTTGATCTTTACAGGTATTGGTACAAGACAACATTAGGTTAGTGTCTCTGTTAATTGTAGCTGATATGTAAGCATGCAGATGGCAAATAGAAGTTTTATCAGATATATGTAAGACGAAAACAAACATAATTGAAACTGTGTTATAAGAATAGCCTTTTTAGTTAAAGATGAACCAAATTGATTACTTACATAAACCAATATATTACAATTATTTGGGGAAAGCAATGAAGACGAGAATTTACCTTGAAATCTGAAGATGCTTTGTCCTCTTATAAGTTGTTGCCTCTGTACAGGCCTAGATATGTCCTGCAAGTTTCGCCGGTTAAAGAGACGTTGTCTAGGTGTAGGTTTTAATAGGTCTTGGTATATATTTGGCTCGTTCTTCCCAACACGATTAATTATTGGCCGTTGTACTAAATGTTTCCTTGGAGGAGACGGGCGACCTGTGGCGTCACTTAGATCTATCACTAATACTTTTGGAATTCTCTGTTTTGGTTTCGCAGTAACGCGTATATCTTTGGCTCGAGGACGGGCTTCCTTTGGGCGTGTTGTAAATTGATGTGGATTATCGTTGTGTAGCAGAACACTATTATGCGTGTTTGGCGGATTTACACTGTTCGTAATTGGTGCCATGCTAACTTTGCGTACATTATTTAAAGAGCTAGACACAGACTCTCGTAGAATGGGTTTAGTTTTAAGAGTTTGTCTTGTAAAATGTCTCTGTCTCTGTACTTCCTCATCCCAGGGCCATTTGCCAGAAAAGTCACAATAAAAAGTAATGAAATGGTTTCTGGCTGTTTCTGGTAGGTCATCTGGGCCACTCGCACTCCAGACGCCATTGACCACCTCCGCATAATTATCCCCGTAGAGTCTAGGCTCGTCTGGAGTGATTCTAATCACTCCTGAACAAGGTTTAGATTTTGGTGGGTTAGCTGTAAAATCCAGGCAAAATGGTCGACACGTTCTACCACAGGAATCAAACGCATACACTATAACGTCTGTATGATTCACTTCTGGTGTTTTGACTCCTAGGTATGTTGTTGCTGACGTTAAAGCATGCCTTTGGTCTAAAACCGTGAAGTCTTTGTATTTTCCATAATAATTCAATCCATACGACTCAACGTATATTTTGCGCACTACAGAACTTGAGCGTTTACATTTCGGATAAGCAGCTAAATGCTCACTGTTGTTTTTGTTGATAGCTATAGTAGAGAACACGTCAGTAGTCATGTCTGGTTTGTTATTTAAAACTGGATAAGCTTTGTAATTCGAAAATTCCGGGGGTCGTTGCAACACAATTTTGACTGGAATATATGACCATTTTCGTATGTCACAGTACTGATTAATGGCAAACGAGTTTTGGACTGCTCGTGTAAGATGGGCGTCTACACATTGGTCTATATCTCGGTCTTTTTTCCCGCTCATTTCTTCCCGCGATAAACTCACACAAACTGGATGTGCTCTTCCTGAGTCACATCGTAGATACTTTGATACACAGTTTGGATGACTTCTGGAACAAACGGGAGAAGGATCATACTGCACTAGATCAGCTAAAACATTGCTTAGAGCGTCCACGTTACGGAGATCACCGAAACCAACCGGAGCATTAGGCGCATGTCCGTCCTCCCCCCATGCGTCCTGTGGGTAATCCGTCTCGGGATCTATACCTAGGATCTTCTGCTTCGTTCTAAACTCTTCCCACAAATAGTCAATAAAGGAATGATGCAGAAAGAAGACTGGGTCCTCCGCACTTGTGCTTAAATCGTCCATGTTACCTCCTACCCACACATGGACCGTATTGTGCTGTACTTCGAGATTATGTTGTTTCGATGCAAACGGATTTGTTATCTGATACGTCCGGTTTCTTGACAATACCCCGTGGATTCCTGCATTGGTCATTAACGTTCCCGAGGAACCGATATTACGAGTCAGGATAGAGTCAGAACTGAACACTTTCCAGTTTCCGAACGGTCCTGTAGTGACAAAACCATCTCCGTTACCAAAAAATCTCTCCGACCAAATAACAGACTGAGTCGGATCTTCCATCTCACTGTCCAAGTTAGACGCCCAATATGGCACAGCTACCGTCGGATCCTTCAGTCGTAGCGCGGTTTCAAATCTGGAAAATAAAATAAATCATCGTTCACTTCATGAAGCTGTAAGTTTAAAGAGTGGCTTGCTGTCACACTACGCTTGACTTTGTATCTGGATTTCCGTTTCTTTGACAGACACATTGTATACATACTGACATACATGTATGAGTCCTTATACGACGAGACATATTTATTGCCTTTATATAACCAGTTTTAAGTTAAAGTTCTCCAAACAGTAAATCATTCCAGCCTTACAGATTTACAAAATATAAGTTATATAGTCTTTATATAATCAGCGAAAACAAAAGATTCATGTATATCTCTGTGAGTTATTTTGGTTTCTATTTTCTATTATGCATATATTAGATGTGTTAGTTTAGGTGACATTTGATTTGAAATAGTTACTGTCCCAATTCATATACTGTTTTAGGTCTCGGTCTCTGGGGCAAATTGGACATTTTGTTGTATGACATTGTTATTTTCCATCATTGGTTAGCAAATACTTACATGAGCAGATACACCCTATGCCAGCCTGGGAATCCCGCGCCAAAATGTGCCATAGGAATGATCTCCCCTGCGTGTAACTCCGCGATAGCTGAGAAAACATTCGGTTTCAATGCCTGAAATATGCAACATGAACAATTTTATGTATACTGTACGTAATATTATTATAAAAACAACAACTGTAAAGTAATGGACGTAGCAATATCTTTTTACTCTGCTCTTAAGGCTGAATATGAGTTAATCAAGTGACAGTAAATGCATTTGTGTTTGTTTTAGAACCATCATTATGAAAACGAACAGACCTTTCCTCTTTTATGTATATTGTGTATGATTTAGGTGTAACCATAACATAATGTTGATACCCGAGTCTTGCTAAAACAACCATATTATCTGCATATTTGTGTTTCTCGTGAACTTTTCTTACAGTGTCTTCTTTTAGAGCTCTTAAAGCTTTGTGAAAGCGAGCTCTTTCATCTTCAGTTAGCATACGATATTCCTTCCTGATGCGCGGGAACTGCTTGTCGGCACCATTGACGGCTATTTGCAGCAGACGATCTAAGTAGTCACGTGTTTCCCGCGTCACGTTGTGTCCCATCTGTTCTGCCATTTGCCACATGACCCTCTGCATGCATTCCCAGAAAATCTGTTCACCTATTTTAAGTACAATACGAAGAACATGAACATTTATGGATCGAGTTATATTGTGTTTTGATACATGTTTACCAGTGTCCTCGACGTTGACTTTTTTTCCAATTCGACCGATTCTGACTCATTCTTACCGTAGTGAAGAGATATGTTGATTTTTAAAAGTGTGCAAAGGCTGACCTGTGATGAATTACCAATGCAAATTATTTGAAATATATCACGATATGTGCCATTAAGAGACATGAGTTGACATTGCAGATCAGTCCGTTATAACCCGTCTATCAGATAGCGTATATCATGAGAGGTTTTCACAGGAAGATTAAAATGAGTGTACGTGCGCTGTTACATGGTACAAGTCATGTCATACTTATGTCACTTGTCAACATTCTTTCCACGCAAAGTTGTAACCTTCTAAACACCAGGTGGCATGGCTAACAGACGCTCTTTATATAATAATTAATCTTTGTCCGAAAATGGTTAAAGGTACAAGCTTGATAACAAAGCATCTCGTAGATAGAAAACACGTAACTCTGCTCATGGAAAAAAGTACATAACTGTTTTCGTGTCAGGGGCGAAAATTATGGAATCTTGTTTTCTTCTTCTTTTGACTAGAAAAAGTCCCCCATGTTTGCACTGTAAATCTGCTATTGTTTACGCTCTTCTTGTGTCAGACAAACCCTATAGGTATTCATTTAGAAAGTGGTAAACATTCACAGCTAGATTTGAACATACATGAATTGATGTTTAAGACTGTATGAGAATGGTTTTGACCAGAACTGCTGGCTACCTTTCAAAGCACACCCATACATGCTCATACTTCTCTTTTAAAACAAACATACAAACAGCAAACGGTTACTTATGTTAGGGAGAATTTTCTGACATTCTACCGCAAAGTGAGCACCTAGATTTACCAATGGATAGTATATACCGAAGTGTACAAGAGAACCGGATTTCACTGTAGTAGGTGCACATATAGAAAGAAAAAACCCATCGACATTAGCTCAGGGAGTCACACAAAACAGTGTACGTCTTGGCATACTTATATCCATCCTCGGTACCCAGGCTATACATAACATACATTATGATATACATACACATATATGTTATGAATCGCCTGGGTACCGAGGAAGACTTATATCGGAAAACGACTTCATTGCATGGTTCCATATGCCCGAACAATGTAATGCTCACGAGCCAAAATGTAAACTTTATTGTTGAGAGCTGTAGGGTATTTGTTTATGAAAATATACAACACTCACCTGGTACATCCGAGATGTTGTGTTTCATTTTAGCGCCATCGAAGTATATTTGGAGTCCTTTGGGCATATCCATCTTCTGAATCATGGCGGGAATCAACCAGCCCGTGCTAAGTACAATCGCCAGACATGGTAGAAGTTTTCGCATCTGAAACACAGAGTTGGGGATATTTAAACCTATAGAATTGTTAAAGTCAGAAAATAGGAACGTTCTAATTAAACTTCTTAAAGTTATAAAACTTGCATTTAACCATAGGAATACATTAATTAGCCGTTAGGTAAAGTAGAAAGGTAAACTATATTTGCAGCTCCCCTCTGTTTTGTAGTGTTGTAATATTAGAATTTATTGTATATATATTGTGTATTTCTTGTCAGAAATGTGACATTGTGTTTATATGTTACTGTTGTGTGTTGTATAACGATTTACGCACGTTAGTACAAGTTCATAAAGTTTCTGTTCTGTTCTGTTCTGTTATTGGTGTACCGAGTTGAGGTAACATATCATGACAGCACTTCACCACAAAGCAATGTTACACGTAGCTAACGCTTACATCAATTAAATATAACAACTGTTTACCATATTTGCCTTCAATAAATTTGACTAAAAAATAACGCGTACCTCCAGTAATACGTCAGTGAAGCTTTAATAAATATGCTGAAAACTTAAAACCTTAATAAATACGAAGCAGCATAGCATTGGTAAGGGAAATCTAAATCTTGATTTGGCGATGTCACTCAGCTGGTTATAAATCAAACTATTTCTGAGCATGTTCTTATTCATTTAGTAGATGTCAATGTCTGAGGTAATTAGTTAATTTGGATGAAGGTCAATGTTCAAGGCCGATAATTAGTGAAATACTTTTATATGAATTGCGTGAACGAATTTCCATTGTGTTTCATAAAGCGATTCTTCTACGTGGTTTACATACGTTGCTAACTATTCTTTGTTTTAACAGAATCCCATGCGTCGATGTTTGGTAACGTATGTAGCGCGTAATCTCCGTTACTGTTCACTGCATTACTGAATGGTCTTTGTGACAAACGGAGAACCATTTAGCAGCATTGAGTGACATTTAGTATCTGTGAGCTCTGACGATATACATTTGACGGACAATGTCAATTAATTCCTTTCTCGTTAATTGATTTAAAGTCGTCACTGTTGACATGATTTGAATTCTTAATGTGGACGTGACATGTTACATAGACAGAAACATACATGCAGCGATTGAAAACGTTACTTGGATATCAGCAAATATTTCAGCATGTCAGCAAATAGTTAAACATGTTTTCCGGACACTCCATCTGTCAATGGATAGATTTATCTAAGGTATACAGTATTATCACAAATCCAAGCAAAGTAACGCTCCATGTGGTAAATGATTATAAGATATGTGAAAACTAACTTTGCTTCCAACAAAACGTGGTTAACAATTCCTAAAAGTTCTGAAAACTGTATGTTTGAGGTCAGACATTATTTTCCAACAAAGGATTATCTCATGTTGGGGACGGGCTTTTTGCTAACGTTTATAACATAATGTAGGTAAAGACGTACACACTAGAAAGAAAAATCATTAGGGTGAAAATTGTCGGAAGTATTTAAATAAGGAGCTCTGCCTATTTGTGTGATTTGAGCTTGTTCTATCATTAAATTTCTATAACATATATGTTACTGGAGACAAAACTACGACACGATACAATACAACATTTCAAAATACGTTAATATATATATGGCACTACACGTTGTGATACGAAACTACGAGGTGATACGAAACCACGATGTGATACGAAACCACGATGTGATACGAAACTACGATGCGATACGAAACTACGAGGTGATACGAAACCACGATATGATACGAAACTACGATGTGATACGAAACTACGATGCGATACGAAACTACGATGCGATACGAAACTACGAGGTGATACGAAACCACGATGTGATACGAAACCACGATGTGATACGAAACTACGATGCGATACGAAACTACGAGGTGATACGAAACCACGATATGATACGAAACCACGATATGATACGAAACTACGAGGTGATACGAAACCACGATGCGATACGAAACTACGAGGTGATACGAAACCACGATGTGATACGAAACTACGATGTGATACGAAACTACGATGTGATACGAAACTACGATGTGATACGAAACTACAATGTGATACGAAACTACGATGTGATACGATTGCTCGATGGGATAGCTAGGATACACCACGACAAAATACGGTGTCAGACTATACAACATGAATCGACACAAAGGAATTAAAAGTCAACACAATATTCTTCATTAGCAGGCTAAGACGACGCTTCCTTTTTCCTTAACTCACACAATGCCTATTTATTCAGTGCTTACACAACAAATCACATGTACGCGGAAGGACGGACCTGAGAAAGAAAGGCACTCCTTTTGATTAAATCAGCATCGGCCTGATTATAGCCGCGTTAGAACTATACGGTGTTGTGATGTCCCGCCTTCTGCGACCCTACTATTTTAATTCCCCCAACAATACGTGATGTGTCAGGTTCTTTCATGTTCAATGTCAAAATTTCGACCGTTGCATCATGTTGTCAACTCCACGACATAGTGTAACTTGCCGGAGCATTCAAAGAAGGAGCGGTGATGGGGGATACAAGCAACGGATTTGCCACATAAAGTTACCGTAAATAAAGAACTGCATTTACGTACTGTTTTATGTAACACCAAGGCAAACGGTTTTTAAAATGTCCAAAGGTATACCATAAATATCCAAATTCAAAGACAATGCAATTTCACTAAATATTTTCTGGTTTGAATAACTCTAAACCTTTTCTGTTATGCAGCGTAATTTAAATCCAGGTTCATTAACTTAATTTTCTAGAATGATTGCAACATAAAACGATCTACCTATGATTAACAGGACGCATCGTTTATTACTTTTCGGCGGCCTTGACCCTAGGAACAATGTGCATAAATGGAGTGAACACGTCTCAAACATTAAACTTTGCTTAGACATAAAGCGTGTGCGGCTCGGGTTTTTTTCTGTTAATGTATTATTGCAATTGCAAAGAAACGAAGAAGGAAAGATTTACAAATCTTTGTAAATAATGTGAAAACTGAATCTAAACTAAACCCCTAGTATAACGACGCATCGGTCTCATTTAACAGGAATTTAGCCGTTTTGAACACCATCAAAACAACGCTGCAGTTTATAGAACCCCTTTAAACTCAAACTCTAATTCACACAACTTTACGACGCTATTATGTAGCAAGGCTACGTTAAACAACCTCTGTAATATAAAACAAAACAATAAGAAAACATAACGCATCAACAGGACAATAAAAGTCAGAGGTTAAACACGTCTTATAGCAAGTATTGGGGGAGGGCATACGTACAATGTGGATTCATGCAAAAAAGTAGCGCTGTTTATTGTATAACTAAGCGTTAACAATAAACGTGCTATGCATGGTGAGAAACTTAAATACAGCAGCCCGAAGCATCATTTTAACTCAATATATTCAAACAAAGAACAGGGACACACTTTAAATGTACTCCAGTTTCTGTTAGTATACAGTTAATGAACAACACGTAAGAAAGAGCTATAACAACTGAGAATTGGAATAACAGTTGACATAAATTAAGTGATTACTATGCCTGTAATGGACTAGTCATATCATTTCATTAACAACAACAAGCAACAACAACAAACAACGCCATCGTCAACAACACGAATCCAGACTCATTGGGACTTTTCATGAACACAATGGGCGTATTATAAGAATGGTTTGTGTTTGTGACTGCCAAGATATTAACGAACCTAGCTAAACACATCATAATAATAACTTAATTGGCAGGCTCTTGTGAGTGTCAGACCATCATGAGGCTGAGCTCTTATGTCAATAGTTGAAGCATATTACACGGGGACAAAGGAACGGCGCCAGGTGGTGCTAAAGTGCATGTCAGTTTTAGAGAAAGAAATATAAACCATCAGACATAAGTACATAAATAACAGGGGTTTAAAAAACGAATCAGTGAGTTTGGTTTGGTTTTGACACTATTTAACGATTTGCCTTTAAGTCAATCTTCCATAAGGCCCTCAATTTATTTTAGTTTGATTGTGAAATCCCGCACCGAATCCGTTACTGGAACCAACCAGTACTAAACAATAAGGGTACAGTTTCTGCTCAAGAAAACAACGGGGGCCTTTTGATGGGGCTCGAATGAGAGGAAGGACGGACGGACATTTTTTTTCATTTTCATTTTTCACATGTTTAAACTGAATCCACATATATCAACAATCTAGTCTAACGAATCATTGAATTCACAAATCGCTGTCAGATACTTAGATGTGACAAATACCGCCTCTGTATTGTACAGGGCAATTCTTCAAACAGCTAAATGTTAAATATGGAACTTTTAGAAAGAGCTGACGTTAAATTTGGAACTTGGGAAAAGTGCTGACCAGGATGTTTTACCTATTTAAAGACATTAACAACTGTATGAGACAATGCCTTTGACACAGAGGTGATGCGATTGATAATGAAGATGGGTTTAGTTAAGTTTTGAAAAAGGTGGTTCAATGTATACATGAGAATGTTGCACTCTTTTAATATAACACTTTGTATGTCCGTCCGTCCGGTACCTTGTCCATCAAATAACTTTGAAACTACTGTTGGCATTTAAATAAAACTTGGTATATAGATATATGACAATGAGAGGAAGGGCAAAACATAAGAACCACAATACTACCCTGCATATTTAATAAGTTATCACCCCATAACCATTTTTCATAATTGTTGCCTGTCCGGGCCATATCTTGGAAAGTACAATAGGGATTGCAATACGTGAACCGAGCCTTGAAGATGTACATGTGTATGTACAACATTGTGTTCCGTACTTAGTTAAAGCAGTGAGATGTTCCTACAACTCTGCATTGGGTGTCTAGTTTATATGTACCATTGTTAATAATTACCGTTTCGTGAATAGTGTTTGTGTTACTACCAAGTTTACAAATGAGGCAGAATAAATATAATTTATAACGTTTTTTCTTAAATAATATTCTGTGAATTAAGGCAAACGTAAAATATCGTGAAAAATTAAAAATCTTATTTCTAACGTTAGTTTTCAACATTTCTTGGAATTTACCAATAGAAGGGTCGTATTTAAGGTAGTTTGAACAAAGACCTATGAAACATGTGCAAAGTCAAATAAAATGATACTCATCTTCAGTATCCAATGTATTGCACCTTAAACAATAGTTCTTTTCTTAAAATTCGATTTCTTGAATATCTCCCAGTTTGAATGCGCAATGGATGGACAAACACACTCAACGTTTATGACAGACAGACATTTCATTCGACGAATACTCGGGTACATAGTCATACAAAAAGGGTTTACAATACAATGTACATCAGTCGGGTTATTCTAGTGTTAAAATAAACAGAACGAAAATAAAGAAAACAAAGATGGAAAGAAAAAACGAGAAAAAAGAAACAAACAAAAACACAAACAAACAAAACCTTTATTCAGATTAACTTTAAAGAAAGGTTTCGATATAAAGATTGGTAACATACAAATATATAAGGTGTTGTGCTGCTCGTATATAATCTTTTCAATAACACAGTGTTTTTTTTAACTTTAACTTTAAGTAAAACACTTTAAGTATTACAATTCTCCCAAAAATGTAGGAGAACCCATCATCACTTAGCAACATGCTCACGTTATACACCGAGTTTCGAAGTCCGTTTAAAAAATCTAATAGACTATGTTTATACATTCTCTTTAAAGTGATATTTTCTGTACGTACACTCGTACACCAGTATGTTATAATACACGCATAACGAGAAACAAATAACGGAATCTAACAAGATAAACATATTCTCCTATTGATTTCCAACGAGGTTCCCAAAGTAGATTACACCAAGGCATAATTGACCCAATACCTTCTGTTTCAATTCAAACTTACAACAGTTACAAATAATTACATTTAGTGTTTTAACTGTCTACCTTCCCTGCCAACTGTCCATGAGTAAGCGTAAACTAATCGGTAAAGTGAAAGACTATTACATCATTGTCAACCACCCATTCTTGATTATGTGACAACCCACCGCCTTTTTTTCTAAAAACGATTACTTAAGTTTTCCAGCATTTACTTTTAACCCTCATTGAAAGGTTTTAATTGATTTGTTTTCTCAAAGACATCTGGATGCTCTGTGCGATTGGTCAATGTCTACACGTATTAAAACCACGTACATTGTGACGCAGACTCAGGTGGTTGGCCTGTATTGCATCCAGAGGTCACCAACGCTGTGTATTATCCACCTCATCAATATTACAAAAGCAGCAAGACAAGTCGTTTGTGTTGACATCGAGAGAAGACTTGCGAACTATAACCTATGGTCAAACTCATTGGAAACTATCGGCACATAGATAAGCATGTTTTATTGTTGGTTCTATATACATTTCTATGTATATATCAAGAAAATGAAACGAAAATGAAACGAAAATGCTTTAAGCCATATTTAACAACATATTGTGTGATGGCATACCCTTACCGTATGACGCAGTATATCTTTACAGCAGTAACCTTGGACTTTTCACTTGGTAAATTAATCGTGTTGTACATGTTAACGACCTGTACTCAACTATAGGTTGTAACATTCGTCTTCTAGTTGTGTAACATTGCACGTGATCAGTGCCATAAAGAGGCTAAAACAACAAACATAATATCGACGCATACATGACTATATTAAGCTTTAATTGAAGAGAATTGCAATTCTAAACATCGATTATCAACCTACCTAAACCAACAGACTTATCGACTGGCCAGCAAGACAATCATCCAACCGACAGACCAATCGACTGGCTTCAGCAACTGACCGCCCAATATGCCGACTTGCTGGCCGAACAACTGACCGACCAACTGACCGACTGACCGACCATTTAAACAACTAGTCGACAGACCGACCTACCAACTGACTAACCAACGAATCAACTGACCGACAAACCGATCGACCAACTGACCGAGCATCGACACGACTCACCGACTGACGGATAAACTAACATACCGAACGATCAACCAGACAAGATTACAAAAAGGTACAGAACACATTTTCCCGTTTACACAACAAACTAGCTTATCAAACAACCTAATGCAGCTAACCAAAGTCAAACAGCACTCGATGCAAATCAACCAATCACATACCTCATTTTACATGTTATCAACGTGAACAACAACAAACAAACACAAAACATCCAAACCACTTACTATCAGCTATATATTTAACTACAATAAAACACAATAACAAAACACAATAACAAAACACAATAACAAAACATAATAACAAAACACAATAATAAAACACAATAACAAAACATAATAACAAAACACAATAACAAAACACAATAACAAAACACAATAACAAAACATAATAACAAAACACAATAACAAAACACAATACCCTCATATTTCCTAATTTACACAGAAAAAAACCCACTTAAAACAAACAATGCCACGTGAAAACAACAAACCAATCTAACCACAATCGATATATTCACCACGATTAACAAATTACTTATATATTAAATCAACAAACAACAGAACAGCCAACCAGACACCCTGTTTATACTTTAAGTTACCTTTGACTGTTGTCGAAAAATACATTACATTGCTGTGTATAAATACAGGTACGTTTACCAAATTACTATCAACTAACGAATTTTTAATACTAAAATCACCAAGGTACATGGACCAGCAACTTTGGTAAGGACAGCTGTGTCTCCATGAGTCCTAATCATCAGCTCAAATCAACTCAACTCCACGTTTTGTTGCATATAGCATTATAAACATACTCATGGCAAAACCAGATAAAAAAAACATTAACAGCACATGCGTGTATAATAAGGTTTAGCATAATTTATCTTAGGGTCGGATTGGTCCATCTGTTCGGCCAGCGGTCATGATTTGTGTCATAAAGTGTGAATATTTAAGGCTGTATACGACCTAGTGAACCCATGAAGATACGAGTAATTATTATTAACAATACTTTCTTTTATTGTCGTATTTGAGCGAAGACTGGCCAGCGCAACGTTCAGGCGTGTTGAAAGGAGTGTAATATACTTCAGCTGTGTACATATACATCTGGGCTATGTGATAAAACAGTGTACCATATAATCCTTGCCCTCGTCACAACCACAAATAAACAGATGAGTACGTTAATCCGTTTGTAAAGGTAAATGGCTTTTTTATTACTGGATTTTCCGATACATTATGATGATACTGGTGCTGCTGCTGATGAGGAGGAGGAGGAGGAACAGGAGTATGAGATGACGACGGCGACAATAGTGAGTACGACGAAGTCGCCATCATCAGCAGCAGCATTCTATCGTTGTCATCTTTCTCCGCATCCTCCTCAACAGATGCAACAACACCAACAACAACAACAATAACAACAACGGCAGCAACGGCAGCATAATAGTATTTCGCACACCACTTTTGTTACTCTAACTGTCCGAACCGAAGAGTATGTGGGATGACCAGTCAGTGACCAGGTACATCGAGTGGACAAGTTAGATTAAGAACGTCATTAGCTTTACAGACATCAACACGTGTGCTATCAATTTTCTAGCATGTTTTTTTCCTCCAACGAGTTCATTTTGTGTCTAATTATAGAATCGAGTATTCATGGTTTTATTATGTTACTAAGTTATAAATGAAGAGAATGCCTAAAGATTAAAAGGTTAAGGTTGTAGTTTTTACTCCCACCATGTTGTCCAACTATTCGAGTGAACGTGCGTACATTGAAGTGCGTGTATTCGTTATTGTACCGTTTTCATATCGTATTATATCGCCATTGTTAATATAGTATTCAAGCGCCATTCTAGTACATATTAGTTACTGCAATGCGGTTGTGCCACGTGAAGCAACTTTTAAAATTTGAAACTATTGCCTCAAAATAAGAATCACAACCTTTAACAGAGTAACATTTCTATCAGGATTATATACCATTTAGAGATACGCTTAAACATATAGAAACGTAGTAAACCTGACACTAGCAATCACAAACGTTACACGCTATTTTAAAGACAATGAGGAAACTGATTTTGGTGATAACACAGTTCGGATATATCAGCATGGATTTGCAGGAAAACTTAAGGATGATCATCAGGAAAGGAAGATCAATACACTGGGTTAGAATGATCATCTCAAGATAATTATCACATCCCGATTAAAGCCAATTCATTCGTTCAACCCAAATACTTTTTTATTCACTGATGTCTAATTTCGACACTTGGAACAGTAGGGTGATATTGAACAACTTTGTCGCCGGTACTAACGAGTTAATTGCCAAGATATATTGACCGGTGTATAACTGTCAACCATGTGTGCATAAAACGTGCCAGCTTGTCGTAAAATCAGCTGAGTAGACCCTTTTACTACAATGTTGCTCCACGGAATGTGACTTGAAGCAACGTGACGAACGTGAATTCACTCCTAGTATAACATGGGGACATTGCCCTGACATACTTGAATACAGTATACGGACTGCTGAATTTCAAAACAAGTGGCTGAGATAAATATTTAATCAACCCATGTGTTGTAGTCAAATACCTATTACAGAATGCAACTGATGCCATGGTTATCCTTCATGCAGTACACGTATACGAAATTTGTGACTTCTGATTTTCTTTATAATGACCACGAAACAAGTTGTTTGGCAGCAGACCGTTACGAAAATTAATTAGTGTCAGTTAAGTATCGTCATACAATAAATACAACGTCACGACTCTTTTTGTTTTTTTACAATGTTAACACTTGTGTTATGGAAAGAAAAACTTTATTGTTGTGTACTATGTCTGTCCCAAGTTTCATAACTACGGTTGAACAAATTCTAACATGTGTTTAATAAAAGCTGCTATAGCGCACTCGCCGTTTAAATCACACACTTTTCGTGACTCAGTATATGCACTTAAAACTAGTGTATGTTTTTTTCTCGTGTTTTGTATAAGGGTTAACCAGTGTGCACTTGTTTACACATTTAGGTAAACTATGTTGAGATTGTTGAGGTCTTAATACTAACCTAGCAGTTAACATTTTAAGATAGTGTACCGTCATTATTTAATCGACAGCCTAGTAGTTGACATATTGAGGTAGTGGTCCGTCATTATGTAATCGACAGCCTAGTAGTGGAAATGTTGAGGTAGTGGTCTGTCATTATGTAATCGATAGCCTAGTAGTTGAAATGTTGAGGTAGTGGTCCGTCATTATTTAATCGACAGCCTAGTAGTTGAAATGTTGAGGTAGTGTTCCGTCATTATGTAATCGACAGCCTAGTAGTTGAAATGTTGAGGTAGTGGTCCGTCATTATTTAATCGACAGCCTAGTAGTTGAAATGTTGAGGTAGTG
>ENA-OREC01000050-OREC01000050.1-marine-metagenome-genome-assembly--contig:-NODE-50-length-26505-cov-15.828061_pt1 | contig 26505 bp, 11 predicted proteins | sample MGYA00248626_ERZ508543 | MGnify/ENA primary metagenome ERZ508543 (study PRJEB26211, sample SAMN05518279) | marine metagenome | isolation source: Puget Sound, Washington, USA | host: Bankia setacea...
TTTTATAACGTCTTTGGTATGACGCGGTCCTTGACTGGAGATTGAACCCGGGACCTACCGCACTCGAAGCCAGCACTCTACCACTAGGCTATCGAACTGCGGATTTTTTTATAACAATAACAAAGCATGCATTGTGACGGTATTGGAAACGATTTGGATTTGCAGGGGAAACTTTGAAAACAATGTCTCTACAGCATGCATTCTGACGCCTGACGGTAGTTGAAACGGATTTGAACTGCAAAAGAAAATGAAAACAAGGATGGTAAATTGTGCATTATAACGGTATTTGAAGCGATTTGGAATTGCAGAAAAAAATGCAAATAAGGACTGTAAATTGTCCATATTGACGGTTTTTGAAACGATTTAGAATTGCTAAAAAAAATGAAAACAAGGACTGTAAATGGTGCATTCTGACGGTATTTGGAACGATTTGGAACTTTTATGTCAATACTTGTAGATGCTCACCTCCCTTGGCCTTCATTTTTATTGCATTTTTGGGTAAAACAAATTGACATTGTAGAAAATGTGGTAGGCTTACAACGCCTACACGTAGCTACACCAGTGGTAGCTTATGACTATAAACTGTGTACAGTTTTACAAGATCCAAATTACATTGGGGCGTCTTGGATCTGGGCCGTACTGACTCGATCCCATTTAGTAGGGCATCGGTTTTTCAATCTGTCAAAAATGGCTGCCTCCACATACTTCAACGACGTCAAAATATAGTTTTCGGAGAAATAGTCCTTACGAAAGAAAGTTAAATCGTTTTAACCCAGGTACAAGTGATCTGTAATCAGATATATATCCAGAATGGCGGAAATGGAGAATGTCGATCTGCAGAAAGACCAGGAAACTGAAAGTTCTGTTACAGTCATTGAAAAACAAACGCAGAAGAGGATCTTCAAGATTATTGTGATTGGTGACTCAAATGTAGGCAAGACTTGTCTTACCTATCGATTTTGTTGTGGAAAATTTCCAGATAAGACTGAGGCAACCATAGGCGTTGACTTCAGGGAAAGACTCGTAGATGTAGATGGCGAGCAGCTCAAGGTAAACATTCTATTGCCCCTCGCCGTCAAGTCTTAACCTTTGATAGTGCACCTCTCCTCTTGTTTCATAGCCTTTTATGTTGCCTGTCTTTTCAAAATAATCTATCAAAATGGAACTGGAATGAAAGGTACATTATGTTCAAGCATTTTTACCTTTTATTTGTAAAGTATTAAACTAATGTTACATTGAAGTAGTTATTTTAGTATGCCTAAAATGTGTCCTTTAGTTTACTAAAATACGTCTTCGTCGATACCAAGAGATATTTTAAATATATAAGTTTTGATATTCACAATATTTGATGCTACAAATATTAAAACACTGTCATGTCTCTATTTCAGCTCCAGTTATGGGACACTGCTGGTCAGGAAAGATTCCGTAAAAGTATGGTTCAGCATTATTACAGAAATGTTCATGCTGTTGTGTTTGTTTATGATGTAACAAAGATCTCGTCTTTTGAGAGCATGCCTGGATGGATTGAAGAGTGTGATAGACACAACCTGAACAAAGAAGTCCCCCGGATATTTGTGGGTAATAAATGTGACATGACAGAAAAAGTGGCAGTCAATACAAACTTAGCACAGAAGTTTGCTGATTCTCACAACATGCCATTGTTTGAAACTTCCGCAAAAGATGACAACAAAGCTAACCATGTAGAGGCCATATTTATGACGTTGGCTCACAAACTTAAAAATTCCAAACCAATGATGCCGGTGCATCTGTCAAAATATGGCTCAGGGTATTCAAGAACAACTGATGTGGTGAATATCTATGACAGCCCAGAAAGGAGAGGCTTGCAGAGAGCTGGATCACCAGATATGGACAGAGAAGGTTGTTCATGTTAAAACAGTGAATGAATTAGTTTGTGGTATTGTGTCAAGATTGAAGAGGCCCCTTGCATCAAATTTACTTATTAAAGAATAAAATACCTATTTTAAAATAATGTATCTAATCATGGGTTGATTTTTTTTGCTAAGAGAAAGAAATCTGTATATATTCACTATTACATATATATATAACAAATCAACATTGTTTTTTTGTTAGTGTCATAAATTAGAACGGGACCATTTTTTATGCTGTTTTTTTTTGGTTTGTTTAGGAGTTTCTAAACATATTGTAAGCATATCTAATATTCCCTTACTAAAACCCCTGCCTTTTAGCCTATAAAACCGACTTGCCCAGCCAAACATTGTACACTGTCCAGACCTATAATAACTTGCCAAAATAAGCTATATTAAAGAAGAGTGCTGAAGCATAGCAATGTATCAAAGAATAGACAAGTTAACAATCTTATGTTTCTTTTAGTTTTGTGTAAAATGTGTACAGAGCATTTAGGAACTTCCATTCATACCAGATAGTCGAAGCAAAAAATGTTGCTGATATTACAGTAAATTATTATGTTGTTATTTTACAGTTTAATAATGCCTTAAAGAGAAATGGCCTCTTAGGTTAGTTAGGGAATATTCAGTATTATACCCAATCATGTTTTTAGTAGTTTTTGAACCCACAAATGCATTTTGTTATACCTGACCTCAAACTGTCCTTCAGCTTTTGCATTGAGTTTGAATAGTTTTCAGCTATTTTTTTCAATGCTGGTTTGAAGTAGATCTTTCATACCAATTATAACTTTTCCTTACAAGTAATACAACTTCCTAACCTTAAGCACTGTTGGCAAGAAAGAAACCACTAGAGAAACTTTTTTAAGCGAATGAAATTTTTTATTTTTCATTTCTTTATTGTTACTAGCATAAGTTATATACCTGGTAGTAAAAATTGGTTCCTTTAACTATTTGTCACTTTTCAGTAAACTTGTTTCTATTACTAATTATTGTCCTTGTACTTGAAGCGGGAACTCTTTTGTAAAAGGAATGGACATACTGTGGATTTATTCAATATGGGCATGAAATTTGGTTGTTTTTTGATCTATTAAAGATATTATTTGTGTTTTGTTTTGAACAATTGTATTAATTATGTGTGTTAATATTTCCTCTACCTTGCATGTTAACAATATTTTGAGTTATGCATCACTGCACCATATTTATTACTATGATTTGTTTGTACAAGGACAACTGAAGCATAAATGTGCAAACGCAATGTAAGTTTTGATGTATCAGCTTAAAACATGCCCTATGTCTATGTTTATCATTGGAGGCGCATGCATGATTATTTCTCCATGAGTGACTTCCCAGTAGTCCATAGATTTAAATTCACACATTTGGTATATGTAATACATGTACAACCAATTCTCAATATGATCCACAGGAGTGCTGAGTATCGTCATCATAATCATTCCATAAAAACACTTGTTGACCACTTGACAGACTTGGGTCATTCACATGTACGCACTGTTCAATGGACATTTTGATCTTTTATTGATGTTGAACCTCAGGTGAGCTTAAACTGTCATTACGAACCATCAACTTCTAACAGTTTAACATTGGAAGAGAGAACAGAGATATAACTGGTGTGTCTTCTGTTCTTAGGCTACTAGTGCTTGTTTTAGTTCCTTATCAAGGCTAACTTAAAAAAATGACTGTAAATTAAAAAATCTATAGAACCTTTCGATATTTGAAGAAATTCTACCACTGTGTACAAAGTTGACTGTTTATGGGTATGTGCAATTCTACACTATTTTGTATACTTATTTATCCCATATACTCTATACTTGAATGACGTAAATATATTTCTCCTTTATACTTACTTTATATTGATTATACTTAATTCAACATCTGATCACAATGAATGATTAAAACAGGTGTTGATTCTTAATTATTTGTTTTATAGGCAGTCAGCAATATTTCATGCTTCACATATGTACGCTGCCTGCTTAGCTCAGTGGTTAAACTCGCAAGACTTAAAAAATTGGAGATCAAAGAGTTGAGCCCTGGGCTGTTCATAGTACTGTTAGGTATCCTCTGTACACAGGGTCTCATTGACATTATGTACATGGCGGGGTCCAAACATATTGCATTAAGTGAAAGGACTTTAACAATCATCTAATCAGCAACAACATCTGTAGATTTTCACATTTCTATACAGAATGGGATAAAAAAAAAAAAAGAGTATATTTTTGTCATTTGGTTTACATTGTTTTTTCATTTCACTTTCTAATTAAATGTAATTTCAAACATAATTTTATTGCATATAAATTTGTATTGCTGTTAAATGACCACCAGTCCTGCTTTAGGCAGCCTTATTATTTTGAGATTGGTATACCTTTGAGTTGAATCTGCAAAACTAGTCCATTAACAGATAAAAACAAATGGCTGTTGACGCTTCCAGTACGGTTAACTAAACTATGTTCTAGCTATAACCAGGTCTGGTCTAAGAAGCTATACTTGTTCCAGCTTAAGAGAATATCACATGCATTTTAAAGTTAGAATACAATCAATACTAAAAATACGACCAATCTCCAGAAACTAGTTCTATTTATCGAGGTGATTTAGCCAGAATAAACTAACTACATGTAATATGGACCTGAAATCAATCATATCATTCGTTAGTTGGGCTTATTAGTATGGTAATTTTTAAAGGGTTATGTTTTACGGTTTACGGTCACACTATTTAATTGTTAGTCAAAACTTGTTTTTCAACATAAACAGATGAAAGTAATAATAAAACTTCCTTGAACATTAACTCTATGTGCTATGTTTAAGATATGCTTAATTGTGATGTCTTATTTTGAATAATCTGTGCAATGTTGTTATAAACTAATTTGTGTTGCTTTTTGTATTGTTTGTTTTGTATATGTAGGAGGCTTTCCAATTCATCATGTATGGTCATCTTATTTACAGAATAAAAGTCAGTTTTGCCTGGATTAAGAGTTGTGTATTGTTTATATGTCAAAGTGTAATCACAATAATATAGGTTATTATTAATATCCTTGCAGTTTCCTTCTTGTGCAATGTATTCACAGTATGAAGTGAAATCATTGGTTTGAATTCAATGCTGAACATAGTACTGGTTGGTGTCTGAATATGCTGGATTGCACTAGCACCATGCAGATAACTGTGTTTGGACTGAACAATTGTGTTCTTTTGACAGGCTGACAAATTGGGCAGGGGTACATGGCATTCCACATGTAAAAATCCAGTTAAAGAACTCTTAACACAAACTTATGAATAAACAAGCACTTATAGATTTCAGAAACTTACAGATAAACATTCTGTCAGCATAAATACTGTTCACTACATCAAAGATAGAAATGTTAGTGCCATACAAATGAGTATCACCTTCTGTAACTATATTGTGCAAAGCTGTTCATTTTCAAGATCATTGAATAAAGGTAGAGAATCCCAAGGTTGTTTTTGTAGTTGGCTACAACACAGTGGTGTGGCGCAGTGGGTAGTGCATTCGACTCATAATCGGTCAGTCGCGAATTCGAGCCCCATCAAAGGCTCCTCCTGTTGTTTCCTTGAGAAAGAAATTTTACTCTCATTGCTTAGTACTGGTTCGTTCAAGGAACATATTCCAGTGAAACTTGTTGAATGTAACAATATAACTGGTTTGATGTGTGAAACAGTGGTGTCTTTACAAGGAGACTGTTGTTAAAAGAGCAAGTTTTGTTCACACCATTTACTCAAGACAAGTGACACTGTACTACTGTAAGTGACACTGTAACACTACAGTTTATGGATGCGCAATATTTTCAATAAAAACAACAAATATATTTTCTATTTTTCATTTATTGAGCCTATGGTCCAAAAACAACAATGTTAACATACTTAACATATCACAATAGACCTGTTTACAAGAAATATTATGAGGCATGAAAACCTATCAAACCATCAATACTATACAATCATTTAGTAGCAAATGTCACCAACAACGCATTCATACAATGTTAACATTATCATCAACAGTCTTCCATACACATACAATCTTCATATGGAAACCAATTTTGTTATAATGCCACACAGTTTATATATCCAATGACAGATATACCTCTAGTTTGATATAATTGGAAGCCAAAACAAGGAGTTTACACTAGGCCATAGCTGAAAGAGTACAGCATTGTTTAGTTCCTGAAATAATGGTTGAACTTGATTGAAACTTACAGGTGCATCTCTAACAGAGGTATGTATAGAAAGACAAGAAATACCAAAACATGTACAACACAAAATAAACACAGTATCCACATCACTGATTTGTCCATTGTGGGCTTCATTTCACCAGTTATCTGTGCAAACTGTAAATCAACTATATGTTTGAACAGATTAAGTCCACCTCATAAATGTCTGAGGAAAAGATGTTGTTGAACTGGTTGTATCATGTCAAGTTTATATAGCAAGGGATGTATCAGTCATTGCACGCTGATTATTACCACTGTATTCTAGATTAATAACATAGAATGATAGATCCATGATTCCTGAATGTGTAATTGTTTTACTTCTATAAAGTCAGAGTCCTGTAAGTGCTTCAGCATACCAAGCTACCAGTCTAATATGTTAGTGTAATCCAGTCAAGTAAGTCCAGTCTGTACAAGTCACAATTTAAACTATCTTGGTTCCATTCATTTAGAACATCTTAATAATTCATTCAAACGGCTAGCCATATTTCCAAATTGATGCAATCAGAGATTGATTTAATGGTCTTGAAATTACTCTCTACAGAGATAGTAAGGTGAAATACTGCTTCTGTTATCACACAATGTTAACCATGCTTCTATGATAAGGCAGGTTTTCACCAATGTAAAAGTACAAGATTCCATTGTGTGCCTGTAAATTTTAAGATAGACGGACCGCCAGAGTAGGGACAGTTGGAAACATTATCTGTTCCTTTATCAGTGACATTCTTAAATGAAAACTGGGCTAACAATTGTGAAAAACATCTACATTAAAATTGACACCAATTTCCCAAACCAATGAATGAATAAGAATAAGTCTTTATGAAGTCATATAACGGTAGGTCCCTGGGAACTGTATAGGAGCACTGGTAGGTTCTGATTATTTCATTTAAATAATTTGATAAGATAACACACATTCAGGGGCTTCCTTTCTCTGAGGACAAAATGGAACTTTGCAACAATGCGTAGATCAAACTGAAAATCTTAAGTGTTTACTGATTTGATTGTTCAAAATAATACATAGTACATACAACAATAATCACACACTTTCTAACAAACTTTATGGAACTATTTCTCACTTAATCACTATACACACTTGATATTTGCATTCATTGGAAATGTATAAAATATAAAACTATAAATTATAGCACAAAATGATCAAATAAAACCCATGTTTCAAACATGAACAATCTCAATGGATTATGTACATATGCACTTGATAATGAGAAATGAACAACTATACATTACAAGATATATCTGATCGCATTTGATAGATATATGAAGGTAAATATCGTGTTTGCGTGCAAGATCATGTTATAAACAGGTAAATAAATTCGCACTTCAGAAAGAAAGATATCATTCATGATTCTTTCATTTTCCCTTTAGGCACATATCGTGAAATTATCTAAACACAGTTTTTGAAACTGCCACTCCTTCAGTTATTCAATAAATACTATCCAAGTTAATAATGTTTTTTTACAAAAGAAAGAAATATTTCCTCACATGAAGATAAACAATTTTCAAAACAAAAACTTTGTAATTCCTGAAACTACAGTTTATAATATGAAAAAAGCCATACTCGTGCATAGTAGATTAATTATAAAGAACCATAGCAAGTTATTAAAGCAACTTACATATTCACATATAGCATCTTATTTATAACAATAACTAATCCATTGTTTGTTTAGTAGAACTTTAACAGGTTTACAATTGTAGTGAATACAAAACACGGAATTATTTACATGTCGGTAAGTGTTAACAACAATATCTCCCTTCTTGAAGCAGTACAAACATTTATCTTAAAAAAACTTTCAACATTCAAAGTAAACCATGATTATCAATATAAACCATTCATTCAAATGAAAATAGCCAACATTTCAAGTTTGAAGTGGATACCACTTTTAGTTTTCTGGTATTGAGGCAAATGTGTAAATGTCGACAGGCAGATTGTCAATACATAAGTGGGAGTATTTGCTTATATAAATGCAATACTGCCAAAAACTGAATTTCCCAAAAATCACTTTTTTCCTATGTGTTATGCTTTATGATTGTGTTACCACATTTAAATGCCAATGCAAGAGATATTCATTTAATGAACAAGAGATCAATTATGACATGTTTTAATGTTATTGTTACGAAAACATTTATCTACTTAAAAGTTTCAGAGACCATACACATTGCAGAAAAAACCCATAAAGCTGTTTGTTCTAATGACTATGAGACAACACTTTACTACAGTAAGGAGTCTTCTGGGGACGGTAGCTCATCTCTGGTTGGTGTGCTGGCATTGGATCCAATTTCTAGAACTTCTGGTGTTATACTCACAGGTTCCTGCTTTATGACCAAGTTTATCTGACTTAAACGCGAGAATGAGGTTGGTGACAAATGAAGCTGGGAAGCAGACTGACTTGGTGGAACTAAGTGACTAAAACCTGGTTCCAATAGTTCAGGAGTTACGCATCTCACAGGTTGTATTGTCTGAATTGGCTCACTTTCCATCACTGGCTCGAATTTATCTTCATTTGTTTCCTCCGAAGCTTCAGTTTTAACTTCAGAGGAATCATTGCTCTTTTCATTGTTAGAATCATTATGTTCGCTTGTAACTGGAACATCATTAGAGTTAGATTCAACAGATTCCGGGACTTGATTACTTGGTTTGCCTATATCATTAGTTTCCATCTGTTCACTAACTGATTCACTCTCTTCCTCCATAGAAACATCTAAACCAGGAATACCACCTGTTTTACCCACATAACTAAGGAACCCTAGACTTGAACTAGTGCTGTTTGTGTCCATTGGTTCTTCTACGGTACCTATAGTAGAATCAGTAGCATTGGATGATTGCACATTATCTGTGGACATGGCACAACTTGAAGCATTATCAGCCAGACTTAGAGACTCTGGTTCAGCTTCAATTGGTTCATGTTTTACTCTGGCTAAATCAGGCACAATAGTTTCCTGAGTTGTCATGGACTTTCCTGATTCAACAGAATTCAACTTTTCAATAGTGTCTGCATCAGTTTTAATCTCATTATTCCCAGACTCCACCGACAAGTCTGTACCAACTTTTACCTCATTTTCTGACTCTACATTCACAGCTGCTTCTGATTCTTTTGGTTCATCTACTACCTCTGTTTTTGCCTCAGTCTCACTTCTAATATCAGTAATTGGTTCTGTTTTAACAACTGTCTCTGGTTCATCTATAACTTCCTTTTTGATTTCAGTTATTGGTCCTGTTTTATCTTCAGTTTTATCTTCATTAACATCATCATTCGGCTCTGTTTTAACTTCCTTGTTAGGTTCGACGTCAGGTAGTGTGATAGAGATTTTACGTTCGTCTTCAAATGAGGTATGTTGGCCGTCTTGAGAGGAGGATTCTTCATAGGCTAGAGATTTCCTGGGTGTGAATGATGGCTCCAGGGAGTTGAGTATGGATGGACTTGGAGTACCCTCAGATACCTGGAGAGGACAAAAATCAAGTTTAGAAAAGTTGGCCCAAAATATGTAAGGGCAATTAAATACCATTACAGTCTGTTGATAAGTAACTCATTTCAGGTATCCAATTACACTTCCTTTTAATTTTTTGTTTGAATATCGCGTCATAGAGATAATTTTTACTTGAAGTCTATGATTGTTACACATATAATCAATCTGACATTGTTATACTGTTAGAATGCTGATAAACTAGGTACATCATTTTACAGTTTTATTTTAAGTAAACAACATCTAATATATTTTCAATTTATTTCCTTTAAGGCAAAGGTACTATTTTTAAAAGTCTGATTGTATGCCCATAATTAAAGTACAAGCAGCAATTACAAAATAAAACAGCAACACTAGCTATGTCAGAGGGTAAATAGTACAATTGAGATTTAGCAATCTTGACAAAGCTAAGCAAATGAGAACATACCTCAGTGTAGTCCTCGTAACAGATAGGATGATATGTTTTGTTGTTGACCTTGATAGCGTCACGTAGATGCCATTCTTCAAGCTCCTCGTCCCAGTACTGCTCAAAAGGCTCATGACATATGTTACAAATCTGCAATGAGCAAAACACAAAATTTCATTGCAAGATTAAAACAAGAGGGCCTATGCTCTTCTCGATTCTTTTGTCATTTTCCATTGAAAGCATATGCATACTAGTTATAGACAATTTATTAAATGTTCACTCATTTTGTATTTAGGTAAGGTTACAACTTCCCTAGGAGACCAGAGTAGATTTAACATGTTTTATCTCCATAAATAAATAAAATTGAAGAAATTCTGAATGGTACAAAATAAGAACCAAGCTTTCATGGATATCTAATTACCAGGGCTGTTACTAGTATCCAAATACTCGAGTATCCACAAATCATACCTGACTATCCGACTACTCGTATTCGTGACCCTAGATCGCGATCTTTAACCCCTATGTTTGACAAGAGTTAATCTGCTTTTAGAATTAAATTCCCAGAAGTGTTTTTCTCCCCTTAAGGAAAACTAGAAATGACTTACATCATCGTTGTCATTGCCAGTGGCTTCAGGACATTGTATAATAGAGCTGCCATCATGTGCTGTAACCAGAGATAGTGACGGTTTGTCTGGACTTTGTGGCTGACGTTGTAGTTGGTCAAAGAAGTTACTCTTATCTGTAGAATAAGCAAAGAGAACATGAACTTGGTGAATAAAGCATTGTTTAAGTTGGTACACTTTCCATCTAGGAATATAAATAAATACACTGATAACTTGAACATCTTTCCACAAGATATTAGAAAAGACACATTTAATGATTTTTTACACTTTCTGAACAGTTTCTGGCTAGAAAAATCTCAACTCTCAGGAATATGTAAGGAGCTACTGAGAAACTTGTTGCAATGGTTAAACGTTCTTCTCTTTGTATATCATTTTACTCAGAATTTGGGACTAAATTAATTACTTTCGGTTGAATTGACAAAACACATAGCAAGATTATTCATTCAACCATTAACCAACCATTAACCAACAGTGAGCAGAGAACATATCTCTGAGAGTTATGTTTTAACACAGCTTTTTGTAAACATAATTTTTTAAAGTATTGTACTATGAATGAGAAACTCTTACCAGCATCTTCCTCCTCTATGACATCCTCATATTGTATCCAGTCCTAGAATAAAACACACAAAAAATCTAATTGACTCAATCACAAACTTTAACTTGGTATTCTGTAAATGTTTTTTCAAAGATCAACAAAGGGCCATACCTTTAAATATTGTGTCTTATACAGGTACTTACCTCCACATATGTATAGACTGATGTTATAGTCATTTACAAGTACAAAATGTTTCCAAACAAATGTCGATGGACTTGTAACTTAGCGGTCATAGAGTAAAATAAGAATGGCACATCAGTCACTTTCTAATCTGATAGTTATATTCTTAACATAAACAAAAGTGAGCTTAAACAATCTTCAGACTAGACGCTCATTTAATCTATACCTACACAATATCTATAATTATCATGACTTACATTTGTTCCATAGAACCACTTCTTACACCTTGCAATCTTTGTGTCATCTTTGTCTTTCTTATTCTGCCTGAAATGCCAGTCTAGATGGTTCTTGTAGATCTCTGATTTCTGGTCATCCTCTACATTGAACCTCTGTCCACATGACATACACTGTATCCCTGCATATAACCTCTGTATGGCACCCACTGACAGACTGCGTACAGAAACACACAGTATGAACATAGATCCAAGTAAATATCAGCACTCACTTATATAAGCAAAGTACAAGTATTCATAAAATATTTATTAAACATAAACTGTTATGGAATGTACTCATGTGTTTCTTTCAAGTGTGATATAAGCTTTGCAAGAGATATAATCTGTTATAATTATGCATTTTAAAGTATTGAGCCTCTTTTCCTTTTGGCACAATATACTTATAAATCCTGCAAGTAAGGAAGATCGTCTCATTAAACATGTTGCACATACAAATTACAATATAGATGTTGCCAGTGTAGCAGAAAGCTGAAAAAGAAATTGAACCCAGTCTTACCTTTTCAACAAAACTGGGTCAAAGTCGGTCATGTCAGGCATATCATCAAATACCTCTTTCACTGGAACCTGCAAGTAGAATAAAAACAACTGTTCACATATCGGCATTTACACAGCAGCTAATTTTATCTGTCAATTGTATTAAGTCAATCTTCTATAAGGCCATCAATTTATTTTAGTTTGATTGTGAAATCACGCTCGAATCAGTTCCTGGAACCAACCAGTACTAAACATCAAGGGTAGTTTCTTGCTCAAGGAAACAACAGCCTTGGATGGGGCTCGAGCCAACGACCTCCACATTACGAGTCAGACGTGCAACCCACTGCGTCGCACCGCCCGCTTAACCTTACAAATTTAATTTTCTAACAGTCCTACAAAGCTAAACACCAAGTTACTTACTTTTTTGGTTGCGAATTCCAACTGTTGCTGCGCAGACTCTTGTTTTGTCTCTTCCTTAACTGTTGAGGTAGATAGGTCTTCAACAGACGCGTCCGGTTTTGCATCTGGGTCCTTCTTGATTATTCCTGAGGTGACAAGTTTGTCCAGTAAACTGCTGATATCCATGGCTGGAGCTGGACCAGACCCGGGCAGTGTAGCAGCACCAGGTGTACCCAGACCTCCAAATAATGTAGACAACGCTGGAGGCATCATAGGCGGTTGTGTCATCATCATACCTAGTACGAGGGTTAGCATAGATATTGTCATTTAATCTATATAACACACCAAAAACAAACACACCATTTACAAAACAGACTTAAGGACATGCAATTAAACCATTCTTGACACAAGGAAGCACGAGTCTTGAAAGTTTTAAAGATAACAAAGCATGATATTCAGTTATTCTCAAGACATCACTTCACAAGTACAAGCATTTTTTAGAGTTAAAAGTGCAAACATTTTTTTGAGATTTAATGTGTTTATCAACTTAATCAGGAATTGACATAATGAGTTACCTGGGATAGGCATAGGTGGTCTCATACCAGGGGGTGGATGTAACATAGGAGGTGGTTGCGTCATTGATATAGCTGTCACTGGTATAGGGGCTGAGCTTACTGGTGGAGGTCCAAAACGTGGTACTGGACCCCCCTGCATTGTGGTTGACTGCTGTGCACCTGGGACCCCTAAAGGTGGCTGCCCAGGAAGGTTGGAAGGTGGAGCCATTGGAGGTGGTGGGCCCATTGGTACAGGACCACCTGGTGCCATACTTGAACCTCCAGGGGGAAATAGAGGTGGCAGAATCTTCACTTCTGGTAGCTGACCTGGCAACTTCACATTCATCACATTGTTTGAAACACTTATCTCTTTAGGCTGCTCATTAAACTTCACTTCAAAACATCGTCCATCTACAACCAGTTCATGACAAGGTCCACCGAGAGCAACATAATGAAATCTGGAACCAATTCTTAGTTTTACAGCATGGTCTGTGAATATTTGATACAATCTCCCATCAATGCACACATCCCTGGGAGGCCCATTGAACCTGATACCATGCCAGATGCCATTTATAAGTACACTTGGTGGTTGGACAGTTGTATTTAAATTTAAGTCACAGAAATTTCCATCAATTTGAATAGTCTTTGGTAGAGGCTCAAATCTAACCTCTACCCTTTCTTCTCCAACAAATATAAATCTGGATGGGCCCCCGTAGGTTCCTTTTTCACTTTTATCTATCAGAAGCATCATGTCCCTGCCATCTACCTGTACCTTATGTTCTTTTCCATTTACTGTAACGCAGTTTGGAGGTGAATCTAATCTAATTTCAAATTGCTGATTGTCAAACCATATGCTCAATGGACGGCCATGATAGAAGATTTTTTCAGTTCTTCCACACAGTTGGATTTCCTTCACTCTTTCACCAAATTTATACACCAAGTTGCCATCAATGACCACGCCACGTTTTACTGGATCTGCAGACACAACAATATAGGCTGTCTTACTCCAGCGAATTCTTCTCGGATGTGCACCAAGTTTGACTTCAAAGTTCTTACGTCCAATGACAACCTCTTCATCAGCTTGTGGGCCAAAGTCTGAGAAGCATCTGAATCTAGCGTCACCAAACTTATCAGTATATCGTTCAGAGTTCCTTGGCTTTCTACCTGGAGGTCCTTCAAAAGCTGTAACGTCCATTTTTGGTCCACTAGACTCAGGACCTGGGGAAATCTTATGTCTTGGAGGATGTCTTCCATCTTCTGGTCCTGTACCTTGCTCCATACGCCTTCCTCGTCCGCGACCCCGGAATTTCGGACCATCGTTAAATTCTTCTTCTGCCATAGGTTCATCTTTTACTGGATTCCAAGGAGGTAGGCCGGTCGTTGTATCTATTTTTTTAGTTGGAATTCCTTTAAACTGCTCTCCTTGCAGCCTCCTAAATGGTTCTCTCGGAGGACTTCTTGGTCTTTTCCTGCTGTCCCTGTGTCTGTCCTCATTGAAACCCTCTTCTCCATCAAAAGAGCCTTGTTCTCTAAATGTTCCCCTATGACCTGGGGCCATGCCTTCTCTTGGTGGTCCCTGCATTCTTCGCTCGTCTCTTCTGTCTATAGGTGGACCCCTAGGATCATCTGGAGGTCCTCTATCATCTCTTGGAATATTCTCCCAGTCACTTGGCATGTCTCTCCTTTCATCCCAGTTATCATGAGGTCTGTTGTCTTCCCTGTTAAGGTTCTGTTCTCTCCAACTCTCATCTGGACCCCTTCTAATAGGTCCCCTTGGATTATCTGGACCAACAGACATATCATCTCTGAATCTTCTATCACTTCCTTCATCAGGAAACTCTCCCTTGACAAATGTATCTCTTTCAGACCAACTGCCTCTTCCTCTGCCCCTTCCCCTAAATGGAAGTCTTCTGTTGTCATGAAAATCTCTCTCCCTGATATTTGGATCATCGTGTCGCATGAAGTCATCATGATCATAATCATTGCGACCACGTCTTTCATCAAACGGTGAACGGCCATCATCAAACCTGCCCATAGGTCCTCTTCTGTCCACTGGCATTGGCTCCATCACTGGATCTGGCAGCAAAGTTCTTTCCCCTTGTACTGGCTCCATTACTGGATCTGGCAGCAAAGTCCTTTCTTTTATTTTTGGTGGTTCCATGACAGGGTCAGGTAACAATGTTCTCCTACGAGGTCGTTCAGGAATATCTGGTCCCCTTGGTCTCATGTCTGGTGGAGGTGGTCGCTGTTCTGGTCCCACTCTGTTTGCAGGACCATGCCAGTCATCGGGAGGCCTCTGTCTCTCCTCCCGCCTGTCTTCTCTAGTAGCTCTCCAATCTCTAGGATGAGGGAACTGTGCATCACTGGGTGCACGTCTCTGGGCAACTGGAGGCCCCTGTGGAGGAAAATCTCTGCTAGAAGTTTCGCTTTCTTTAGGAAACTGAATCTCTGGTTCTCTAGGGGTCTCCTCTTCCTGTTTTATAATTCTTTCTGGGTGACTCTTTTTGGGAATTTTAAAGTGTCCCAATGGTTGACTCGGTGATCGAACCTCGGTATCATCAATTGATAGTTCTGGTGACGGTTCTCGACCAGAAGAATGTGGGGGACTGGTCAAGTCACTTGCTGAATGGTCTGATGTCTGACCACCATCCATGGACACTCGACGACTCTGCTCTTGCTGCAGCTGATGAATTTGTACAAGCTGTCCAAGCTGTTTCATCACATCTTGATAATCTTCCTTGGAAATGAGACCATCTTGTAAGCGCTTGTGAGCCTAAAAGTATACCAAATCATTTCTGTTTCATTAAAGCCGGATTTTTATATTTTCCCCCTATTGTTTCAACACATATGAATGTTCCCTACCATTTGAAGGTCACAATGTTGCATATCAGTGTTAAGGTCTCGACATTTTGTGCGAGTATGAAGTAAATCTGTCAACTAAGGAAAATATTAAAACCAATTGTTAAAGTAATACTATGCGCATCTGAACACATTTGTTCAATAGTACGATATTCCTTCAGAAGCTTTAAACAACTGTAAAAAGATTACATGTATTAACCGATGCGAACGTCCTTGTTTTAGTAGATACAGACCAGAGCATTTTTGTTAACGGACGCTTTTCGCTCCGGTCAGACATTCACCGACCAATAATTTATGCATAGCACCGTTAATATTTGAACATCATAATTTTTCCGGAAACTCGTTTAACAATTTCTGCTTCTTAAAAAAACTGCCAGTTTTTTTAACTTTTTAAATAATTTACCTTCGTTTTCAAAAATGTACGAAGGGATATATTTGGTCTTTATACGTTCATTACGTATATTTGTTGATACATTAACTGTCTGTTATACGTTCATTCAATATCAAATATGAGTATAATATTACTTTAAAGAACAATGTTGAATATCAAGGTCATCTGAAGGTCATGGTCACAATGCCAAATTTGGTAAAAAGGTCTTGACCTAAGCAACATTGTGTGTGAGTATGAAGTAAATCAATTGACTGATGGCAAAGTTATTACAGAAATCCAAAACTTTAACACAAAATGATAAAGAACAATGTTAAATTTCAAGATCATCTCAAGGTCAAGGTCATAATGTTACATGTTTGTGAAAAGGTCTTGACCTGAGCAACAATGTGTGTGACTATGAAGTAAATCGGTTGACTAATGAAAAAGTTAGTAGAGGAAAACAAAACTTTTAATGCAAACGTTAACAACGCCAGACGCCCACCCAGACGGATTCACCAAGCTATAATAAATAATAAATATTAATGAACTTAAAGGAGCATTGCCGCTATAACCAACATCAAAGTTCTGTAGAACATGTACACATACTAAAATTATTAAGTCTTTATTTGTCTTCCCTGTACATTTTATTCACCAACAAAAAACGTTTGTGAAAGATTATACAAATTAAGGGGGGCCTTAAATCAATGTGAGAATTTTTTGCTAAAAATTAAATAGATAAAAACAACAGTAAATTTCTCTCGAAACCCAAATACACAATACCGAAACTTATGAACATACCTTCAAGAGTATATCTCCATGATGTTCAATGGACAGTTCATTAGGTATATCCATGTCTGATGCTGTGGAGGTCTGTCGTTGTATAGGTGGAGGAGCCACTCCAACACGGAAATCAATGTCCTGTGGTTCTTCATTACTGAGAAAAGAAATTTTAACAGTATTGCCCAGGGTATCGTTTTACTAAAGCAGTTTATGTAAATACTTTGAATCTTAATAAATAAAATGCAGATATAATTGTCCAAAATAATAGCAACATTAAATACAATTCAAAAGAAATATCTGGGGAAAGTTTTATTAGATAAATTAAGGGTATAAGATTCTGTTTCAGCCTTAAAGTAATACTATGCGCATCTGAACACATTTGTTCAATTGTACGATATTGCTTCAGAGACTTTAAAAAGATCCATTACATGTATTAACCGATGCGAACGTCCTTGTTTTAATAGATACAGACCAAAGCATTTTTGTTAAAGGACGCTTTTCGCTCCGGTCAGACATTCACCGACCAATAATTTATGCATAGCACCTTTAGCATTTGAACATTTTCCGGAAACTCGTTTAACTTCGACAATTTCCGCTTCTTAAAAAAACTGCCAGTTTTTTTAACTTTTTAACATTCGTTTTCAAAAATGTTCGAAGAGATATATTTGGTCTTTATACGTTCATTATGTATATTTGCTGATATATTAACTGTCTGTTATACGTTCATTCATTTTCTTTAATATCAAATACGAGTATATTACTTTAAATATGTGTGCACATTTAGGTTTTGCACAAGTCCCTGGCCAAAGAACATTTGAGTTAAGAACTAGTTATTTTCTGGCCTTATTAAGTGTAGTATTTGAAAACATTACATCCATCAAGACAAGACTGAACTACTGTAACTGCCAATATATGCATTCCCTTGATTATATTTCCTGGTGATAGATGCCAACAATCAATTAAAGATCACATTACAGACAGGAGTACCCTGATATAAAATTCTGTTTTTATTACCTCTGTGGCTTTGGGTGTTCTTCTCTATGTTTCTTCAGCTCCCTATCATACGCGTATTCATCCTTGCCTTCCTTAAACTGGGCCCAGCCCTTACTGCTTGGCGATTTCAAGGGCAGTTGACTTACACTGCGATAGTCTTCATCTTCACCACCAAACAGATCACTGAGAACAAAACAAGTCATTTAAACAATATGTAAGGCAACGTTTGCTGTTAGTGGATAGATTTCCTAGTGTTCTGTTTGTCCAATGTATTGTTTGTGATAATGTCATGTCAAATCTCAAATGCTTTGTTGTGTACTTTAAAACCCTAAATGTTTCAGAATTATAGTGATGCAAGTAGCTTTAATGAATTGGACTTCATGTAGTTCCTGAGAAAAACCCTGCTCAATGAATATTTGGTCATATCTGACCCATTCCAGGTTACAAAAAAAGAATCGCTCGTAAATATAGAGGGCTGGCCAGTGCTCAAATCGAGTTCTGCATCCACCTAAAATATGCCTGATTCACAAACGCTTTCACTCTTTTATTCTGTACAAAAATACCAAATTGTTTTACAAACAACATTAGCTAGTGTTTGTCCGAATATATTTGTGTTGGTGATCGCAGCGGTATTGATCTTGTTTGTATGTTTGTTTAATCATATTGCTTGCAAGTATACACAATATCCTACACATTTCATACAAGACCAGTTTGCACTTTGTACTGATGTGAGCATTATTATTGTTATGTATAATGCGTCTAAGATGAACACTCCTGAATACTTGAACTTTATAGTATACGAGATCAATACTCATTTAATGACAGGTTTGTTTTAATAATTCATCTGTATGTTTGCTGAAACTGCTCTTTTACATTTGTCCAGTCTTGGAACAGATTAAAATCAGTTGTGTACGGTTCTTTCAGTCCATAAAACAAGTATACTGCATAGATGTCAAGTTGTTACTATACATGTATCTTATGTTTTGGAATCAAAGGATATGCTAAAGGTGCCAATGTCATTCAAATATCCAGATCAGACAATCTTATGACATTTAAACGACCTTGTTATTAGAATACCTGTTATTGAAAATGAACAAAAACTGAAGATAAAATATAGCTTATGTTGAAGTGCGACAACAAATACCAGGGTATGACAATATCCCGACTCATTTTTGTGAACAGTGTATGTGTTAGTAACAATGGAGTTTGATTTTACAAATGTAGTTCTAAAACTGAATTATATATATTATTGTACTTCAATTTCTTGTGTGTAGGGTCAATACTTGGAAACAACATGTATGTGTCAACACTTCGATAAAAACAACAACAAATTTTTGACATTTCAAAAACTAGACAATAACTCTCCAATTAAAAGCTATGCATAATGTATACAGGTTATTTTACCTAACACAAGCATTTCTTTATTTAACACATGGATGAGGAAAAACTTCATTTTAAAAATCCGTAACAAATTGTTCAGTACTGCTCAATAGAAAAAAATAATAAACGTAATGTATTTATATTTTTAACAGCAGTAAATACTTTCAACTAAAATCATATTTGATACTCTCATGATTAAATTATGGTTATTTCGTCATACAATTTATCTTGATAACACAAATAGGTGAAGGATAACAATAAATAGATTTTATACACATAAGTATACCTTATATCTTCCACTTTTTCACTTTCACTCTCCGAATCAACATCCATTTTTGCTTCTGGGAATTCCTCCATGTCTTCCAACTGTGCTTCAATTCTTTGTTTCTTTCTTGCCCGTTCAATGTCTAGATGTATATCCTTCTCCCTGATCCTTTTTTCACTGTCCCCACCTTTAACCAATCTACTACTCTTAGTTACTGACTGTACATCTTTTTCGTGACCCTTTTTAACAAATTTGTCTTCAGATTTGTCTGTACTCGGTTTAGCCTTTCTTTTCATCGTAGAGCTAAGTTTCGAGTCAGTTTTGTCTACTGGAGACCCTGTCTTTGAACTTTTGCCACTACTCTTTCTTTCATCTACTTTCTTCACCCCTGTTCTTAAGTCAGTCTTACTAGAACTCTTCTTATCGCGTACATTCTCACCCTTATTTTGGCTAGTTTTACTGACAGATTGTTTCGGTGACTTCAGAGACTTTTGTGGACCATTTGAATCTGTATAAGACGGGGACTTTACAGTTTTCTTATCATAACCTTTTATCTGACTTTTATTTTCACTCTTTGATTTTTCATCATGGTACTTTGATTTGCTGGCAGTTTCATTTCTTGTGTCTCTGTCTTTGAAAACACTTTTTGTTTCCATTTTGACAACTTTACTAGAACTTGAAGTTTTACTATCTCTATCTGAGGACAGGCTTCTGCCACTGTAGGTGTCCCTATCGTTTGATGTACTTCTGCGGTTACTAGCATGATCCCAATCTTTAACAGTATCTCTATCTCTAGCTTCCCTTTCTTTAGATACGCTTCTTGGTTTATTGTGAGTACTTTTACTTGATGAAGGTACACTACTCATACTGGTTACCTTATCACTCTTAATTCTATCGCGTTCACTTAAATGTATAGAACTACTGCTCTTTTTAACACTGCCTGCCTCTGAATGAGGACTTCTTTGCAGTCTTGGGTCTGTGATTTTAGGGCGAGGCTTATCTTGATTTGTCCCTGGTGATCTGGAATGTTTAGTTTTTGGATCCGAGCTAGGTTTACGAGACACCCTATTTCGAGGGTCACGTATATTTACTGCACTTTGTTGTCTACCCGAATCTGACATTTGATCTTGAAAACTTGAGTGACTAGAATCAGAATCATTGTCGTCACTAAATTTAGCAGCGAGATTATCATACACTTCACCACGAAACACATTCTCTTCTGGGGGGTTTGTTGTTTGTTGCTGCCAAGGCAAATTGCCATAAGCCTTGTTATTGTGCATATCTGGATTCTGGACATCATAACCACTGGGAATGCTGTAGGGAACTTGAGCAGGATACTGGCTATATCCCTGACTAGCCATGTGTGGGGCCATGACTGAACTTAGGGCTGCTGATGCTGACATAGCACTGTGGACTGACATAGCCTCAATAGGAGATTTCACTTTTTTAGCATCTGTAGTCGCCATGCTTGGGGTCATAGCACTGTATGTAGATGAAGATGTTTCAGATTGCTTCAAGCGAGGATCGCGTAGTCTAGGATCACTGGGTTTAGGTCTCGGGTCACAGAGTGGTGGCGATGGTTCAGGTAATGGCATTCTGTCCTTCTCACTGGGTAGAGGGAGATCAAGTACTTTTGAACCACTTGGGGTAGTCTGAAGTGTACATAAAACAAAGACAATGGTCACCTGTTTCGTGAGAAAATATCAAATGTTATGATACACAAAATCTGCATTACTAGTTTTGAATCATCAAGAAAATTCAAAGAATACCAAAAAATGATGACATAAAAAAGGAAATGTTACCTGTTTTTTCTTTAATTTGAATTTTTCTTGAGCCTCTGCTAGCTCAAGCTCCAGTCTGGCCTGTTGAAGCTTAAGTAACTCCTGTTGCTTAGCAATGAGCTGTTGTCTCATAATGGCTTCTTGGTTTTCAGGATCTTCTTCAATTGACTCCTGTAGCTCTGGTGAAGAACGGTCACTCTCACTACCATGCTTTTAACAAATAAATCAACAATATATAAATCAATAGCTACAAAAGAGCATTCTTTTTACATAATCATTTCTTCATGTTAGAAAGTGCAAAAGCTCACGACACATCAGATCTAAAATTTGTGGATTAATGTGACTAGTTTCTGGTAAATAAAACAATTTTAACCAAACCAGTTTACCCAACAAACATTTTCTAAAGAAACCCATTCTTTGCAAAACATGCAACTTAGAACTTACATGTAGAAACTTTGGGTTGACATGCATGTTGGTCTTGTCAGGTTTAGCTGTTATAGGCCAGGCTGGATCTAACATCTTGTGTATCTTAACATCAATCATGTACAGTCTTTGGTTAGGTAGAATTGCTGACCATGTCTGTCGTAGTTTGTACATTGAACCCCTCGTTTTCTCATCCACCTGATAGTATTATAGTAAATAATGTTCATTCATAACATATTTGTGACACCTTGCAGGTGTGATTGTGTAATTGGCCTATTGTTTGTGTAACTTTATCTGCCATGTGTATGTAAATGTATTTTTTATGGACCTACGATTATGTGCAATATGTATGGACCTATTCCAACCAATGTATAAGTTATCAACAGACAGTGCAAGTTAAGTATATAAACACAAAACTTTTTCAGTGTCACTTTAATGATAACAGTTTAAAAAAAAGTCTCAACATAGGCAATTCCGGTAGTTTTAGTTTTCCAAAAGTCCTTAACACAAAGTTGGTTATATTGAAGTTTTTTGTTTTACTGAGAACACTTTCTGCCTCACCTTAAAATGTTATGATAACCAGGGTAATATAAATGTTAAGACAAAATTATTACTTTAAACTGAAACACAACATGAATATAAAAGCTGTACAAATTTGAATCTCTTTACAACAACAATGCTTGCTTGAAAAGATTCAGATGTGGTCTTAACATTTAAACGCCATGAGTTTTCCTGCAGGACCATGACCTAATTAAATATAAAACTTTTTCATAGTACAGATTTCAATTTCTGCATAGATATATATAGTGATGAATGAAGTATTCGGTCATGGTTTTCACTTTGACTTTCACAAATAGAAACGATGTTGAATTATTCTATCTCAACGTTGTTTGAACATGTCATACTGTTTTTCTCTCAAATACATACACAAGTTTGACACATTCTTTATAACGAAAGAAAAACCAAACTCTATTTAGTATTGTCTCTACAAGATGATCTTTAATTAACTTGATTAGACCCATAGCCTCATTTCTATTGTGATGTAGCTGATACACATGCAATAAGCATTTCATGTTATGCAACAAACTATAATAATTTATGAAAACACAAGCAAATGTAAATTGTTCCGGGTTTAAGAGATCTGTTTTACTAATCAGATATCAAGATGTCCAAGATTTATTTAGTAACTAGTCGCAAACAATGCTGGAATAGGTCCAATAAATTTACAATGGTACAAATCTTTTTGAAAACAAAGACAAAAATGTGTAGAGCGCTTTTATGGCTCTAAAGACAATTCTAGAAATTATAATTATCTGACACTAAGAACTCAGTTGTTAAGTATTTAAACCAGCACATTGTGTACTGAAGACAGAACACAAAACATATCAAATCTGCATATATATGTAAAGCTTACAAATAGCATATGAAGTAAACCAGTTCTACAACAGTGTTTGTTTTCAGAAAGATTTGCAACACGTGTTCAATTGTATGGTGAATGTATATTTAAAGACAACACTAAACGGTTAATGTTAAGAACATTACCAATAGAAAATCAATTCGGTGTTTTTGTAACAAATGCAAAAACTCAATGTGTACCGATGCTTCTAAGCATCATAACCTGTAATCTGATGAAAATGTAGAAAAAATACTATCCAAACAATAAAAAAATTGTGATATTTTAACTATAAATAAATCACAAGTTAAAATATTGATCTTACACATTACATACATACAGCAACAATGAATAACTAAAAGTTAAGCTACTGAAAATGACACAATGTACTCAAGACCTTCATAATAGTATACTCATCCTGACCTGTTCAAAAATCGTGGTGAAAACGTGAACAATGTTCCTACAAAACAACGTCCTGTAGTTGGACTTTTCTAAGTTCTTCATAATGGAATCCATTAAATACAATGCTGGCAACTTCTTTTCTGGTCGGCACTGTGAATAGAAAGCAAAGTTGAGGACATGCAAGAACACAATGGTCTGGGCTGGGTTCTGTCAGTCAATCATACTGTCAAACAACAGCTCCCAAGATGTTCATGATCTGTTTTCCTCTTGCACTGGATGCCTGAAAAAGTAACATAATTTATAAAACATGTCATAATGTTTGTCCCATACTTACCTTGAAAAAATCTGTTGACATATACCCCTTACATTTTATTTAAAAGTTGCTTTGAAGTAAATCACAAACAGTTTTCTGGTTAAATAAATTAAAGCAGTTTATTGTTTTGCAGGTGATTACAGGTTGCTCCATTAATTGTTGAATACTCACCAGCTCCTTATAGGATAATTCCATCAACTACAAAGGCTTTTTTTACTTGTCCAAAGGATAGAATGGGTTACACACAGATCACGTATATCGTGGATGACCATTGCACTGTATAATGTTTAGCATCATATTACATGGAAAGCTGTGTTCCAACTTCCAATAGCTGTTTTTTCTTCACCCACAATAAACGGTATTGATATTTACATCAAATACATCTCAAAATCAATTTAAAAATGTCCTCTAGAATGTGTCTGTGCATTAACAAGTAAAAAATAAATAGTATGTTTAAACTATTTTATAAATGAAACAAAACATTTCTTAATGCAAGTAAAGTACCCACAAACATGTGCATAACAATAGATTTATAACTCTCTTACAGTATTGCTGGATGTCTCATGTGTTGATGAAAAAATTAGCCTTTTTGGGACGTCTTCATTTTGTCTTATTGTATGTCACTGTTTGATACATCTTGAAAATATAAGTGTTGTAGTGTTTAATACTCGCACACTGTCTTTATGGTGTGAACATCCCGTGTTGCATCATACTATACATAGTTGCGTGATTTGACAATTCCTGTCTTTTTGTAAATCAAAGTTCGCAAATTAATACCCACAACACTGCTATGCAGAGAATCGAAGGATGATACTTTGGAAATGGATATCAAACAATGGTTTGAATTTCAAGCTTATCATTTATGTCATTAATCAAGTAGTGCGTATTAGGAAATGTTGAGGATTTCTGTGCTATTGCTTTTTGGGATTAGCTACTTTGGCATTTGCCATTGCCAACGTTTCACAGAGTAATATCAATTTCCAAAGTATCAATGTACATTGCTGGTATTGCAAAGATATGATTTAAAGCAATACAATGTAAGTGGTGTGTTCGTATTGCTAGTTAATGTCTTGTACAGTACAAAGACAACATATTCATGATAGTGTGCTGTTCCATATTGTACTTCCACTGGCAATTTGCCCTCTATAGCCAGTATGCTTCTAAACTCAATCCATGTTGGTAGCTTATCAACAGATTATTTTGAAGAAATACTGAACACCTTTATTGACCTTTTGTTGTTCAATTTGATCAACAGTGGTGTCAAAAACAAGAACATACATGATAACATATTGGTGTACAATATCAAGACACCGACGAAGAACAAATGAGCAACAGTTCTATTAAAGTGTTTATTTATTGTATACAGGGTATAATATACATTATTATATATGAAGAAATCAAGTGAATTAGATTACCCTGTTATGTACCCCATCAGGCTTCAACGATATGGTCACGTGGTTCAAACGTCAACCATTCGTTACTAAATGCCATATGTTACTGAAATAAAAACTTTGGCAGACAAACATAAATATACATCATAATAGAAATTAAACCTTAAGGATGTGGTCTTCAATAACTGCAACAATCTCGTTCGCGTGTGGCGCATTATCGTCGGCTAACATCGTCATCATGTTGATCAACGGCTTGCTGTTCACGTTCAGATCCCTCAGAGACCTTCTGTAGTCCTCCACGACTTCTTCTGACAACGCCATCTTGGCAGACGGATAGTCGTCTGGCTTAACAAAACAACGTCTGGGAGGTTAGTTCATGTTGACATTCTTTAAAGTAACAATTTTAGAAATTTTACAGCGAAGTTTCGCTGTCCTTCCTTGTAATGGCGACGATGACGTCAACTTTGTAGTAACGCCGGAAACGATTGGTGATTTGTAGTAAACCAATGAAAAGCCGGCTTTTAAAACCTACGTGTTTTCGTACCCGTGTTTATGTGAAAGCGTATGTGAATGAGCGTCTCGTGACAAGGACTGATTCAGGGAATATAACAGGTACGATTTGCACAAGTCCACGTTTCTTATTCGTGTTTATGTTAACCAGATGTAAAAGAATGCATTGAACCAAAATACCACCGCTAATAAATGTGTATTGAGCTTACAATAACGAGTATACATGACAAATAAATTGTTAATAATGTATTCGTACTCACGATACTTCGATACAAAATATGGACAGACGATATATATCGATAAAATGGACAGCCTTAAGAGTGCAGTAAAAACTTTCATTTCTCCTGAACTTCCTGACTTTAGAGCAGTACTTTAGGTGTGTCCAGTGATTGCATCTGTCACATTGACCCGAGATTACAAATTCAATAGTGAATAATAATGCATATCCCCAAGCAGCATAATTTCGACCTATGGTAATATCCGACGGTATCCGATAGCACCCTTTCCGCTTTTCGTTTGCGCATGCTCTGCCTTAATCACGTGATGTTTTGTTTACAAAGTCACCAAATTATCGTCCAGCATAAAA
>ENA-OREC01000051-OREC01000051.1-marine-metagenome-genome-assembly--contig:-NODE-51-length-26493-cov-12.923834_pt1 | contig 26493 bp, 6 predicted proteins | sample MGYA00248626_ERZ508543 | MGnify/ENA primary metagenome ERZ508543 (study PRJEB26211, sample SAMN05518279) | marine metagenome | isolation source: Puget Sound, Washington, USA | host: Bankia setacea | place...
TAATAATCGTAATAATCGTAATAATCGAAATAATCCTAATAATCGTAATAATCGTAATAATCGAAATTATCATAATTATCGTAATAATCATGATAATCGTAATAATCATAAACATCGAAATAATCGTAATAATTGTAATAATCCTAATAATCGTAATAATCGAAATTATCATAATTATCATAATAAGCATCATAATCGTAATAATCATCATAATCGTTATAATCGAAATATTCGTAATTATCATAATTATCGTAATTATCGTAATAATCGTAATAATCATAATAATCGTAATAATCGTAATAATCGTAATAATCGTAATAATCATCATAATCGTTATAATCGAAATAATCGTAATTATCGTAGTAATCATAATAATCGTAATAATCGAAATAATCGTAATCGTACATAAGGACAACATCACTAATAATAATAATAACTTCATGAAATTGAAACATAACAACTCTTTGAAAGGAAACCTTATACTGTGTCACAGCTTTGTCTGACTAATGCATACTAATAATTAGCCCTTTTATATGCAGATTCTTAAATACATAATACCCGTACTTATCCATGAGACATTACTTAAACCGGCTTTACTTCAAGGTATTGTCAGGGTTCCAAAATATACGGATTGTCGAATAAAAAATTGTTTAATTTCGATTGTATAATTATTAGGTGTTTAGTACGAGGGTGTGAAGGCCAAATTGCGGTAACTATCTTCATTTCTATATATGATGTATTTGCTTTTGCTTTTTGCGATCAGACGTAGGTGCTTCAATGAAGAACTTGACAAAATGGTTAATTTGAAAAATCGATTCTTTATTGCCAGCATTAGTTTTGAACAGTTGTGGGCGACAATATGCTTTGAATGGTATAACAATTGGAATATTCTTAAGACGATTGTGAACCGATTAGCCTCATGTCCAACAACCCCATAGCCCCACCCTTCGCCCCACCCTTCGCCCCACCCCATGAGGCTTGAATGAAAATGACTAATCGGACCTAGGGCCAATATTACTAGTTTTATTAGCAAGTATATTTGTATGTATGCATACAGTATACAGTACAGGTATTTTAGCCAATTTGCTGGGTTTTCCGGTACGATCAGATATATTGACTATCGATTCATAGGGACATAGCTTCATTAGTTATTGGGGCTTGATCAGTGTGGTTGGGTTTACCGTTACTTTTGAACTAAAGATTCGTACTTCTGTATTCCGATCTGAAGTGTGTCTTCCGGTGGATTGTCAGTGTATTGCCAGGGTATTGTCAGGGTATTATCTGTGTATAGCCGTGTATTGCCCGTGTTTTACGACCACCAACACTACTTCCGCGTCAGAGGCCTCAACGACTGTATAAGTGTTTTCTGCTCATGTTTAATTAATGCGACGATTCCTGTTGTTGGGGGTCTGTTGTTACAATACATACCTGGAGTGTTTAGCAGTGTTTGCAATAACAAGAGTTTGAATATGGGTCTATCATTTACCCGAGATTGTTAAAAGGTGTGTGTCCATGAAAGGATGTTATGCATACAACTTGACCTCTTTTTAAACGGATATTATTTGTATTAGCTATGACATGGGATATATAAACTATTACAGGTTAGTAATACATTTTCAAAGTCAATATCTGTTTTTATCATATAACTTATCTTGTTTTCAATGTAATACAACCAGTACAAATATCGTTATATTACACTAGTCTCGCTTAAGTGCACTCTTTTTACTCGTTGCATAGAAGTTTGTACTAAATGACAACTCATGTAAGATCCGTTATTTATTCCTGATAGTCATTTACATGTTGCGTGGTTGGCTTCTGTACAATTGTTATGGACATATACATATGGGCCAATACAGGTTTATAAGAGATGTTCTTACTTATTTGGCGGGAAAAGACAGAGAAATCCGGTCACGTGACGATGCTAGATTTTCTTGTCTGCTCACAGGGGTGTAAGATAAGCGTGACACGCATTTTCAGCCCGGTTCAACGCCAATAAACATGCCAATAAACATTTCCAATAAACATGCCAATAAACATTTCCAATAAACATGCCAATAAACATGCCAAGCGCCAAAAACGTTAGTCTTAAGTCAAAAAATATGTTTACAAACAAATACACTGTTTTATATCAACTGTTTAGATAAGCATGTATGGTTATGGTGACCGTGCATGAATACAGCACTGTATGGCATATAAGTATGTCACATATGTGAGGGATCTTCAAAGAATAAGTAGACTTTTTCTCTCTGGAATAAACTATTTCACACACAGCAATAAAACATACACTACTGAAAACCTCTATATGCCTTCTATAAGAACTGAACTAATGATCGTACATCTTACACATCGTTACATAGTTACATAACAAATAGTCGTCCCATCGTTTATCTTTCTGAAATTTCATTTAATAGCACATCTTATCCAAATTCCAAGCATGTACTATATTTTAGTGAAGTATACAACTATTAGTAGATGTACACTGAGATAGTGGACGCTATATGTATACACTGTAGCAGGTTAAATAAAAATGAGACTATTTTATAATCAAATGTAGTCAGTAAAACGTCAGAATGACCATCCTTGACATTATTATTATTATCATTATTATTATTATACTGTCCCAGGCATCAAGTAAGTTTGACTGTTTGTGTACTAGAATGCATCTTTAATATCAACACTTGTACAGACCAATGTTTGTCTCACTTTTTTCAACTTAAAATATTAGGACTTTGAGCCACACCATATGGGTAATATCAAACAAAGCAGGGGTGTTGAATATTCATGCTTTCAAAATATAGTCGAAAGAGAAACATTTCCAGAGACGTTAACCAGGATTTAGCGTCATATCCGGTATTTGACAATGAAGAAAGTTTTCAATGATATTCAACTAGGTCTGCATTCCGATTTAAAGCCACTTCTTCGTCCAAAGATATCTATCAAAACCCTTGTCAACGCATTAAACACCCATTGTAAATTGCAAGTTCTTACCGCTATTAAATGTCACAACATCAGATCTGTGTTCAGCCTTAAACATATAAATCAAGTTGAAGAACGGCCATTAAATAAATCACAACTCTTACTGCAGCTATACATTTCCGTTGATCTTACAAAAGTACTAAATTACCTTGAGAGAACCAGTGTCATCCCTCGTCGTAATTTCAAGACTAAATATTTTTAAGATTTCATTTTTCAATTGCTATACATCACGTGCCTGCCTACACGCGTCGCCATTGTTCTGTTTGTCATATCTAGGAATAGACTTGGCTTTTCTTGGCCGGGAATACTAATGCATAAACACGATTGTAAAATGCGACCAAGGATAATCGAGAAGGGCTGACCCAAAAGTTAGAAACAACACATACACATTATCTAACTTTATAACGCATGGTCAATACACGGTTAAGCTGGGGTGACAAGGTACAACTAATAACAACATCGTTACACATCTGCTTAAAAAGTATGTATGAAATGCTATATTGTCCTGTTTAGAGAGTCAAAACGTGTGAGGAAAATGGGCCAAATAGCATACATCGACGAAATCGACCGAAACCATTGACATTGCATCAGTAGGACCCCTCTAGTCCTACATCATAATACATCTGATAACACTGTCTTGATATGCTCAACCATGAACGAATAACTATATGCACTGTAAAAGTTTTCACATTTTAGACTTATTGGTAGGCCCTCGTTAGTGATTAAAGTTGGTGTAACAATTAAGGAAGTTCAACTGTGTTATTAATTTCAAGCCTTGTGTCAGAAATACAAAGATCCTTTACTGGGACGTGTTCTTATGCACTGACCCAAATTATTTAGTTGGAGCTTTACCGGTTAATTATGAAATATTAACAAGGTATGCACGTTTAGGTGGTGTGTGGTTGTTAGGGTAAGAATGACATTGGGGAGTTTCTATTATTTTGTTCATATGTTAACTGATAGAACATGTTTTGTTGTGGAAAGTTTGCACGAAGCAACGCAAACTAACAAACATACAAAACATATGAATCTAATAAAGGATGTTGCTAAAGTTCGGTACAGAGCACATGTAGCTGTAAAATATCAGACGTCAACTCTCGACAAAAAATTAAGTCCGTTTTATCAGTTATTGTATCCTTCATTTAATTAATTGAAAGCAGCGACGGAATTAAATGGTGAACTGTTTATCTCAAATGACCGATAATTTTTAAATAGAACCAACGTATGCGAAATGGAAACAATGGAGAACCATGTCAGCGATGTAAAGTATCAATAACGTAGACCTATAAATAAACAAGAGATTTTAAATATTCATCAAAATACCGTGACCCTAGTTTAAAACAGAACAGTTGGTTAAATAGGATTCCATGTGGGATTAAACATGTATTATAAATTGGTGAAACGATGCTCAAATAAGCACTACGAAAAAACAACCAAATAATTATATGCCATAAACAGATAGCTGCAACTGGATAGCGTATATCTTTCTGGGTTCTGAGCATCAATATTGTCGTGTTAATACTAGTCGGATATAGGATCACTTTGTAGAAAGAAAACAGTTAGGGCTTTGAATATTCTGGTATTCAAGTGTAGACAAAACATTGAAATTGAAGCAGCGTCCAAAATGGATAACATTAGATATAAGGATGAGAACAGTGCATACTCTTATATACTCCTTTGTTACGGTATGTGTAACATGGCTGCTGCTTTCATGTGTTTTTGATGTTTAGGGAACGCGATAAAGTGGACATTATATATTACAAACAAATGATGATTAAACGCATGTAAAACTTTAAATAAACATATGAGCTTTATGTATTTGTATTAGTAAAGGTTCTGTAGAAAGCATTGAGATATATGTTATGTTCATTTCGTTATTTTAATATATAATGAATGTACAAATGTAGTTATACATGTAGCTTGATCGGTTCTCCATTATATTCGTCTATGTTCGTTCAATTATTGTGTGGCAAGTCGAGACACCTTTCCGGAGTCATTTTAATTAACACATAAAGCTAAGTCATAACCTTAAACTCCGTCGGTTTTAATCAATTAAGCCAACACCTATCCCCCACCCCACCCCCTCTTCGCTGTCCCCTCCGACTACTCCTCCCCCTCCCCCGACGGTAGATAGTCAACTCCCAAAGCCCCCATCATGTTCAAACACAGCTCTCTATATACATGCACTATTCATCCAGAGGTCAAAGGTTAATTAATACAAATTTTCCATTAGAGGGTGTGTTGCAAGTTGACATGACAGTCCTTTTGGCGCATAAACTGCATAACGACATGTGTATGGTGCATACAAACGTCATTAGAGCACACCGGGACACATTGACGGGCCGGTAGTGAGTCGTTAGTACAGATCGAAACACACACACGAATCTGTAGTATCTATATAAAGGTTCAATACTCATTTAGAACCGTTTAGCTTTTACTTACTGTTACGCTAACGTTTGAACATATGTCCTTAACATTTGGCCTACATTTTTGTCCTTTCTGTTGTTACGTGACTTGGCTGTGTATCATTTGAACCATTGGGCAAACAAGTGCTCGTCATTGCTTCTCTAGCTCCGATGATAAAAATCGAGTACACACACAGAAAAGTATCGGTTGAACTGTCATTGGAAATATAAAAGTCATTACGTTGTGATCAGACCAGGTCTTCTATTGTCAGCGGTTACATATCTAATCGGGGAAGTCAAAACTGTACGGATATCCCAGCTGATTTTATTTTGTTATGCTCATGTACTTCGAACTTTGATTGTGTACTTCAAATAGTTCAACTATTTCCACAGCTAAAAGCAACAAGGATAAACTCGCTGTGGTTACTTTCAGTTTAACAAGCCTGAATACTTCGAGTTGGAAATACAATGTGGTGGCAGTAGTAGATCCAAAAGGACGCTAACTAAAGACAGACCCAACTTTGACATTGTGCTCTGCAGTATTTCAACTATTTCAGGCATGCGAACCGGTGTAACCACAGTTCGTACTTTTAACTCTAAATAGCTTGATACTTAGAATTGGAAATGCAATGTGTCGGACTGTAATATATCTTTAAGTACGTTAACCAAAGACAGGCCATGTGCTCTGCAGTATATCAACTATTTCAAGAGAGGCAAAATGGTATAACCATACACATACGTTAACCAAATGAATGTCCATGTGTGCTCCTCAGCTAGTCATGCCAACATATGTTGCACCTAAACGTAACTTACGATCAGGCTCAATCTTGACATTGGGAAGTCACAATGTGGTAAAATGTCACACTAACACGCCTTCAAAATGTACTGCGCAGCTTAAAGGTTTGTCATAAATCACAGGCTCTAGGGTAAGTTCAGGGATAAATATAGATCGAATAGGTTAAATAAGTTAATATTTGCATTTTGAATTGACGGAAGCTTACTAGGTAAAACTATGATAATGTATGTTGTGACAGTTGTTGCAGTTTGATTGTTACAAAAAACTGAGTAATGTCTCTTCATTTAGATTGTTTATAAAGTACGTGCATTTTGTGAAATTCGACTGTATAACAAATGCATTCAGGCTAGAGTTCAGTTCTGTATCTATACATTTCGACAATGCAATCATAGCGTAGTTATATTGAGACGCGTACTGCTTCATTACAATTGTTGATGATTAAGCTACTAAAATAAAACATACTAGTGCGCGTTTAGATTGAAACCTAGCGGATTCATTTGCTGACCTTATTTTCAACATAACGCTCAATGCGTATCTGAATTAGTTTCAGCGTTACCAAGCAGACATTTTTCGTATAAACGTAGATGGTTTCTGATGTCAGATTGGTTATATTCTTATTGAATTAAGTAAGAAAACTCCAGATTGTTATTTATTGCTGATGTCATATTCAGCGTAAGTTGTTTGTTTTTTTTCCATTGCAAGAAGGTACACGCATAACACCGCAAATGTGTTTCTCCTATTTGTATTCACAGTTCTAATGGAATCAGTATAAACAACATAGACTTATAACAACATAGACTTATAACAAGGTCATGGTTATTTCGTGTTAATAACAATAGAGACAATCTTTCTATAGTATGCAGTAGAGTGGGAATACAATAAAAATCATAGAAATTATTAATCTTTTCAATCTCGACCTCGACAGACCGAGTGGTCCTTATGAATGTTAAACCATTCTTCATTGATCCTTCTGATATCTGGTGGATCTTGTAACACGACGCTTGCTAAAATACTATGCAGGGGGTCAGTTATGAACACTAATACCTCACGAAGCCTTTTTGTCGCGTCAACCTTTTTTATCATATATCTGCGTTAAAGTGTGTGCCGTTGAGGTGGCCTGTATAAAGTCTATATAGGTCAAATCAAGAAAAAAACTTATTGTGCAATTAATACATGTACAAACATTTAAGATTAATGTATACCCCTTTGTAGAGGTCAAAATCGTCTCTTATTATACGGTTATTTAATACGTAAAGGTTATCATGTAATATCTACACTTTACATCATACAAGTCGCTTCTGGCAAAGTGAAAATTGAATAGAGTACATGCTCAAGACACCCGCAGTACGTTAGCTGTCAAATAAACGAATAATGTATTACTCGATGTGCATTATATAGACGAGTAATAGTACAATGATGGACGTAGAAGACAACGTATCAGTCATATATCTCTTAGTCCTAACTTGTATTTCCATTGTTTTAGAGGCATACATACATTAATCTTATTCATCGACCCTTTCTGTTTCATTACGACTTCGTAGATATAATATTTATATAACACCACTTGAAGTCACCAAAAACTGCAAGACTCTTTGTAACAAAATTGCATCCTGATGTCTGATATGAACTCTTGTAAAGTCAAGTCTCATCACAGTTACGTGTAACCCTCAGTGATTTATTAACATGTTCAATTCATAACTAGCATGTTTCTTTCCACTTCATATGCAATAGACAATACTTATGGGCCAGATCACTTTACAATTAACAGAAACATTGTTCAAGTTCAACAAACCTTTTTACTACACCGAGCAACGTATTACGGTATTCAACTATGGTGACTTGTATCTAACCAGAATACTACCTAGTTTTTACTTTAATTAAGGTATACCACCAATTTAGAAAAAAAGAATGTTCGACACTGTTGATGATATCTCGGTTAATGATCGTCAACCAATCAAATTCGAGTTAAGACAAAGAATGGTAAATAACTTGTGTTCCGATTGGTTGACAGTAACAATACAATAGTTAACATCATATGGACGAGAAACCTTAACAGTAACTGTCCATACCGTCCCAGTCTCTCCTCCGTCCACGTTCGCAAACCAGCTTTTGTTCTTAATTATGCACGTCCATGAAATAACTGCCTCTCTAATTAAATGGTACAGGTTGTAACATTAATGAGTCTGAGTTTTACTACGCTACTCACTGTGGCTCATCTCAAATGTTTTTCACGGTCCTCAATCAATCATAGAAGACAGAAACGACGTGGCTGACTTTTAATTGGCGGTGACACAGCTAGTACATTTAGTTTTCTTTTCTGGAGTCAAGTATGTTTAACTGAGTCTCATAGTGAATATCAACATGTAGAGTCGGGAGCTTATGGTGACAGATTCCATATTTCAAAACAAGATTGACCCTAACGGTGTATACTTGATGGATACTTCATTCATTGGATTCACGTTTGAATGAAGCGACACGATTTATTTTATTCAGGATTATTACATAAAATGGATGTTTCAATAAACATGTTTGAGTTGCTCTCTATTCGGAATTAATACGAGGACGCTGATCTAAAGGTAAGTCATCCACAAGCATTTATTCATATACATGTACATAAATAATACAGTTAGTTACGATAAGTCTCAACTTGCTAACACTGAAGCTGTTCCAAGGTGTATCCATGAATCTGTCATAACATTATAACCTTCTACAACAAATAGTTCAACGTATGTTCATAGCTAATTCGGGTTAAAATGAGTTTTAGATTGACCGGGTGGTGTCCAAACTGTGAAAGACAACACCGTGTACTACAAGAACTTGATTTAGATATGGTTAAGTGTAGACTGTGAAAATGTACTGGCATTTACATTAGTTCTAAAGCTATGCCATATAAAACATACAAGAGCATACTTTCAAAAGAACCTTTTAGCCTAAACCCGAGTGGTCCGAAGTCACGTCTCTATGCTGTAAGCCGTATATACCGTTTGACATCTCTCCCACCCCCATTCCCAAATACGTGGTTTGTGAAAACCAAAGCATGATAACATGTTAATAGGATTAATTTGCTTAAATACGGTCGTCATACGAATGTTCTGTCGTTGATTGCACCCATTGAACGTAAGTCTTCTTTTTAGTTCATATGTTTTCCTCGAAATTGACCTCACAAAGCGTTCATGTTCTAGTTTTTGTTTGGACCTACATTTAATTTGGTTGCCCCATAGGTCAGTTTATTGTTCTGACTTTACATTTGATCTCATTCCTTTGACACACGTGTTTCTTGACCTGTTTATTACCGTTCTCTACCATTCAGGTCGTGTATGGTGTCGTTTATATGTGTTCAGGGGTGTATTCTTTAACTGTCCATTCACATGTCCATTATGTACCTTAAAACATCCGACCAACTACGAGCCTCGGTACTTTAGTCATATTGCATGTGTTTGACTTTGGTCACTTATCATTCAGTTTACACTCGAATTTGGCTTTGAAGTCCTTAACAACCTACTGAGATCCAAATGAGATGCTAATGTTGGTGATTAACGTACTATATGCCCATTCTTCATATATCGCAGTTGGTCTCTTAACATATCGTTCGGTGTGGGAGTCCACCTTCTCTTCATTTCAATAATTGCCAGTCATTCCGTTGTCTTACCGTATACACATACGTGTACTTGAACAGCGTCTGAGTCAATTAGCACACCTTTCTATTCAAAGCAGAAAGGTGACATTTCATTCAGTTTTTCTTTCAATTGATGCAACCGATTTAGTTCATTAAGTCGAATACTCGTTAAGGAATAATCAAAGGCACGTTAAGACCCTCACCTTTTATATATCTTACAAGCTTCGCCAGAATAAGAATTCCATGGATAAATGTGATGCCCTCTTAATGCCAAGAGGAATCTAAATAGAAAGGTCAGTTTGTAAATAGAGTTCCAGGCTTGAACGTTATGAGGCTGATGAGTAAGTAGAATGTGTCCTTATTTACATGCAAGCAACCTCAGCCTTGGCATCGTACAAGAAGTGGAACCTCTGTTTTGATAGCAGACGCTTTTCTTTTCTCAGCATTTGTCAACCCAAATCTTAAACTAACTGAATTGATTTTTTAAATAAGTTCTCGACGTTTTGCTCAGCATCGCCTGAACGAATATCACCATCATACTATACTTGGGGTTTTCAAGACCCACATAAATGGGGAGCCTTTTTTTTAAACACTTCTGTTTTCTCACTCTGAAAGCTTTTGTTTAATAGTTTTGATGCTCATTAAAAGTTGACCTAAGAGTGCAACTAGACGCAATCATATTGAGGGAGATCAAGTGTTTCTTTTACATGTATAGTCCCGGGATGATGTTCATATTCTTCTATGACTGAAACGTGAGTTCGTGATTAGTCAAGCGGATACTGTACCCAGTCATGATATAATTACCGTAGCGACACGAAAAGCTGAAAATCGATACAGACAGCAGGTTGGTTATTTGAATCTACGCAGCTGTTGCACTGAGGTCTCAGATACCAGATCGACAAACATAACATGACATCCAGTCTTCACACAAATATTCGCTTGTTTCATATTGTTTAGAAGTTGTTGTTGGTTTTTTTCTGCAACACGTGGTCGCCTTTTGAGTGCCGTTTTGTTTTGTTTATTTCTGGATCTGATTGATTGATTGGTCGTTACATTCACAGATAGCATCAGCTCATTTCAAGTTTTTGGGAAGATTCTTTTACTTTCAAGTACACACCTTCTCAGTTACAGACACCGTTTGTTTTCTCTGTGATTTATGTCCACATGTCAGTCTTGCTTTCCTTTTCTTTCTTTTTGATCATATTTATTGAGTAAACTAGCATGCTATAAATGTCAATTTGCCATAATTCAATCAGTATTGGTTTAAATTAATTCATTTACATACAATTGTGAAACCGTCATTGAATCCGTTCCTGCAATCAACCAGTACTGATTAATTGAGGTTAGGTTTGGTGCTCAATGAACCAAATGCAGCGTTTCAATCTGTCTTCCAGCTATTTTGGGGTACGCATCTTGGTGTGTCTCTTCTGCCTTCATCGGCTCATAATTGCATTACAAACGTTTATCTCTTTTTGTGAAAGTCTCTTATTTCTGACTGATACAATCTTCTCGTCCGGGTGTGTGCTCTGTGTTCATATGATACGTGTAAGTGGGGTACTGTGACGTCTTAGGATAACTTCAGGATATGCACAGCTGCGTGAATGTCTAGGAAGTTCAGATGAACATCTGTAAATTGATACCATTATACCCGACTAGAGTAATAACAGAAGTATTGCACCTATTTTTCAATGACTGTACTTCCCCGTTTAAAAACCGTGTCAGAATGTTCATGACACATTACGGTACTGACTGATGTAGCTTGTTTTAAACGTGGTGAGCTGTAACTAAATTATATGGGTTTCTGTTTTACCGTGTACCCTTGCACAATGCGTTCTTAAGTTACTAAGTTCAAACGTTGTTTTTTAATGATATCTCTGCGTTGGATGTGAGCTCCGTAAAAGAATATGTACTGCATGAAACGTTATACTTCGTGATATTCGTTATTTAATATGTGTACCTAAAGCATCCAGTTGTAGTTCCACAAGTTCCGAGCTCGAACACAAACGGGCGTCAAATTAAATAACTATCTACCCACGTGGGACATTTATGAAATAGTTGCAAAATGGCAAAGTATGGGTCGGGTGTATCCAGGGACATAACTAATTAAATGACTGCCACTTTGTTAATGAAGGTGTGAATGAACAAAGCAGGCAAATACACCATACCAATACATCGAGCTGTTGGTGCATATCTGTATTTATTATAAAGATAACAAATAACAAAATCCCCTTTCTCTTTCTAGACTGCATATACAATATTTACATTCTAACACATATATCGGGTATGTATTTTAAAAGTTGAATACACCATTGGAGATACACATCTTAATTTACTTTTATTTTCTGACACTTATCATGTAAGTGTTACAATAAGGGTACACAGGTTATGAAAATAAACTGACCACTGTCATAAATAGGTCAGGACAGAAATAGCATTGCCAAATAAAATATAAAACTCGAAACAGGTACAAGTTTGGTGGACTTTAGGGGAGTTTAAATTTGAACAATAATAGTTGAAGTAGAAAATGGCCGAAAAACAAAACACGTGGCATTAATCCACAACATGCATATTCATATAGATAAACATAGATAACGGAAATGTATGGAAATACAAATAAATGAGTTATATATATACGTGTGAGCTGTGTTATAAAATGTTTATAAACAGGTTGGTGGATGATGGATAGAGTTGGACACCCTTAATTTATCTATAAAGTGTGCTAGTATCTCATTGTATCCATTTATGAATGGGAAATTGGATCCAGATCTGGTTCGGTATGTCTTTCAATAAACTAGTACAAGTAACTCAAGAGCATAAGTATCGTCATTTGAGATGAATTAATACGGGTGGTAGATTTATTTAGAGTTGTGTTTACTTAAATATACCTACCTATTAGTCTAACATCACCAATTATAATGCAAAATTCTACTGTTTTGTTTTTGTTTTCATAACTGTATTATAATTGTTAAAAGGTCACTGAATGTATTGTTATAAAGCGTGTATCTGTATTTATTTGAAATACCTGTTTTACACCATTGTTGTCCCTCTCGTGTACCATACAGTTCGTGTTATTGTTATGATGTTTGGTTGTTTTGTCGATACTGTCCGGATATTGCTAGAACTGACATACCGTAACTGTGTCTGTTCGTTGCGTGTTTTAATTCTGTTTGCGTTCTCATTTCAACTTTCCTCTCGCGATGTTCTTTTTTGCGGGCTTAATAGTCGGGTGTTGGGTTTCGGTGGAAAGAATGGGTATCATGTTCTCTGTAATGGGCTCAGGGTTTATTGTGGGCTCTGTGACCGATGGTTGGGTTATGATGATCTGCTGGGCTTACTAATTTCTGGGCTATGTTACGCAGGTGTGTCTGTTTGCTGTCATTGGGATTTTTGTGGATATTTTTTCTTTGTTTGGATTTAAATAACAGAGAAAGTGAGCTATAGACTTCTATTGTGTATGTTTAGAAAAGTTGTAAACATACTTACATTAGCTGTTGGAGAACGTATATCATTGGAATGTTTCTTTTACATACAGTGTTGTGAAATATCTATGATGACACTAATATGTTTAACTGAAGGAAGTGTGTCTTAACTATATAGGTGGCTAGAGACATTTTCTCTTTTTAGAGATATACAGGATTTGTGGCATTATTAATAAAAAAAGGTATGGGAAAACAAGAAAAATTAACGTGGTGTTGTCTCATTTAATACATGTTGCCGATAAGTTTGTTTCCTTATGGTTGACGAAAAGACATTTTGATTTACATAGAAAATATAATGAAAACATTAACTTTGGAATAAACTTGAAACTGCGATTCACGTTCGCCAATAGACACAGAAATAGAAGTTTAAATAATTTAGTATAACATCGTCTTGTACATGTAAATGACAACGACTGTGTGGTTGTTGTTGTTGTTTGTTCTTTAATGTCAAACCTCTCACACGCTGAACCGTATTTTAAGTTTTTTAGATAAAGTTGACTTGTTCTGTCTCTAAAATAGGTCAAAATAAAACTGAAAACGGGTACACATTGTGGAGGTAATATAAGGTAACTATGGTGCTTAGTGATAACACTGTAACCTTATATAATGTTTGTTGTAAGTTTATCTTTACTGGAGTATACAACTTAAAACCTACTGTCACCTGGATATGCCCCCCCCCCCTTCCTCATGATTATCATCAAAACAAAAACCCTCCCTTAAACACGTGCACCTAAGATTATGTTAGAAACATACGCTATTTCTAAGTGATTTGATTTGGGTTTTGTAGATTTCACGTCATGTCGTCTGTGATTTCACAAACTTACTTGCTATGTTTTGTGTAAGATGGCTTAATGTTTCTTAAAACCAAACTACCAAACCAATATTTAGACAGCCTTGCAAGTCACTTATAAATTGAAAATGAAAATGGTCCCACTTGTTGAGCGTTTGTGAAATATATGAAGAGTCACATATGTTTTTATTATGCTCACAACTCCGTATTGTCCAGAACCAGTGTAGACAACTACATTGTAAGGTCACGACAACATCACCAAAATAAAGGTCTATGTAAGCGGTTTTGCCAGTGTGGTTGGTTTAAACATACATGTATTTAGTTTATAACAGGCATACATACACCATACACACACTTAATTACAGGACGATCCACCAGTGTGATTCACGTTTGCTGCCTAAGCACCTTGGTCAAAACAGTATTAACCAGTTTCTAACGTTAAGTTTATGTAGAATCAACAAATCAACGTGTCTAGTGAAGGCAGAATAGGGTCACCATAGTTTTAAATGGTGTAAATAAAGTTTAATTCACCATCGCCCGAATGCTGATTATTAATATCATCGGCATCCGTAAACAGTTAATCTTATACGTATGGTTGTTTCAAAATCGTCAAATAGTTTGTTATTGAACGTGACAGGTTGTTTGAGAATAGCGTTGAAATAGAACTCATAGCGTAGGCACGTGACGTCAGATATTGTCACGTGTGGTTAAATACGTAAATCGTGAATGACAGAGAACGTTAGACCGCATGTAAATTCTTGAATAAACTCATTTAACTTACGATAATACATTGCTTTCAAAAACGATTGAGCGTCAACAAATTTAACCAATAACTACTATATTTATGACATATTTCAAAACACAATGACGAATAGAATGTAAATTGTGATCATGGTAATAGTTAATGTCATGGCAAAAATGATTTCGGTTTGTTTGCTAATTTTTAGTATTTTTTTCAAATTATTATTATTATTATTATAGTTGGTGTTGTTATTGTTGTTATTGTTGTTGCTGCTGCTGATGCTGCTGCTGCTGCTGCTGCTGCTGCTGCTGCTGCTATTATGTTTATGTTTATGTTTATGTTTATGTTTATGTTTATGTTTATGTTTATGTTATATCATTTACACTGTTTTATTCAAGATGCTGTTTCATTCTTTAAACTTTTATTCTTATATGTGACTCATAAACTAAATCATTATTTCATGTCTATTCCAGGTGTTGATCAAACATGGCGGAATTAAGTTCAGACGAGCTAGTTGCTGTGATAGCGGGTTCTATAGCGGGTCTCATTGTCTTATTGGCGTTTATAGCAATCATACTTTACTTCTGTGTCAGGTAAGGTTCATATCATATAATCATCATATTATCGAGGTGGTCTAACTAGTGAAATCGCCTATAAGACACCTTTACTATAAATATTTTGCATTAGTAAAAAACTAGTAGATAGGGCATCAGCACTCTCTTATTTCCTTCTAAGTCATTACATCCCGTCGTTTGTTTTAGAAACAAATCTTTGGAAACTAAGTGCAAAAAAGTCTCACTGTACAACGTTAATTAAGTAAAAAAGACGCAATAGAGGTGTGGAATGTTTTAGATAAGTCATGTTTATACTAATTGCCTTGCAGTGTAACATGGTGTAGATCTTACTCTTTTTTTAAATGTTGCTATGAAAGAATATATAAACAAATGGAGATATTACTTAGTTATACTGCTGATGTCAATGCGTGTGTAAATTATGATGTTGATGTTGGTGTTGGTGATGATGGAGATGTTTACTTAGATGCTGCTATTGAAGTTGACGTTAGCGTAGATGTAGATGTTGATTAGTTTGGTATTGATGCTGCTGCTGATGATTAGGATAACATTGTGTTAAATGAAATAAATCGTTAGTTTTACAACTGTTCGCATACTTTCTTTTTTTACAGACGACGTAAACGACACCGTCATAACAACCAGAAACATTTCCCTCACCATCATCTCACCCCGGACACAAGTCTTAGCAAAAACAGTGGTCCGAAGCACGGTGAGGCTCGTCCTGATCCTAGGTTAGATCCTCGTTTGGACCCACGTCTAGATCCCCGGTTAGATCCCCGGATCGATTCCAGGCTTGATCCCAGGATCGATTCAAGGCTTGATCCGCGTCTTCCAAAAGTGGGCAGCAACAGTTTATGGTTTGGAAGCCCGTCCCTGTACAGCGCTTCCCCGTCACAGGTATACCAGGAGATGAAGAGGAAAGGAGGTGGGAGATCATCACAGGATCCACCACAGGGACTTCCAGGTAGGATCGCAATTTGGTTATAAAGTTATATGTGTAGTATAATTGATTAAGTGTATGTATGTTAAGTGTACAGTAATTATTTAGTTCAATTTGTTCGTGTAAATTTAAAGTGTCTTGCTCAATGAAAAAACGGGGGCTTTTGGCGGGGTTCGAGCTCACGACCCACTGCGCCTGACCGCCCATATGATTTGTTTTAACAGTTGAAATATGTAGATGTGTGTATGTATATGTATTTACCTTGGCCAGGAAGTAAGACCAATACATCTGTGTATCTTTCCAGAAATAGACTGAAACCTTTTTTTTCTGTTCACTACGGTTTCATTGAACCTAAGCTGAGCACGTTGTATGTCCTGGCAGGGTTAGCAACGTGTATAGGCTGCCTGCTATTGAATAAGAATTGACAATTGTGCTAGAGAGCTACGTGTTCTAGTTATAAAACCTCAATGCACTCTGGTCGGATTATCGACTCTGTAGAAACTTAACAATACGTAAGACGTTCTTTCATGTAATAGTTTCAAACCGTCAGAACTGATGTTATCTTTCAATTTACCTGGTTTTATACACGACACCTTATTTCTTATTATTGAATGTCGCTAAACAAAAAGATTATCTCGTGTATTATATTTTCTTTTTTTGGTTTGCAATTGTTTTGTACTTCTTATCGTGGTGAAGCTTTATTTAAATATATGACCCATGTATATCTAGTTTCATGATAAATCAAGAGTAGTGCGGTTTTATTTTCAATGTTTGTTAAACTCCATTGTTCCTACATCACGTTTAGTTGTCACTATGCTGCAGATAATTTACCATCTTCGCCACCTAACATACACAGTGGACATAACGATGGAGATTAGGGTGTCGGAGTAACATAGGTTTAACTGTCTATGCTTGAAAATGGTAGTTTTAAAATAAGCAACTTACATGTATAACCCATTCATACTATCGGTATTGCAAACCCAGAACCTAGATTTTCACAAATGTACACAGAAATATAACAAAATGTGTATTTAGGTGTTTTAGTTGTTTGTTTTTTTATAATGTTGATGGTATTTAACTAGGGAGCAGATTTGACCTCAAAGTAAATTTTCCATAATGGCTTCAATTTATTTTAATTCGACTGTGAGATCACGCTCGAATCCGTTCCTGGAACTAACCAGTACTTAGCAATGAGGGTCACATAACTTGCTAGTCCCGTTTAGATATTGTTATATTTCAACATTTTAGTTCCGTGTATTTCAAATGATGCTAATATACCCTTAACCAATACGGAATAATCTACATAGACACCTTGTAGTTTTAATGCATCCTTAAAGCAACACTTTGTTATCATTGCAAGTAAATGGTTATCCAATCAAGCCAAAGCTAATTCAGTTTTTGCAGACAACCTATGAATTGCTTTTCTAGCATGTAACTAATGTTGATGGTATTATCTCCGTCGACTGCGAATTACTTTAGTTACAAAAGTCGACTTGTAACATTCGAAATAACATAAGTGCTCAAATGTCGCCGACAAGGCTCGAATAAAACAATGACATTATGGTCGAGTTGATCAAAGGAACAACTGTCAGAGTAAGCCGTTGCTGTCGCTTAGCCCAGTCTCTTGATACAATTGGTCGCTCACGAATTTAATGTACAAAAAATCTCTCTTTTGTTTTGTTATAGTTGTAGTAAATAAATAAAAATACAGTTTTGGGTACAAACGTGATGTATTTGTCTTATTTATAAGGATGTGTCTCCCTTGTAATTGTTTATAGTACATACTTTAAGGTATTCTAGCAGCATATGTTAGGTATATGCTTGACATGTCGACCACCTACGGAATCCAATCAATTTTCTTTCAAGTGCGTTTTGACTTATCACGGTTTTAGTTCTGTAATATGATTTCGAGTCAAATTCCAATGATTTCGTAAACTCACGGAAATTACCGAACCAAATACGGATGCAACCTACGTAAAGAAGCTATACTAGTATATAACATGAACGAAAACAAGTATTCTGCTTCATCTATAATTGAACATAATTTATATACAACATTGCCAAATGCTTTGCGTAATACGCTGGTCTCCGTTTATGAGCCAACAATAGGCAAGTTATGGAAACTAACCTTTAACACTAACGAGACTTCTAATTGGTTCTCGAGAATCGACGGAAATATACGAGTATTCCTGACGTCACACGAATGACTTGGCTCTTGTTATGCATGTCATACCTTAACTACAAAACAATGCATCCTCTTTTGTTATTGTTATAGTCCAGGTTATAATGCATTGTCCGTCTTGAAAGAGGACATTACAAGTTACATGAACACTTTAATATTTTTTGTGGGCGTAAAACAAATAACAGTTACCAGTAGTTTCTTGATTTATAGGTTCTTTACCCTGCTCCGACAGTTTGTTGAGTGTGTTTTATTTCTCGAAGGACAAATATGAAAGGGGAGAGTTTGTTGTCTTGTTGTCCATATGTTTTATTTTAGAACAATGTTGTATCGACGGTCAGATACATGGCAATGCAAATTGGGTAAACAGTTAATAACACCGCATGGCTCTGGAGAAAAACGTGTGTCGTATCAATTGATATTACGTGCGTCGAAGATAAAACACATAACATGAGATGTTTAAATGTTAATACCGTAGTGATAGCTACAATGAAGTTGTCTCTTCTTTGAAATTATGTTCCGCAGTCTTCTATGATGTCCTCTTTCAAAGGTGTTGGCCTACGTGTTCGGCTTAACTCAAATGCGATCGTATAAAGGCTCAAACTTTAAAGCAGACTCAAACAGCATATTTATTATCCTCATGAAATCACAATGACACAGGGAATGCAAATTGATATAGATACGCCGTAGGTCGATTTTGGGCGAATTTAAGTATTTGGTATGGTTAAAATTGTCTGTTCAAGCTCTTTCCATTGGTATTACATAGAGGTTCTAGAATGTATATAACTCAATTAAATGCAATTCCAGAGCCCCGTTTGTAGTTTCAAAAATGGAGCGGGTAAAACTTCAATGTCGTTCTTTTCTCAAATGACAAAAACATGACACGGTTTTCTGGAAATTATAAGGCGACGAAAATGTTATAACAAAAGCGGTGTTTTAATTATTGGTACTGTTCTCATTATTTTCATCATCGCCTCCATGTCATTGTGTATAATGTTTGTCATGTTCATCATTACAGAACATGATATGTTTTTTTTTCAACTAAAGCATACATATACAGCACATCGTTGGAAACAAAACTTATATAGCATGCACAAGTGATGTAATATGAAATTTGAAAAAAATAAAAATGTGGCAATGTGAGAACGTATTTATTTTTTTTCTGAATTGTTGTCGTATTTACAGAACTATTTCAATAAATAAATCTACCAATTTAGTGTAAGTTTCGAATGATTAGAAAATAATACACATGGTCAAAAGCGTTTTCATTTTCATCATTGCTACCGTTCTGTTTATTTCTAGTGCCACCGAGTCATCTTGTGTACCAGGGTGCTGGAGGAAACCGGATCTACCACAGTCAGCAGGTTGTACAGTCCATGTACGATTCGAACTATAGGCTTCCTAGGAGTGGCAGTTATATGGACTTGTATTCTTACCCCTACAACTACGATCCATATAGAGGTAGGTTAGGCTTAGGGTTAGGGTTAGAGTTAGGGTCATGATCAAAAATGTCTCAACACCAGGGCCCAATTTCATAATGATTTAATTCGGCTTAACTTTAATCCAACATATTTCCGGCAAAAGTATACATTTTTCAAGTTTATGAGGAATGTTAGAATATGAATATATAGTTTACTTATGCGTGTACATCAACTTCAGTTACATTTGTTAAAACAACACATAGGATTAACACTGAGGGTAAATCCTAGGTTATGAAATTGGACCACGGTCAACTGCTAAATAGATACGACCGTTAAATGGATGACACGGTTCGGACAACAGTTGGTCAATATTAATTAATAAGACAACTCTTTTATACCTGAACGTATACAGTCTGCTTTGTTATTAAAACTATTAAATACATACAGACAAAACTAATCTGTAGTTACGTTAGGTAATTGCAAAAGCTGTTTTTTGTTGATGCTATTCGAGAATGATTTAATTCTAAACAAAGAAATATGTGTACATGTATGGTCTGTCTGGTTTTAACTCATAGTTGAACTGTTTCTATAAATCTATTTTTAGATATAAGTAATATTTCTTTAATGTTTAATGCTCATGAATAACCAAATTCCATATGCACACTATCATTGGTTGATGTATGTAAGAAAATAGACTTTGCATATTGTGGAAATGTATAATGCATGTCTAAAAAAACACCACCGTTTTAATTCAATTGTCGCTGTCGTCTATGTAAGCATTTTACAAGCTAAATAGTGCTGACTCATCGAAATAAACGTTTTTTTTCTATTTTGGTGATATATGATTTGACTGTGAACTTTATACACGAACTGGTGATTAAAATATGCAGGTGCGATGTTTTCTATCTGTGACTCTTTTTTGTTAACCAAATAACGTACAATTGAACATCTGTATATGTATGCGTCACCTCTAAATCATTTATCAACTATAAGTAGATATTTGAAAACTTAGACAACTCTTTTAACCGTAAACGTAAACGAAAGCTCTAATTGAAGTGTTGCACGTAAATTCAATAGAAAGTATTATTTATATGACGTATGTTTTAAGTATGACAGTTGAATCAAAGAACTCAAAACTTAAAATCATGTTATGACAATGCTAGAATATATTTATGTTTGCCGAGAATGACATACCCTTTCTTAAACTGGCTTACGACTTATTTCTTGGAATGGTTAGTTTCGTTTACAGACCAACTCAGTATTTAGAAAAAATAATATTGTACATATTAGGAAAACCCTAAATAATGAACTCTTATTTCGCCACTATGACATAAGGCTATATTTAAGTCATGGCATGCGATACATATTAAGTTTCTGACCCGCCTAATGTCCGAAGTGTTTCCTATTATCCAGCCAAAATTGATGAAAACTATTAAATAAAGCGTCTCCATGATTCTCAGTGTCCAGATGTCACGCCGTCTTGTATACTAGCCGAGTTTGCATGTTTTGATACCTTCTCCGCCTTTTAAACTTATCTCAATGTCGTTAAGGTACTACAACCGCACTCAGAACTCGGATGTCGGCGTTTGTTTCGTAAATGTTCCCGAAAGCAACTGTAATGATCGTCTAAACAGTTCTCAAGTTATTCGGGAAAATAATCATTGCTCATGCTGGTTATTGATTCACTAACGGGAATTGTTAAGACTCCGCGGGAATAACCGAGCGATTCGTGGTTGCAGCTCCTTAAACCGCCATTGTGTGATCCTCTCCGCTGGTGACATCTCGTTCGTGTTAATGGGCAAACAAGTTCATCAGCCAAGACAATATTATGATACTTCCAAACCACGAAAAACAACCACGAATTTTAAACTTACCTACCGTTGCGATGATAATCCAAATGTAATACGAATTTAATGATGTTCACATTCACGCTCGTCCATTAAGTTCACGATAACAGTCTTTGATAAGCCGTCTATAACAAACTGGTTGCCGGGCATTTTCAAATTTCCGTACGAATTAATTGAATTTGATTATCATTAATGCCACTTTGGACAGTAACTGTAAATATAAGGGCAAACTTGTTAGTATTCTATATTGCAACAAATTTAGATTTAAATTAATGAAATTAAAGTGCAGTCAACAGGTAGACGTTAATCTATTACATGGTCATCGCTTGAAATGACCTCTTGTTTTAATGTGGTCAGATAAACATGGGATTAAAAAGGGGACAGCAATTAGAACTGTATTAATGGATCTACCTTGTCGACAAAAACATCACATTAGGCAGTCACAGTCTAGTAACATATATAGCTAACCTACCCGATTAACAGATTAGCTATATTAATACATACGTTAGTTACCATGCATTTAGGATAACTACTCATAAAGTTGCATCAGTATCGTCTCTTTTTGCAACTGTAAATATTATGCTATTACCTTAACTCCAGTATATAGCGTGTCAACATTTGCGAGATAGAAACGTTTCAATAAGTTGTAAGTGTAAGTAGGTTTGGATAAGCGGTTAAACAAGGTCTTAGAAAGTTGATCATTTGAACCCCCTATACATTGTTTGATTTGTCATTTAGATTTTGAATTTTACTTTCAGATATAAATAACTCCAGACAAGTCATTAAAGAATACCCAGAAAAGGAAGATCCATATTTTGATCGATATAGAGACAGAGAAGTCCGCAGAACTGGAAAGAAAGTGAAACGATCCCAAAGTGACGTCACACTACATTCCACTAGAAGACCTAAAAATAGAAAACAACGCGGGGAAACCCCATTCGAAAAGACGACATCAAAGTCACGTGATTCTCAGGATAGCCATTCTCGTGATTCTCGTGGTGATAGCTATACTAAGGAGAGTTACGATCCATATAGACAAAGTCGAACCTCAAGCGACGGCTATAATCGTGATAGAACGACAGTTGTTGAAGTCCATAAACAAAAGAAACCCGCACCGCCTCCTCCAAAACCAAAGCCAAAGAAGGAGGACTATGTTAACCCGCCAACAAACTTACATGATCCAGAGCTTACCGAGTCTGCTACGGATAGTGCTAAGCTCAGAGCGATAGAACGTGAACGAGGGCGGGAGAGAGAGCGGGAACGAAATCGGGAAATTGAAGATGAAATGAAGAAAGGTCGAAAGCGAATGCAAGACGAGAAAGACAAAAAAGCAAGTGAGGATTATAAATCTAGTTTTATGAGAGACAATTATGGTTATGTTTCTGATGGGAACACTTCTGTAGATCTGAATGTTAGACCTTATAATTATGAAGGACAGCCAGTTCAACAGTCTTCCGCGTATGAGAGTTCGGTTGTAGCTCGTATGGCAGCATTAACTGACACGCCAAAACCAGTTATTATTCGTCAAGGTGAGAGTAATATGCATGTGGACACTCCGCGGACCTTTCATGCTGAAGTAACTAAAAAGCTTGAAAAGTTAAAGGATACCGGAAGAGACGGGCGTCCAGTTGACATTGCCGATGGTCCGATGGCAACTTCTACAGGCAAGCATTCAAGGTCCAGTCGTCCAGCTAGCGGCAAAGAGAGGAGACGTTCTCGACGTGAATCAACTGTCACAGACCAGGATGGTAAGCAGACACAACCTTAATTAACAAAGAGTATAATCATTTACAGAAACAATCAGAAACTGACAAATAATCGTGTTCACGCCGTTTACCTTATAGTGCAACACTTCAATTTTAATACCGTTCTTTCAAACACATCTAGTCAACTATGGTTACCTTAACATCACAGCAACTACCAATAAAAGGGAGATAAATGTTATAAATATCGACAACGTGCTTCATGTTTCACTGTGTACAGATTGATTCACTAATTAAAAGGGAAACAACTCGAACCATGAAAACTGTTTTAAGGCTTATACGTATATATCCTACAGGTTTACAGGTTTTCGTTCCCGAATTTAAGTTAGATTTTCAATGCAGTTTTGACATTAAGGATATACGTGACATAAGCATACACTAGTTCATACACGGAATACGAAATAATAACACATGTTTTATACAAAATTAATTGTCCATTGCCTATCTTAGCTAAACCGGATTTACTGTTTGGCGTTTAGCTTTTTATATGGTACTTAACTTCCAGTTATAAATAGTTTGTCGGTTTGAGGTCTTTATGACAGATTAACGGTTGCGTTCATTAGACTCCTACTTTAATTATTGTTTAAAACAAAAAATATTTTGTTTATATACATTTATAAACGTTTTCTTATTTGAGGTATGAATTTGTTTTGTTCTAGGTAATGTTGTGACTGAGGAAGCGTTTGAGTTTCTGGACGGGTACTCTGATGGAGAAGCTACAGACTATGTTGAAAGTGGAAGTATTACGCCAACACAAGTACGGGGTAAGTGCTCCAAGGTTACCATTGCCATCATTAACGTATTTCCATGTCCTACCTCACTTACCTACCTACCTACCTCTATTTGACCATATGTAAGTTTAGTGTATTAACCTACTGTAATTAATATTTGTTGCAACACTTCTTAAGTTCCATTTTCAACACGTTCACATTATATCTTAATGACTCTTCGTAATTTAAGAAATAACTCAATTTAATTCAATATGAGCGGTTACAGATAGAACTATTAGAATCAATTTCATATTTTTACAAGTAAGGTGTGTTTCACTAAAAAATGATTGTGTTGTTTCTTCACGAATAGTATATTTGTCTATTTGTCTTGAAATGATTATTATTATCTTATTATTAATTTCAGACTATGACATCAATTTGTGAGTGTACTGGGATACATGTAATCTAGTTCGATACGTGGTGCTGACACGCGACTTCAAGCTAAACGCCTACCCATTGGATCCAGTACTGACGATCTTCAGACAACTTAGTGTTATATACACCCATGTAACATAACTGTTCGGTAGCGATTCAAAGGTACACGGTTGTTGAAAGCACAGTTGCATATATAATGAACGGTTGATATTGAGGCATATTGTTAATGTAACGTGACAGTGCCAAACATAAGCCCAAACCCAAGCCCACGCCCATTATGAAGTGCCATCTCCCTTGTACTACCATCCATGTAGCTTGACAGTGTTCATCTATTCGTCCATTTAGAGTCAGGGAAAAACCTTTACAGCATCAAACTATGTGTGATTATTAACATTTATAACTTGTGTATTTAATACTTTGGAGTTAGACCAGATCAGCAACATTTCTAGGAATAATAGTACCTATCTCTCACGTGATTAGAACTACATATATTAGAGTATGCCAGAAAAAGAAGTTCAATGTATTGCCATGTGACGTCCTAATAATGGCCAAACGTCTAAACATTATCGAGAACTAAATCCTAGAAATGTTATGAAATGGGTCATGTTTCTTCAAGTTTCTCAACAAAATGTGTTTAGTGAGGGTGGAGAACTACTTGGATATTAGTACATGTATGTGTATGTATTTGTTTGACATCACGTGACATTGGTTCCTTGGCGACAAGGACTCCACATGCTTCGTTTAAAAGTACGCGTATGTAATTCGGTTATTGTGTTTAGGTTTCGAATACGTTCACAATTGCCATAACCAATTAATAGAATATGAGAAACATTGCAAATTCCTGGTTTGGATAAAAACGCTAGATAGAAGAATTTTCACGTGACTAGAAACAGAATTAAACACACCAAACTGCGATTTACCTTATGTTGGTAGTGATATATGATGAAGTTTGATCTTGTTTTGAAGTGATCTTTACCAATAATTTTGAATATAAATCTTGTTTTATGTTCGTTGATATTTTTATCTCTTTTGTGAAGATACTTTATTGTATATTTTAAGGTGTCGCGGACACGTTAGCATTACGTCCATGATGGTACACTATTGTATATTGTATTCCATATATTTCGTTCTACCAGTATAATCTGTGACAGCTTGAGTAATGTATACAATTACGTGATACAAATAACATGTGCCAATATTCTTTTTATATATTGTCAGCTGTAATATTTAAGTATTCTGATACTGTGTATATAGTGTGAACAATATGTCCTATCATTATGCAAGTACCTAGGGTATTCGTTGGGGAGTGTACTGACTTGAGGTATCTGAAACTACCAAAATCAACAAGCCATACACATGTGTGTTAAAAACAAAGTTTCCTCTATATACTCGCATGGTATGTGTTCATACATTGCTAGCACCAGGTCGGTTGCTCTCAGAAGTATGTGTCTTCAGATCCTTATTTTTAAAATTGATTTTGCCTGTTGTAGTTTTACTTTGGATTTCTAAAACAGTCTGCTCTTGCCATCTGGATATACACACGTATATGATTTCACAATGTTATAGAAACATATAACATCTAATAAGAACTATGATTTCAAATGATTTACATCTAAACAATCACTATAATTTTCAATTTGAGAAAAGTATACATTGTTCCGTAGATTGTTCCTCCGACTTGAAGTATACAATAACGTACATACGTACACTTGAGTTATTTAGTTGTCAACTTTCTTCCACAATTCATAGCACATTTTAATAGCAGCTCTGTTTTTTTACACCAAGTTGACATTGCCTGGATTAGAGCGTGTTGAAGTAAATC
>ENA-OREC01000052-OREC01000052.1-marine-metagenome-genome-assembly--contig:-NODE-52-length-26402-cov-11.581083_pt1 | contig 26402 bp, 22 predicted proteins | sample MGYA00248626_ERZ508543 | MGnify/ENA primary metagenome ERZ508543 (study PRJEB26211, sample SAMN05518279) | marine metagenome | isolation source: Puget Sound, Washington, USA | host: Bankia setacea...
AGGCCGCCATTGCCAACCCACTAATGGGTTCGCGCAAGCCGCCTTTTTGTTGGCTCCATACGAGCCTAGGGTGTAGTTGTAAATATACAACAAAGTATCATACTAACAATTTTTTAAGTTATTGATTTAATTAGTTATTTTTTTTGAGAAAAATCAGAAAGTATCATACTTTCAAAAGAGTAAGTCCATTTTTGGCCAAAAAACGTGACAACAAAGTATCATACTATTTCATTTAACCCTTATAATTCAATAGCTTAAACAAGATGCGAAATTCGAAAATGTTTATTATTCGCTAGGGTGTATTAACTACACAAACTCATTAGCTTTCAGCACTTTCAATCCCCGCCTCAACATACCTGAGGGCGAACCATCCGCTCCTACACCAAAAACATCTGGGTGACCAAAAACAATAAATGAATCTTTAGCTCGAGAAACAGCAACATTTAGCATGTTGCTTCCTCGATCATAAAACTTTCCACTCGCCTTATTGTTTTCGCCATACACACTAGAAAACAAAACCAGTAACCGCTCATCACCCTGCAGCTTGTGAACAGTTCCAACTGTAAGCCCTTGAATACCTTGCTGCTGAAGAAGCTTCTCTATTACTTTTGCCTGTTTGTTGAACGGCGTAATTATTCCTACTGACTTCTTTAATACTTCAGCATCGCTCAATTCAATCAGCTTTTTGTCCTGCCTTCTGGCGTAGCCCAAGATGGCTTCTTGTTCATCGCATAACCAGCGCACAATGGCTGCAGCCTCCCGCGAATTCGCTCGACTTCCTCCCATAGACTGTGAAGGAGAAAACACCTCACAGAAGCTCATTGTGCCCCAAGGAACAGCTTGCTTTGGATCCCCTCTAAGCGGATCAAGTACACCCTTGTAAACCAACTCGTTGCAATACTTAATTATGTCGTTATAACAACGGCGATGTTCAGTAAGGTATAACCCTCGAGACAATTTTTCATACTGGTGATATTTCGATTGGCGCTGCGCAACTCTCATGACGTTTCCGCTGCTTGCGAGAAGTCCGCTTTTTTTCCAAAAATCTTCGTATTGCTCGATTTCATCAAGAAGACCAAACTGGATTAGGTTCGCCAAATCAATTTTCTCAGGAACACTCCATACAGGCTCAATCTGATCTGTGTCGCCGACAATTAGTGCTCTTCGTGATAGCGAAAAACTGGCTGCAGAAACTTCAGCCAACGCCTGACCGGCTTCATCGACGATTAATAAATCTATTTCTTCAAAAAGTGGTTTATCTTCTCCTCGATAAGCTGTAAACGCGGCCGGCAACATATAGAATGTGGATACAAAACAGGCGTCAGCTTTGCATGTCTACGATATCGCCTAGGCATCGTTGCAGGAGACTTCTCATGCTCATCAGGTTCCAGCAAAAAACTTTCAATTTCTTCAATCCATCTAGCTTCCCAATAGTGCGAAGCGACTTTGAAGCTCATAAACCGTAAAGTGCGATCAATTACTTCTGCACATTGATCGGCAAGCCCTTTGGTAAACAGCTTGGCAGGTCGATATTGCGTAATCAGGTTTTCAATGGCTTTTTTGGCCGAAAGATAGTTCGTCAACACTTCCTCGTATCGATTTATGCGATCCTCAAGCAGTGCTAGCCTTCTTTTAATTTCACTTAATTTTCTTTTAAACCAAGAATCCACCTCATCATCAGAAAATATTGCCAACTGAATATCATCAGCCCACTTGCTCAGCAATCTTTCGGTCTTACGATATTCCATTTTTCGGATCGTGGGTATCCAAAAGAAAAGGTGTATCCAAATTGATCGACTTTCCCATAGCTCACAAACATTATCGAATTGGTCTTTTACTTCACGTAATTTTATATTAGTGCTTTCAATCTTTGATCGGCTGTCATTTATTTCAAATTCCAACTCTTCCGACGATTTAGCAATAGAAAGCATACTTAATTCTGATTTAAGGTACCTTTTCTTTAGGCTTACCGCATCTGAAATTTTATTAACAAGAGCCTTAAGATTGCTATGCAGAATCGACCTTGCATGTTCTATTTTTTCAATATCACTGCCATGCCAAATCGACGCACGCTGAAGATATATTTCTTTAGCTGCATCAACATATTCTTGATTTTGATACTTCCTGATAGAGCCATCGCCACTAGAATCCATATGCAAGTATGGAGTATTTTTCTTTTTATCGGCCGCACAACAGTATAGACCGTAGCTATCTAAATCGGGAAGCCAGCGTCCCTTAAGAGATTCATCAAGCCCTTCTTCATCTACCTTTGCGAAACTTTCTAAAATATTCGTTACTGCTTGATTATTATTTGAAGCGGCAACAATCAGAGGAGGGTCAGCTTCTTCCAGTGCTGCCGTAGTCCACATATTCGCAACAATACTGCGAAGCAGCGTTGTTTTTCCTGTTCCAGGAGGACCATTTATAGCAAGGATCTCTCCATTTTTTTGTTTGAAAAAATAATGCAATCCATTTCGTTGATGATGCGATAGTGCAAACTCTCCTGTCATTTGAGCTATATGAAGCTTTTCCTCCGCTTCTTCGTGGACGAGCATTTCATGAGGAACTAGCGTTAGATCATGTGCACTGGCAAAACGGCGATATAATGATGGATAACTACCAGTCGCTAGCAATGTTTCAAGCACACCAATAATTTTGGCCTTAGCTCCTACAACGGGCGGCTCTACCTGGAAAAGGCATTGCTCCGAAACCGTATATTCTTCATGTAAGGGAACTTCAAAAAGCAAAGCAGCTGTAGAACTATCTGCAGACCTTTTGTAATTAACCGCCGCTGTCAACATTCCTTCACAGTAAGATACTAAATCTCCCCAAGACTGAATTCCTTCGTACGGATTCAAAGTCAAAAACTCATCTACATTTGAGAATTCCGCAAAAGGCTGGGTCGCACTCGCATTTGGCGACAGCCACTCTCTAGGTATCCAAGGCGCGCTACCGCCTGGTAATAAATCTCCGTCTCGTTGCAACCGTACAAACACACACAAGGGGGTAAGAACCTTTCGTTTTAAAGCGGTGCTCCACCCTCTCTGATAATCGTAAATATCAATCCTGGGTAGCAGGATAAGTTCGACTTCAGTAAGTGGTGGGGATTTAGGTTTTTGCTGTTCATTGATGATCTTTTGAGCCAAATCCGATGGAACGCGTCCTTGACTCCAAATATGTGCAGGTTGAGCTATATATGCATTTGACGCCTTAGTACGCTTGCCAACGCCAATGGCTGGAAGTAAATCTCTATCCGGTGGACAAAGTCGTTCACCGTCAATAAGAGACTGCTTAAAATATGATGTTATTTTCTGTGTGAATTCCATATCAATATATGTCCAGGATTCTAATTACGCTCTCAACGCTGAAGTTTGACGAATTAGGGTTTTCTTTAATCGTGTCAACCAACTTTCTTATATACCTCTTTCCGTGTTTTACTCTGGCTAGAGAGTTTAAAAGCTCTTTGAAAAGATACTCGCTGTTAGTTAATTTTAAAAAAATAGCAGGTGGTATGTCTCTTTTTACAAACAGGTTTGTGGTGGTATCTCGGAGCCGTTTGCATCGGTCCCAATCCCAGGAAAAAAAAGAAGGTAATAATTTGGACTCGAATAGTTCCCAGCTTTCCCGATCAATTCTGCTTGAATAGGCCGCTGCGTGTAGAGTGTCGAAACTTAAGCTAGCTAGCCTCCCCCATTCGCAAGTTGTTGAACCTAAAGCCCTCGAAAAAGCGAATGAACATAAAAATATATCGTCTTTTAATTGCCCCTTCTCTATACGCGTAAGTGTGTTTAGCCACGGATCTTTGTTGTCTAATATTGGAGTAAAATCAGGATGGATATTTTTTGCAATTCCCTTGATCAACAAAATGGAATAATTGATTTCTAAACACAGAAAGTTAGACAGCTCCTGCGAGTGACTGGTATTGATGAAATCAAAATCAAATTTCGGTGTCTGATCTGTTAGCGTCATTTTGTTTAAGGCATGAAGTACGTTGTACAGTCCAAATATGCCAACTAGAAATTCCGTAATATTTGGTTTTTCTGCATTAAAAGCAGCCATTATTGCCTTTTCAAATGGAGCGTCAACTGGTATAGATAAGGACCAGCTTTTCAGGCTTAAATGCTTCCAGAATTCAGGTGAAGTTAGAACGTTCGGACGTATATCGATTAGATCTTGTTGGATGCCAGGAGTTTTAGATATTTCTTCGGCAAGCTCATCTAAAGGTACAGCCATCAGTGTTTTTAGTGAAAAACTAGATAGCTCTGCTTGCTCTTTACCGAGTAGAGATATTAATTTTGACGGCGCTCTTCTCCAAACTTCTAATCCAACTATATTATGGTTGTCTTTTAATATTTCTTTTGGTAGGAAATTAATATTATTCCAAAAAAACTCAAAGGTAGCACTGTCGATTTGATCTATTTTTTTTGCAATAAGCGTAGTGGATAATACCCTTGCGTGGGTTGCTGGATGACCTTTCAATTGATTTTCAAAAAGCCGTACTAAATCATGAGCGTTCTCTTTTTCCAGCGCCAAAAACGCCTTGCTAAGTAAAATAAATCCATCTCTCCCTATCTCCACATCAGATGCTGTTTTTCTAAAAAATGTGCGTAATCCGTTTTTATCTGGATTAATCAAGTCTTCGCAAGCTACCTTTTCCCAAGGCTCCTTTGAATCCTCACATAAAGCTGAATCTGTGCTATTTGGGAAAATATTACGCAAGGCCTTATTATCAACAGGCGTTATTTGAAGATCAAAGCTTTTTCCATTAAGTTTTCTGTCGCTTATAGAGAAAGTACAAAACAAAAAGTTTCTACGCAATCTCGGCCACTGTTGAGACCAAATATTAACGATTTTTTCTTCCGTTTTCGCTTCAAGCCTAGCGGCTACAACTGTTTTTTCTGAGGATTTATATAAAGAAGCTACAATTTTATGAGACCATATATCCTGCATGTAGGGCAGCGTATGATCATGTTTAAACTTATTGTGTGTAGTTAAAGGATCTCGGTAAAGACTTATTGAATCCTTAGACGGCTGCTTAAATAATTCGAGTAATGGTAATAGCGAATCAATTATTGCGAGATCAGAGAATTCGATCAGCAACGTGTGTGTCCAAACACAACCAGGCCTGGGCATTTCAGGCGCGGGCCACGTTTTAGATAACGCATAACAGCCGGAAGCGTGCAGTGGATATCCTGTTAGGTATCCGCTGCTATCCAATTTCATTCCCGAACCTGATATATCACTTAATGAAAGTAACGCTCTTTGGTCTTTAGGGTCTAAATCACGAGATATAGCGAGCTGTTGATGACCTTTGTCATACCCGTGTAAAGCCTGGTGAAACTTAAAGATTTCTATAGTTTTCACTCAACAATCCACGCTAAAGGAATAGTTAGATCGTGGGTTTCTAATTCGAAGCCATTCAACTTTATTCGAGATGTTGGCGCGTCGAGTTCGCGAAGTTTTTCTACTTCCGCATTATTCGTGCCGGCACCATTGGCGGGATCGTAATCTCCACCTTGCGCACTTAGACCGTATATTTGATAGTTCCAGCAATTAGCACCTTGTTTCAAATATTGATCGAGTAGAGGCAGCTTTTGACGCAAGTACTCGGCTGGGGGTAGTTGCTCATTTTCAACTTTATCCCATGCAGATAACATTATTGCTAATTTTCGAACACCCACGTTAAGAGGGGGGGAGCTTAGTACTTGAAGTAAATCAACAATTTTGACTTGAGTTGGCGCTAAGTTTGGCTGCCATTCGACAGGCGTCTCTCCCTCAGGCTTGAGCCCGCATCGCAACCCCAGCTGGTTATCGTCGAACACCCATCTTGGATGCTCGATAGTATCTGCGTGTATAAATAGCAAAACACCACTCGAGCGAAAGTGATCTATAAGATCATTACGACAATCCCGATTCGACAAAATATCTTGATATAGCTCCCCTGGTAGGTCAGGGAATGTAATATCCACAGAATGACCACTTTCAGTGACCAAATTCATTGAGACTATTTTATCACCAGTAATAGCCGTCCTATCTTGAACTCTCGCCTCTCTCCATCTAGCGGCAATGCTGTTTAAATGGTTTTGGTTCCCAAGAGTAAGTTTTCCGAATTTTAACTTCGTTTCAAATTCTTGCGATGTAACGCTATGCCATAACGCTGCTAGATAGGTTGTTTTTCCCGATTCAGGTAAACCAATAATGACAATCGAAGAGTTAGACATCATGCTCCTCCGGTTCAGCGACTACAGCGAGGCGATCAAAATAGCGTTTTCTGGGTGCTTCACCTAGAATTATGCTCGGCTTTTGTATCTCTGAGTTCAGCCAATATTTAAGTAACGTTGAAACTCCCTCTCCACGGGATAAGTTACTAGATTTCGGGGAGGCTGCGACTTTAAATACTTCTATGGAAGAAACGTAGTCTTTCAGTCTACCTGTTAAATCTACGCGGATTTTATCGAAATCAGATAACGCTCGGGATTGATTGGTGGACTCTTTAACAGCATCAAATTTTGTTAACACAATTGCAAGCTGGGGTTTAGACTTTATTCCTGCATGGTCTTTCAGTGCTTGTAACATCATCGCAATATCATTTTTTAAATTATGCCGTGTAATATTGTCGATAAGTCGTTCCCCATCAACTAACACATTTATTGTATCGGCTCGATGGACTTCTAGAAACTCATCGACAATTGATATATCGTCTGACGCGCTTTTGTATTCTTCGCCTGCACGATCTGCAATTAATAGCGATTTGTTAGCATAGCTGTCTAAGGTGCAAAGATTTAAGTGATATAATTGCACCTCCCCATGCGGAGTTCGTTGGCTATGAGATGTACTGCGTTTCGATTCTGCGCGAGAGTCATGGCATATTTTTTCAAATGCTAAAAGCGAGCGTGAGTTGCGAAATTCTATGCCCGATTCCGCTCCAGTTTGAAACATGTCGTATACGCTTGCTATTAGGCATGTTTTCCCTGAATCACTTGGCCCCAATATGCAAATAACGCGTGAATTGTCGTTTTGCAATACATTAGAAGCGGCGCTTAATGACAGAGCCTCTGAGAGAGATAGTTCGGTTCTATCGAACGTTGAGATGTTTTCCCGACTTTCTTCTTGTGATTCACTGGCCTCATAGCTTGCTTCTGAGCTGTAATAAGAGCAGTCTTCGGGGTTAACCCCCTCCACGCATCGGCCGGTCTCTTCGATTTTACACTCAGGGTTGCTACAGGTGATAGCTTGATGGCTGCTTTCTTCACTCATAGGTTCACTCAATTCTAGCTAGTAAAGATTCACGATAATAAAGCATACTTAGATCTAGTGCAGGGAGAGAAAATTCACTATCGATATTAGTTGAAGCAGACCAGCCCGCTATCCAGCTTTCTCCTGCTCCCGTTTCTAATTGTCGCTCAATGGCAAAATGTATTGGAGTGGTTAATTGAGATATTTTTTTACCTTCTAGCTGGGATTTCAGCCACTCTTCTGGCGCTGAGTTTATCGCAGTAGTAAGCTTTATTTTTTTTCTTTGCTTTGTTAAACCTGCCCGCGACAATAGTGCTTTGATTGCTGCGGGCCCTGGAATTAATTTAGTTTCATTTGCTAATTCTGCCGCGAGTACCAGAGCTTTTGAATTTTGCTCTAGTTTGTCGAATGGACAATCTACGGAGTGACTATATTCCCCAATAACCCACCATAACATTTGAAGTTCTTCATCTTGTATTTCAATCAATTTTTGCGTTTTTGACATACTCGCATTGAATTTAGTCTGAATTTGAGTTAGCAATTTATCATTAATAATACTTTCAGTACTCGAAAAAGCCTGAGAAACATGAGGCCAGTTGTTTGCAACAATTGAGTCAGCAATATCCTTCATTGATATTTTGTTAAATTTAATAGCTGATTTGACTGAACTAGACCTCTTTCGGCTCTCAACACCTTGTGACGTTATCGATTCATTGGCAATGCCAATTAGATTTATGGGAAGTTGGATTTCTCTTGCCCCATTAAAATCTGCAGTTATTATTGCTATAGCTGCCTCAACAGAGCCGCAATAGCCACCTTCGCTAGCGAGCACCGCGAGACAACTCCCTGCGAGAAGCTGAAGCTCTTTTTCATTTCCGGATAAAGGGAATGTTTCATCCTGATCCCGAAAACATTGGCGAAATGCAGCCAACTGATCTTGGGTGGGTCCTTGCCGAAAAACATGAGCGAGTTTGAGCAGCATCTCTACGTCAACCTCATCCTCCAAATAAGTTTCGATAGCATTCCATCTTGCCTGTCGTTGTTCTGCATTATTTTTTAGGTCAACGTGTGAGTACCAGCAGGGGAACTCGGGGTGCATTTCGCTCACTATTTTTTCTCCGCTTTGCTGATTTCTTCTGATAACTTATTAATTAGATTGTCTTCACTTGCTCGAATAAGTGCTCGACTATAACGCTCTGTCTCAGGGAGACTCCACTCGTCTTCTGATAGTAATTCCAAATTGGTAGCGATTACTCTTCGATCACTTGTTCTTAACTTCCAAAAACGATAGATCAGATTGCGTGTTTCCGGGTTGCTCATCGTCGTCTCTCCCGAAGTTACTGCATCCTCTTGCGGTGGCTTTACTTGCACTGGTTGTGTTGCTACCTCAGGTGATGATTGCTCCTTAAGAATTGACGGTTTTTCTTCATGTAATTCTGGCAGACCTATCTTATGCTCGAAAAACGCTTCTCCTTTTTCGGATGCAATAGAAACAAACTGCTCAGGATTGTCTTGCCATGCACGTAAATTAACGTGAATAACCAAAACCCTTTTTCCGTCCGATTTATCTATATTTAAATCGATAATATTGTATCCGGGCCTCCAAGCTTGGCCGTGCCTTTCAGGATTTACAGCTCCGGCACTAAAACGCATGTACGTGCTGTCCCTCGAGATTCTTTGTTCATGCTCGTGCCCAAATAGTTGAATCGTAGACCTAGAGTTCAGTTGTTGATTAATAGTACTCCGATCTAGGAACCATTCCGGTGGGTGATGGCTCATGACAAGATTAATAACCCGTTCGTTAACATCTAATGCAGTTTGAAACGGGCTCATATATAACTCACCAGGCCTGCTATCGAGATTTTGATGACCGGATAGAAATGTTGAGGTTAGCCCAAATATGCATAACTCAGTTTGCTCGTCAATTCTCAAGCATTGTTTCCAGAAAGGTCGCTTAGGATAGATTTGACAATTATAAAATTTGGCAAATTCGTTGTATGCTTTTACTGGAGAAAATAATACTGCGCCGGATTCATCATCAAATAAGTACTTTCTTAACTCTTGCTCTTGATCATGTCCTTGGCTAGCACGACTAATCGAACTTTGTACCGCGCTAACTAACGGTTGCTTGCATATACTACGATCAACATCATGGTTCCCTGGCACGGTAAATACTGACGAAAGCTGACAATTTACAATATCAGCTAGCTCCTCTATCCATACTGATGCGAAACCAAATTCTTCAGGATCACCTTTAAAGGCGATATCGCCGGTTATCAAAATTGCATCTACGCTTTCGCCTATACGCACGAACTCCTTCACATCTCGAAGAAGTGCATTTCTGTATGGTCTTTCAGGATCCATATCTGGCAGCAAGCAATCTGGCGTTTTAAAATGAATATCTGAGATGTGGAGTAGTCGCATAGCTGCCGCTCGTCTTCTTTTATTTATGGAGTTGATCTTTCGTTTAGCGTACGGTTGGCGCCTTATAGCAGCTTTAGCGTAAACACCTTACTGAATGTGTAGTTGCCAAACATAATCACCACTCTGATGGATTTTCGTATGCTAGCCGAACTAGCTCATTGAAACCATCGTCATCTAAGTCTTTCGGGTTGCCAAACGGATACCCCGAATCATGTATCAAGCCGGTTATTGAACTCAGATCAAGTTCAGGGTATGACATTTTTAGAAGTGCAAATATGATTGAAGAATCGAGGCTATTAGCGTCAACCTTAGCGATGAACTTACGTAGTGCTTCGGATGGCCGAGACCCTGAATGTATTTCTTCGGTAAATAAACTTAACTCATCGTCAGAGTATTTATCTATGAGCGCGGGTTCAATAGTGTAGAGATCATGCTTTTCCTTGCTCATAGTAATGCGTCCTCTTTCTTCTTGAACCAATGCACTTTCGCGCCTTGCCAGGCGCCTTTTTTTATTCCAGTATCTAGAGCCTCGACATGATGATAGCCTAGGGACTCCATCATTCCTTTGGACCATTCCTTTTCAATTTTGGAAGGCGACTTGCCTGCGCGGACGCCAATCTGCAAACGCAGAAGATTGTCATTAATATAAGTATTTACGATATTTTTAACACCATACCGCTGCTCCATTCTTTGGATCATTTTCTTAAGCTCTTGATGAGCATAGAACCCGTTTACATAAACACGCTTAGTTGGATCTTGAGGGTGGTTGATGTACGAGCGAATATCCCAATGGATGTAGGGCCAGCGACCAGTTCGATGAGTGGGTTCATAGTATCCCCTCAGGTAGGCAGCGCGGGTACCTTTAAATTCAACGACATATTGGTCACCGATGAACCCATTGCGAATTCTTTCGGCGTTAATCACTAACCGATCTTCTTTTACTTGAACGGCCGAAAATGAAACTTTAAACCAATTTCCATCAATCGGCATTTCGATTGAGGTAGTACTATCGTTACTCTGGATATGTTTTTGCAAGGGGGATGCGATTTCACCTAACACCCCTTGATTATCCTTTTTTAATAGTTCCAGTTTCTTTTTAAAAAAATCGCTATTGGCCATATTCCACCGTCCACGCTGGCGCCCAAAACACCTCTAAGGCACATAAATTATTGAGCTGTAATTAAGTTAATAGTCAAGTGGATGTTACCATGATTACTGAGGTATACAGGAACAACTGGAGCAATGAGTGGCGTTAATTCTGTTTACGGAGATGGCAGCACTACCATCTGTCTAGCCAGCCCGCCACCACTGAATCGAAAGGTTGGTCTTTGCTTTTCTCATCGAGCGGAAACCACCCCATATCAGCCCCAAACACACCGGCCCTCCGAAGAAACCCAAAACCATAGATAAGATTGCCCAAGGAGATTCTATGTAGACGGTTCCGAGAAAGAAGAGTAAGAGACACGCTCCGGCAATAACTCCTGTTCGAAGAACGGCCTTACCTTCGTCATAGACTTGCTGTCTCGTTTTGCCGGTCGAACTACCCCAGCGTGCACCACAGCCCGTGCAGACGACTGCATCCATAGGAACTTCAGACTTACAGTGATCACAGCTACCCCTGTGTCTATCTGCTTCAAAAATCACTAGATTTTCCTCCAAAAGTCTATTTTCTATTAAGGTGTCTACTTTTGATGTTTAACGACTTTGTACCCGTTTTGGGTACATTGAGCATTGTACCAATAATAGGTACATATGCAGAAATCTATTTCGTCAAATGCTTACAGAAAACTGGTCGATTGGCTCAGAGAGTCTAGAGAATCGAGGGGTTGGAGTATGCGTGATTTGGGGGAACGAATTGGCGAACCACATTCCTTTGTCCAGAAGGTGGAAAGCATGGAAAGGCGAATAGATGTCTACGAGCTTGTTCAGTATTGTAAAGCACTGGAACAAGACCCGTATATCGCGATCCGTGTAGTCTTAGATGCTTCCTAAGCTAGATCAATTGCCAAAGAAATTGTATTAATTGATATCCGATAAAGAGAGTCGTGCACGCTCTAAGGAGCCAAAGGATTTCAGCGTTTAACAAGAGTGCCAAGCGGCCGGTTAAGAAAGCTGCAGCTAGGACCAAAACTAGACGAATCCACTTTGGCCAATCGCCAGGGCAAATAAAGTAAGCCCCGAGCCCACCCAGTAGCATCCCTCCCAATAATACTATTGTCAACCATGTTTCAGCCTGATGTTGAGTGTATTCGGCATCAGATAAATAGGAATTTCCCACTCGATAGCGTGCCATATATGTTCTCCAAGTTTGATAATGTGATTCCCAAAGTTGCAGATACTAGAGGCTCGTCAAATTAGCATCGAGTTGGATGGAAATTACACCTCCGGTGACGTTTTCGTGATTAAAGATCACACAAGAGGTATGTGAAATAATGCTGTATGAATGACACATGTCATTTACAGATGTTGGCAAAGTTAGGGCAGGGGGGATCGAATCGAAACTTACTTACCAAGCGTTGCACTCGTTTCCATTTAGGAGCCTTTAAATAGGCTAAGTTAGAGCACCACAAAGACACCCCTCTCTAGAAATGTACTGTACTGAGCTGCAATCCCCATAAACGAAAATAGCTAAATCAAATTTTTTGGGCCACTTGCAGAACCTTAAATAGCGTATAGATCAGATCTGCATCCTTATTCAAACATAAGCCGAATACTACATCCTTGACGGTGCTATACATTTCACCATCTCGCTCCGATTGCATACCCACACTAACTAAGCCACTCTCTTCCTGGATAAAGTCCATACACTTTAAAAGAGTTTCTGCTTTTGGCCTTACCGCCCCACTTGCATAGCGTGAAACCAAGCTAGGATCTTTATTTAGTCTATCGGCAAGCCCCTTGTTGCCCTGGCCAAGCGCAGCAATGGCTTGATTAATGATTTTTGCGCTCTCTTCGTGACGTATCTGAGCCAATTATTTAACCTCAAAAGTGCATATTATGCATTCTATTATTGCACAGAATGCACTATAATGGGAGACATAGCGATATGTGGGCGCCTACTCTAAAATCACTTAAGGTGATAGAGAACGGTACGATTTGATTGGAGGTTTATAATGGCACGTTCAGATTTAGTGGTGAGCTTGGTCAAAACCGGGATGAGCGGGGATCTGCCCCTGTTTGTTAAAACGGCTGAAGCTATCGCCGAAGAAGCGCGCGGCCGCAATCATTATCACTTTGCTGACAAACTTGCCTCACTGATCAATGAAACTAAAAGTGAAGCGAAGCAATTCCCCAATAACACAGCGAGCCTTCAAAACGCATTTTACGAGATCTATACCGAGAAAACCCTTTCAGACCTTATCGTACCGGACCATGTTCTTAAAGCTTGTAACGAACTCATTGAAGAACATCAACGTCGCGACTTATTGCGATCTTACAATCTCGAGCCACGCCACCGCATACTACTATCAGGACCTCCAGGTAACGGTAAAACGACACTAGCCGAAGCTATTGCAAACCAAATGATGCTCCCACTCTACATTGTGAAATACGAAGGGATTATCAGCCGCTATCTCGGGGAAACATCAAACCAACTCGATAAGTTATTTGATCATGTTAAGTCTCGACGGTGTATTTTGTTCTTTGATGAGTTTGACGCTATTAGCAAAGAAAGGGGCGATGCAAACGATAATGGTGAGATCAAGCGCGTTGTAAACAGTCTTTTAAAACAAATCGACAATTTGCCAAGCCACGTAATTGTGATTGGCGCAACGAATCACGAATCCATGCTCGATAAAGCCATGTGGAGACGATTCCAGATTCAACTCACATTACCGCAACCCACCCGAGCTATGGCCATTCGATGGTTTGATGCATTTACTTCGCGCATTGGTCACCCACTAGGGTACGCTGCGGCAACCCTTGCCGATAAACTCAGAGGACTTAGCTTTGCAGAGCTCCAAGAATTTGGACTTGATGTACAGCGCCAATACGTATTGGGCTTACCTGAAAGCGAGAAGAAAATTAAAAGCATTACCAAAGAGCGACTTGAATTCTGGCAACACCGCATACATGTTAATGGTTAATACTCACCCAGACATCACTCTTAGGGACTCCTTCGCCTATGGAACTGCGGCCTCACCTCACTTTTCCCTCACCCGAATCAGTATCTAAACTTGACCCCCTAGGTGGACGCCCGCAACCGCTAAATACGCCTTCGGGCACCCAGCAATTTCGCCTTTTTAAACCCAAGATACAACAACTGCAAACTCACTTCGCAGAACATATTGCGCTGTGTGAGAGCGTTGAGGGCTTAAGCCCAGAAAAAGTATTGGTACTAGAACTTGCGGGCAGCGTTCAAAACTTTGCAAATGCATTAAGCAAGGTCGAAGGGTTTGAGTATATGACCCACTGGTTAACGGAAGACCTTGCCGATGAGAAGCTCATCTACCGCGGTACGGCAGAGAAGCCCAAAGCCATCGAGCGCGAAATTTATCTAACGATGAGTAATCAAGAAGGATTGAAGCAATTACTGGCCCACTGGAAAAAGGCGTCGAGCACGAACCTAATGAAAAGAGGGTTTACTCCTCTTCGTGATGCCTTGAGACAACTTCACAACGTCAGGTTTTGGAATACCGAGGACAGGATTAAGAAAACCGGCATTCTAGAGGATTGGCAGTACCGCATCGAAGATACCGAAACCTACGGGTCGGAAACGATCCCTTTTGAAATAGAGCTCTGGTTTCGCCCGACCGAACCCGCTCGTTATCACGCAGAGCAGTCACTTAAAACACTTATAGAAGCGCAGGGGGGAAAAATAACCAGCACATTTGTTCATCCCGGTATCGCCTATCACGCACTTAGGGGGGAACTCCCCATTGAACACATCAAAAGCGTGATCGATAAGGGAGCCGACCACCTTCAACTCATGCGATGCGACGATGTGATGTTCTTTAGACCACTCGGCCAATGTGGCTTCTCGCTTCCTGATGACACAGAAGAGTATATTGCCGAAGAAATATCACCCAGCATAGCAGACTTAAGATCTATAACCCCAGTTGTAGCCCTGTTTGACGGTCTTCCTCTAGAAAACCACGCTGCTATAAACGGCAGAGTCATCATCGACGATCCATATGACTATACGGAGCTCTACCAAAGCCCAAGAGAGCAGCTTCATGGAACAGCCATGGCTTCTTTGATCATACACGGCGATAAAAACGCAGGAGAGCGGCCTCTTGACTCCCCTCTTTACACGCTGCCCATACTTGCGCCAGGGAATCCTAGCTTGGATGGAAAGCGGCTAGAATGTATTCCTGAGGGTGTATTACCTTTAGACCTGATACATCGTGCAGTGAAACGTCTTTTTGAAGGGGATGGAGACTCACCACCCGCTGCTCCAGATGTAAAAGCAATCAACTTATCTGTTTGCGACCCAAGACAGCTCTTTGATAGGAATATGAGTCCGTGGGCCAGAATGTTAGATTGGTTGTCACACCGTTATAACGTTCTTTTCGTCGTCAGTGCTGGCAACCACCTCGACGACATAAATCTGGATTCCAATCTTGAAGATTTTCACGCATTAGGTCCCGCGGAACAAGAAAGGGCAGTAATCGAAGCCATTGACAAAACCAGGTGGTCACGCCGGCTCATGTCGCCTGCAGAATCAGTTAACGCTCTAACCGTTAAAGCCGCGCACCATGATCACAGTGAAGACAATAACATTCCAAATGTCATCGACCCATTCAGCACGCAAGGGATGTTCTCACCAATAAATCCCATCACCCTGGGTAAGGCAAATAGCATTAAACCAGAGGTGATGGCATCAGGCGGTCGAGTAACATATAGAAATACGTCCTACCACGACAAAGACCCGATGACCTTAAGCGTCGTGAATACACCTAAACCGTTTGGCCCCGGCCACAAAGTCGCCATCCCAGGTAATAACCCAGGGGATATCAACGGTTATGGGTTTAGCTACGGCACCAGTAATGCAGCTGCACTCACCACACGACGCATCGCCATGTTAAATGAAACAATTAGCTCCATGAAAGAGTTTCAAGAAGATGACGCGCTAAATCACGCTCCGGACGCTTTGATACTAAAAGCTCTCGTAACACATGGCGCAGAGTTATCGAATGACGCTCAAGCCGTTTGTGAAAACACCCTTAAAACCGCCGAAAATAGCCGTACATATAAAAGTAACGAAGGCCAATTATTCGGTTACGGTCAAATAAACGAGCAACGGATACACGCCTGCACACCCAATCAAGCAACACTCATTCATACTGGATCGGTAAAACTGGATGACGCCGATATCTACCGCTTCCCTCTACCAAACTGTCTTTCGGCCTTAGAGGAAGAGAGAAGAATGATTATCACACTCGCTTGGTTTTCTCCTATAAACCCTATGCACAACGAATACAGACAAGCACAACTTTGGGTCTCTGACCCCAAACAATACAGTCCACTCGATTTCTCCACTGGTGATTACTATCGCTCTCATCAAAACAAAGGGACTGTTTACCATGACGTTATACGAGGCGACAAAGCAAGCCCCTACATCGCCGGCGACGAAATCCAACTCAAAGTAAATTGCAAAGCACGAGCAGGTGGAAAGAAACTCACCATTCCTTATGCATTAGTCGTCACCCTAGACTCGAGCAACGTCAAACTACCCATTTACGAGGAAGTGAAGGCCAGCCTTGAGCAACAGATAGAACAAGCAATTAAAGAGGAAATATCTCTTTAAAAATTACTAATGAGACCCACCCAATCGATGACGTGCCATAGATACTCTCCAAGTTTAACAATGAGGTTTCTATAGCTGCAGATACTGGGTTGGTAGGGTAACTTTTTGCTCGATAAGAAAAGAGAGTAACCCCTCGGGGTGCGCTGGTCGTAAGTAAAGCGTGAGGGGTGTTGTTATGGCCTAATTATAGAGGAAAACATGAATGCAGCAACACTAAATGGTTAGCTTCCCACAATCTAAGCAACCATAAGCTCAAAGAAAATGAGAAGTTTTATAAAATCGTGGCCAGGTTTCGCGGATCACTATAAATGAGGTCCAGCCGGGCCTATAAATCAGCTTAACGGAAGCGGCTAGTAAGTAATCTTGCTCCCCCTCTAATCTGCAAGAAAAATGGATGATCCCATCGTCTTATTATTGGGCGCCCCGTAGCTGAAAATATTTTTGATTGTTCGGCGACAATTAGGGTGGCCGGTCGGACAAGATAGTTGACGTCAGACATTTCGACTATCTAATTGACGCATCTTTCGGATAGGTTGGTATCATCAAACTGCACACTAACATTCATCATGTTAGTGTGCAAAAATATAGATATCTTATTAGAGGCGCCCATAAATTGGTTTCGACGACCCTGCTATTCAACGCTAGGCAATACCTACAAGATGTTGTGGGCACCGAAGCAATAAGTGCAATACCGGATAAGCTCTGGCCTATCACACATCAACTGCCCTTATTTCTACAAAACCTATACAAATTTTATGAGACGAGTCTATTAGGCCATCGCTGCCTACTCATGTTAAGCATCAGCCAAGAAGGGGTGCCCCCCGCAGTTGTTCGCAAGCACTGGCAAGAAGTCCACAAGTACTACCAGGGCGAAATTATCTACATTGCTGAGACAGTAATCTCTTACAACCGGAAAAGACTGATTCAGCAACGCGTACCATTCATAATTCCAGGTAACCAGCTATATATTCCTATGCTTGGCATCGATCTTCGTGAGCACTTTAAATCAGCCAGACAGATTGAAAGAGCTTTTTTAGGGAGTGCGACCCAGGCAATATTAATTAGAGAGATTTTACATCGTAACTGCTCAGGACTCGCCGCTAAGGAGCTCGCCAGCGTTATGGGTTATAGTCCGATGACAATTACCCGAACCATCAATGAGTTGACCCACTGGAAATTGGCTGAAATAACGAAGCTAGGTCGTGAAAAGCACTTATATTTCCCATTTTCTGGCAAAGAGCTATGGCAAGTTGCGTTACCTCTTCTAAAAAGCCCGGTAACAAAAAGAATCCTCGTGAGCCTACCGGACGAGAGCAGAAATGAAATTCAAAATAATAATTTCCTCACAGGGGAGTCAGCACTCGCCAAAAACACTTCGCTGGCAGACACAGGCACCCCTCAATGGGCAATCACTGCCAAAAAATGGTCTTCCCTTGCGGAACGGGACAATATTCACGTACTCAAAATCGATTCTTCCGACGCAATCGCTCATCATAGTATGGACGAAAGAGTTATAGCCCTCGAAGTGTGGGCCTACAATCCAAATACTATTGCTTTAGGCAGCTCTAGTGTTGACCCAGTATCTCTATATTTGAGCTTCGAAAAAAACCAAGATGACCGAGTTCGAATAGCATGCGAAGACTTGTTAAAGCAAACTTGGAGTACATTAAAATGATAGACAGCTAGCAATATATCTTAACACCTGAATTTAGCTTTAAATTTTGTTAGTTTTCTACTACGAAATCATGAGAGGTATGGGCTAACTAACGGTCTCACAAGCTGAGGGCTCTAGTCGGGAGGGCGTGGTTTTTTTACCGAGGGGTAACGCCATATTCGGTGAGTCAATTTTGCAAATGGTGCCTGGTCGCATCAAAAATGACTCTCGGGCAGGTGACGGGCGAATTGCGCAGAAGTGACAGGAAGATAATCAGGGGGGGGGTACTAGCACTACTAAGAAAGCGGAAGCGAAATTTTTACATGTCGCACTTGGCTATTTTTTTGCGACAACCACCAGAATAAAAAGCTTCATGATAGTCATGAGACATACCAACTTCACGCACCCACACGGCTCCACATGTGCCCTCGCAATGAGGGCAATGCCTTGTCATAGCAAAACCACCGCATTCCAAGCATTTCTGAGTAAAGATACCTTCAGACCAATTCGCCTTACAGGTAGAGCAATAATCCATAATTCGTTGAGCCAAATGTTGATTTTAATCGGCTCATAAATCGTGGATATTTGAGCCGAATAAAAATGGTTATTTGAAACCTGATACCTAAAAAGGGCTTCTGAGAATGCTATAGCGTGACGCTCTCCAAGTAGGGTAGGTAGGGTCGAATCACATTTTTACTCGGCATACACCAGCGTAACCCCGAAGACGGCGCCCTCGCCAGCTCTTCCAACATAATCTAGCCCGGTCGAATTGTTAAACTTAACTTCGTCTTAATTTTTTATATGGAAGTGAATCGCTACAACTGTACGCTTCAGTAAATATTTGATCCACTGTCTTTTCGAAACAAAAAACAAACCATAGAGAAAAATGTTCCTTATCTTCTAGGTCAATTATCCTACGGCATCGCTTAGGGTAAATATTTTTTAACACCCGCAGGGCGATTGATGAAAAATTACTGGCGCCACTTAGAATTCTGGAATTTTCTTCAAGGCGTGATGAAAAATTGTATACCGCGTTAGATAATTCGACTTCCGAACGAAAAGAACCAAATTTTTCACTTATCACAAGCCTATAGTAGTTTGCCCATTTATTCCTACTAACGATAGGGAGATTTCTATTTTTAGCTATTTCAAGATAATATTTATTTATCACTACTTCTATATCATGCTGTTTCCAAGATTCTGATTTATTAATTTTTTCACTATTCGCAGTGCCATAGATATATTCTAAAGCGAGGCACTTGGACGAATTTGAGGCTCCCACATCAAATCTCAATAATTCTTCTCCGTGAATCATGCAGTATTTAATATTATAAACATCGTGAATTACTTTATAGAAAGCTTCACCATACTGAATTCGATCGTCTTTAACGCATGAGTCACAATAAGTGTACCGCTTAATGTTAGAGTAGATTCTATAATTCTCTTTATCATCCAGCATCGATAGCTTACAGTTATACTTGCCCCCACCTGAATTGCTTAGGTCCGGTCCTTCAGAAAAAGGATATCGAAACCAATATTCAGTATGATTATCCACCAAGTAAGTAAGCTTTACATTCCAAATAGATTTAACTATGCCATGAAAATATTTAATCGAATCATACCCGAAGATCCCCGATTCACCTTGTCGATAATTAAAAAAATATTTAAATAACTCCAAATTATCTGTATAACCAGTATGCATTGCATATCTTGCAACTAGGCTTGTTAAGGTTTCCATCGGATAGGGTTTCGGGAAATACAACTTCATAATTATTTTTAATATATGTTACTTGTAATTGAAATGTTTTCAGTATTAGATGGGCGGAAATAATAATTTGTCGATATATAAAGAAACTTCAGGTGATAATTTTTGGTGATTTATTCCTGCCATTCTAAGTATTTTCCAGCGCCTAGGTTCTACCCCCTGAAGATTCAATAAATTAATTGATCTTAACGCTCTAAACTTTTGATATTCTTCGATACTTTCAGCTTCTCTTTCTAACCACCTCCGTGTTTCCTTGAGCTTTACCAAGTTCTTTTCTACCGAACTGTATCTAGGCAAAGATTTTATAAGGAATGATCTCGACATTCGTGGCCGGTTTTGTAGCTTGAGTAAATTTTCCTTGAATTCTTCCAAAATTGGAACCAAAGATGAATCCCAATCTAGGTAGTTTACCTTGCTAGTAGGTACTGGCGTTTTTCGATTTGGCTTATTATTCTCTAGCCATAGATGGTCGTGTTTGTATAACCACGAATAAACCGCGCCACCGTCATGAGTCCGCCTCAAATCTTTAATTCCATGATTTGGAAATATTTTTACTAATTCTAACCATCTATTTCTTAGTAAATACGTTTTGGTATCTATAACATTTGAATATACTTCCTTTTTTGATTTGCAACTTATTGGGAGGCTATAAACAGTAGTAATTATATCTTCCACGGACATATCTGGCGCTAAAGATACCCAAACTATTAAATGATAAAGAGGGTTAAATGACTTCCTGTGTTTTCTGAATATATTTCTCAGCCATGAATTTTCAGAACCTAATCCTTGGACATACATCCTAAGGCTCGTGTTCAACCATCTATTTTTAATTATATTTTCTACTTTTTCGTGATCAATGATGGTTCTTTTAAAGAGGTTATTTTTTTTGGCTATATGTATATAGAATTCGCTCCACTGGCTATGAGTAATATCGCCCCCAAAAGGTGCAACATTCATCAGATCTTGAAATCGATTAGCTAAAAATAGCTCGTCGCTATTCTTGCAAATTAGTCCTGTTTTTTTAGTTGTTACAGACTCGATAGCAGCTCTAAATAGATGCTTATTCTTCGGGTGATAATATACTTTCGATTCTTTTAATATACTTCTGTGATCTACGCATACATTTACTCCAGGTATTTGATGCATTCTTCGCCAAAAAGGCTCACCTAAAATATCAATTTGCTCTTTTGCGCACAGAGGGCAGTATCGGAAATACTTAGGTTGTTTTACCGTTGACGCAGAAATTCCTGCTGTTACATGAATCGCCCCGCCATAGCTAGTACACATGGAATTTAGGACTCGACTTGCATTGCTTGGATGAAGAAAAGGTAGATATAGAGGTAGCATAGTGTGTTTAAATAATATTTCATCAGAGCAAGTTTGGTAAACATTTTTTACTTTTTGTAAAAAAACGTTTATGTGGCTAGGCAAATCAGGAATGGCTGTTGCTGACGAATCGTCAAAGATATCACGAATAACTACTTTCTGTTTTTCTTGACCTGTGTGGACAGCATATCGCGCAATAAGGCTATACAACAACTCATCAGAATATGGTGTCGGAAAGTACGCAAGCATTTTAGCTGACTAGAACGCTATCAATTGGGTATATAAGGCCACTTCCTAGTAACGACTCATACATCGTACCGGTTCGATTCGAGTATAATTTTCTTAAATCACCCTCCGACAATTGATTCCAAGACTTAGAGGGGGTTTTGGGTGCGCTTTTTAATTTTGGTTCATTATTATTTTCCTCACTCGTTGAAAATGCCTCCGTAGCAATCTGAATTATTTTGATTAGTGTAATATTTGGGTCTGAAGATGCAGCATCATTCACAAGCGGTTCTGCAACGTCTCGTGAAATCCCGATATCCATTAGGGATTGAATAGCCTTTTTTTCAACCTGAGACAATTCAAGGTTCTCGACCGAGGGTCTAGGAGATTTTTTTATTGTTCTTTGCTTAGCAATATCAAAATAGTTTATAAGAGAACTTTCTATGTCGGGAATAACAATATCATTGAACTCAAGAAGAGACTTACTATTACCTTCTCGTAAAGCATTGATCATTGGCTTTATTACCGATAGCTCTTCTTCAAAAACGTCATGAAGTAGATCGCATGTGATTGTTTCAGCTGCCGTATTCTTGCTAAGTAAAATTATTCTAGCTTGTGCTATACAAAACAACTTTATTGCAATATCAGCTATTCCTTGAGTAAGACTATAAAATGTATTTCTAAGATCTTCAGTTAATTTACCTGGGTTATTTAGCCATTGATACTTCCACATTTCATCAATAAAATCGTCCCAGCTTTCATTGTTTTTAATTCTATCCCATAGCACATTACCTTTACCTGCGGCACGCCTAGCCTGCCTAAATTCACTTGAAAATAATGGCAATGCTTTTGGCGTTCCGACTAACACGATAGAAACTCCAATTGTGTTAACTAGTGTCACAAGAAAATTTATCATTTTCTTTTCTCCACCACTTTTTGCCATATTCATGTGTTGAAATTCGTCAATCACTAAAAGTCCAACAGCGTGTATAAGGCATAAATTTGCTAATTCAGTTATCAGTTTCCCAATACTTTTCCTTCCACTTGAATATTTTGCATAATAATTAGTGTTAAGCCTTCTATCAAGGGAGATGAATACGCTATAACATAGCTCGGAAAGCGTTCCGTCATGCGGACAATCAACTTTTATCCATGGTATTTGAACCAAGTTATATTTGGGATGAAATATTATTCTGTTATATGATTCAAGAATGATATTCAATGTTGTGGATTTCCCCGAACCTGAGATACCTACTAATGACATTGATAGTGCTGTAGAGCTTACGTTGTCGTAAATATACGCATCGAGATCTCCAGTTGTAATTTTTTTAAAACTATTGTTCAGATGTTTTTTAAACGATGCTTCTTCGGGACTCCTACCAATGTAGCTTTGCCTTATAAGGGTTGATATTTTTTGCTCTAGCAATATATGCGTTGTCAGAGGAACAAAAAAATCATTTACCAATCTACTGATTGCGTGTATTCGAATATGACCAGGCAAATTCAACTCATCACGATTATAGTATGGCCTTTTTGTGAATAGCCTTGCAGCATCATTAGGGCTCATGATTTTTGGCAGCGAGGAAATTAAGGGGTTATTTGCATACTCTTTAATTCCTGGGTCTCTATATTCGGCAATGGGAAAGTCGCATTTAAAATTGGTCATTGTCATTATTTTCCTCTTCTAGTAATTCGGCTAGTCGAGTAGGTAACTTGAAACTTACGCTGTTGTTTTCCTTTCTATTGATTTGAATAACATTATGAATATTCTGTTCCAAGCTACCCTTGGCTCCAGATGCCTTATTACGCTCATATTCTCGCTCTTGAGTCTTGTTGTCCCTTATACCCTTTATGCGCATATTTTTAGATAATTCAGTACCTAATGGCCTATGCTCGTTAGATGTTTTGGCAATTTCTTCCAAATTCCTCGCTAGATTAACCGCTCCTGCTCGCTGTTTCATAGAAGATCTTGCTTTGGTTTTTGCCCTTATTTTATTTCGGGCCCATACCTCCCACATGGTTAAATCACGATAACATCTACTGCGTTCGGTTAAGTCCGCCTCTATGTAATCTTCATAGTTGTCACTAGGGCGAATATATATGGAATTAGCAGAGTAAAAGTCATAAGCTACTGAAATTTTTCGAATACCTTGATAATTTCGTTCAAACCACCCTCTGTTAATTGCCATATTGCAAGTGTAATAACACCCAAATAATTTTATTCCAAGCTCACTGATAGTGGCATCGGTATGAGGTAAAAGATTAATTCGTGTCAGATCCACTTGGGGCCGACGTAGTCTTCCTGTTCGCCATTCAATCCCCCAATTCCAGAGCTGAAGAGGGTTGAATGGTATATTTTCCGGTAAATCTGGATCTGCATCATATGTCGATATTTGATGCTCGTTATTGTAATACAGAACAATATTGATAATAATTTGAGTGAATTCATACAGTGTGTGCACTCCATCTTGTCTGTAATCGTGGCCATGCCGTTTTTTACCAATCGGGTTTTTTGTAACATAGCCTTCAACAAATGGTTTCATTTTGACCTGTATAGTTCTGAAATATCTTTCTACAATGCCTTTCCAGTCGGCCCTATAAGGCGGAGTATTTTCTATTTCAACATTAAACGCCTTACATAGAATCTCTATATGCCTTCCTAACATCTCTCCTCGATCACCAATTATTACTTCGGGTAATCCCGCTGTGGGCCACATACCTTCATCGATATCAATTCCAAATTTCTTGCAATAGTCAACCTTATTTTCTACTGTATTTATTAGTGCACCCATAGCACTCACCCATGAAGCATTTTCGAGACCAACATACATTCCAACTATAGCGCGACTAAATACATCTATTACGAAATAGAGGGTCGGTCTTCCAATTATTTTATTTCTATCCTGCTCAGACACTAAATATATATCAGCGATCGTTGCGTCAATTTGATATCGACTACCTGGGCCTGCAACTTCCGAAGTCGAGGTGTTTAGCACAGGCCTAAAATCTTTTGCGTAATTGATTTCACCTTCTCGCCTTCGGGTTACTTCTATTGATGAATATTCTTTTTGATAGAAGTATTTAAATTGTCGCTCTGTCGGAACCTCATTTAAGTCTTCCGGTTTACATTTTGAAGGGACGCCAAAAGCAATCAATAATTGGTTGTAGGCGTAATCAAATTCATATTTATCTTCATTAAGAAGACACTTTTCAATAACGACCCTAAATATCTTTTTGACAGCTTCATCCACGTTTATACCCACTCCGGACTTCATGGTTCTAGGAGCACCGGTTTTCTTTTCCTTCAGGATTCTTTCTTTCCCGGATGCACCACAATGGATATATTGCGCGTTTAAAGAATTTTTACACATGCCAAGTTGCCAGTAGCGACGAAGCCAGCGATAGGCGGTCTGCTTCGTTACCCCTGCCTGATTCAAAACAGTTTGAACTAGCGGCCCTCTTGTTTTCCTTACATAGATATCGGGTTCCACCTCCACAACGTTTTTTATCGCATTCCATGCCCGGTCTTGAATTTTTTCTGATTTTGAACCTTTCTCTGGAAAGCTCATGGTTATTGAAACGTGTGGATCAGGAATTACTTCTAGCGCTTTTATCGAAAAAAAATGCTCTAGTTCTTCCCGCGCACACATCTTTGGAAGAGCATCAACACTGTCAATATCTATCCAGACGCAAACCGATTTGTTAGACCAAAGTATTCGTATTCTATTGGAGTTAAGTATAAATACATCATTAGGCATGAACATACTCATAATCCTCATTCAGCCAGCTCTTTGATGGGGTGAGATGACTCGTCTCCAACGAGCGGTGATTTACCTCCTGTATATCCCAAACAAATGCTCCTTGCGCTAAAAGATGCCTCAAGTACGCTAAGTGTGTACCCGGTGTCTCACCTTGATTCTGATCTAAAGTTTTCATTAAGGCTGGGACTTTATTTGCGGGATAAAGCTCTATAGCGTTAAGAATTTTATCAAAAACTTTTTTCCGCGATTTAACATCTAAATCAAAACTATACACATGCGGTAACAGCCATTTAATATTTTTTATCAATGTTGTTGGAACTTCATTTTCCGTAAACAGAAACCAATCTACTCGCTCTCCTTCCCAGTACCGTCGTTCTATTTCAAGCTTTTCAATAACGCGCTCATCATCTAAATCTACTCGGTACTTCACGGAGATGGCCTGAGATAAGTGTAAATCATGTCGTTTCAAGTCAACTAACAAATCTGTTGTCATAACTTGATTAACCCCCTTAGCCGCCGGATGCCTAATTCCAAGTCTTCTTGCAATCGTCAAAGTTTTTTCAGGGTTAAGGGGAAATTGTTCGCGTATATCAATAACAGACGAGTTCCAATCGAAGAGTAGGAAAGCTGCAAGCTCTAAGTCAGATAGCAAATGAACCACGCGACCATGTGTAACAGCAGGGCGACGATGCACTCTTCCTTTACTCGGGACATCTCTCACTGTTAAAAATGGTTTGTAATACTTCCCAACACCTTGGCCACGTTTTTCTTCAACAAGGCGCTTTAAGATTGATGGTTTTAATAAGTCACAGGCTGGCGTTGAGCAGGGAAAAAGGAATTTATTCATTTTTGACAGGTAACCCATTCAAAAATGACAAGAATATCGAATTACAGATAAATTTATATATTTATATGCGTAATTGAAAAAATAATTTTAATATTTCGCCAATACCTTGCTAGCCATATGTATTTGCGTAAAACTGAAATAAAAGAGGGTATTTGCGCAAATTCGAGTCGACCTGCTTGTTTTACGCAATTGGCAGTAAAATGGAGTTAAAGGAAAGATATTCGATTTACCTAGATAGGTAAATCGAATAAAAGCACCATACCCATGGGAGTTAGTATGATACTTTGTTGTTTAGTATGATACTTTGTTGTAAGTATGATACTTTGTTGTGAATTTACAGTAGTGCTAGTTGTACGCGGCGAAACCTATTCCACCGTTACGCTTTTGGCCAAGTTACGTGGCTGGTCTACGTCTGT
>ENA-OREC01000053-OREC01000053.1-marine-metagenome-genome-assembly--contig:-NODE-53-length-26400-cov-13.620332_pt1 | contig 26400 bp, 10 predicted proteins | sample MGYA00248626_ERZ508543 | MGnify/ENA primary metagenome ERZ508543 (study PRJEB26211, sample SAMN05518279) | marine metagenome | isolation source: Puget Sound, Washington, USA | host: Bankia setacea...
AACTGAATGGCGGCCATGTTTGGATTTGCCAAGATGGCGGCCTCACTGGGCTAACTTGACCTCAGATCATTATAACAACATCTTAATTGAATTTACCGACCATGAAAACCCCTAAAGTGGTGTATCATTTATGAGCCTAGCCCTTCAAGTTTTATACCCGTGATTTACATCCAACCGGATGGCGGCTATGTTGGATTTTGCCAAGATGGCGGCACTTTTGTGTTTACTTGACCTCAGATCAATAAAACAACATTTTAATTGAATTCCCCGACCATGAAAACCCCTAAAATGGTGTCTCATTTTTGAGTCTGGCCCATTACGTTTTATACCCGTGATTTACATTCAACCAGATGGCGGCCATGTTGGATTTTGCCAAAATGGCGGCCCCATCAGGCGCCCGTTTTAGTGCTCGGCAAAAATGTAAATCCTTTGGCCTTGTCGACCTCTGGGCCAAAGTTGGTGCTTTTGGAAGAATCTGAACCAAACAGTCCCTGTATTGCCCTAACACCCCTGGCTATAAGCAATGTGTTGTAACTGTCCATTTTTCACTGGACAACCGTAGGAAAGATTAACCACATCTACACTTAACAGCTGACGTTGCAGACTTTGGATGTCGCACTTAGGACTCAATGGTTTCAGGGACGGATTCGAGTGTGCTTCAAAATCAAATCAAAATTAAACGAGAGCCGTTTAAGGTCGTCGAAGCCTAGAAACAGCAACACTAAACTTAACATTTCCCAGGTATTAGCTCTAAGCAAGGTATGGTGTAAATATGAAGCTCAGTTTGTATGGTGTGTTTGGAGTAATAAGGAAGTGCTGTCAATGTTGTTTGTACAGGTCGTCCATTCATATTTTGATATGGGTATCATGTACATAAGTATCTTTAACATTGTAAATTCCTAGTCGTGTCTAGATCAAGGAAGATATTGGACGACAATGTACCAGGTATACAAAGGTACCAGATATAACAAGGGTCGGAACAACTGTTGATACAAAATACTCCCCCTGAACAAAAGGAAAACCTAAATATTGGCTTACTATTTTCAAAACAGAAGATTTTGATTTTTGTACTTAAGTCATGGAAGATAAGCTTGTAAAACTTCAAAAGAAAGCTGCTAGAGCAATATTTGATGTAGGCGCTACTGTTCCCTTTGAAACGGTGTTCAACCAACTGAAATATATGACATTTTCAGAATAAAAAGCAATTTACCAAAAGTCAATTCAATTGGACAAAACTGTGTGTTGTGTTGCACCCGACTATTTAAAATATTATCTCGGTTTTTTTACAACTGAGATCCATTCCAGACTATTAAGATCATCGTTTAATGTATAATTATTACTTGCATTATTACTTTTATTATTATTATTATTATTATTATTTGTATTTGTATTTGTATTTGTATTTGTATTTGTATTTGTATTTGTATTATAGCACACTATTAGACATACCGTTAGTAGGTTTATGCAGAAAAGTACAACTAACTAGGTTCAAACAAGATTGTACAGATATTTATTGTAATTATGTTTCTATAAGTATTGATAGAATGCATGACGGTTGTGTTAGCCCTACGCAGATCCTATTTTGCAACTACCATCTACGAAATATAGTGCTCGTATTAAACATCAAACGCAAACTATAACTCGTTAGAAGCTGAAATGCATATCAGTAAATCGTGGTGGTTCTGCATAACATAATCTTATCACGTCGTCAACCGTAAATTTTGATTGGAATCTAAGCCGTGATAAGCTTAACAATGCCTTGCAATACAAGCTGGAAAACAATCGGATAATGAATCGAGAACTTGTGCGAGAATAGCACACTCATGGATTCATTACAACAACATAGATGTCTAGTTTATTATCACGACGTCCATTGGCTAGACGTTTCTTATAACATGTTTATGCAGAATGACGGGGTTTCAGCACAAATATAACACATTTATGTGTGGGAGATTTTCTGGTACAAAAACTGCTTACAACCGCGACAATGATGCAGTCCGTATATACACAAATTATTATATCACTTAGCAATATCATTTAGTTTGGTCATACTTGTCTCTGATTGGCTGAAATGACTTATTTACCGCGTTAGACCTTTTTGCAAAATTTGTTAGTTTTTGCGTGTTTAACATGTATTTCAAGGACCATGGTATGTCACATACATCGCCACAGGTACTTATTCAAAGTCTAAATAAATGTGTAATCTTTGAATTCCTCCACAAGTTTTAACAGGAATTAAAACTTAGCAATATACAACGAAAACGACAATTCTTTAAATTGTCAGTGTGTGGATCTTGGACGAAACATCAACATGTGTCTGTAAGATAAGTGATAATTGCTGACAAAGTCTATTTTTTAGCAAACAAACGGTTATAAGAGTTGGTAAATCCGAAACATGGTGGTGTCATCCATTGTGTACATTTAGTAATATGTCACTGTGAAATCATTAAACTGCGTGGGGCTCTAAGATGTGCAGACATGTTGAGTGGGTCGACTGAAGAACGAATTCCAATGTCACCGAAAATATCATTCCAAATATTGACCTGATGGTTCATGACGAAATCCATGCATTTCAATGTCAACGATCTTGTATGTTTAAACACAATATGTCATAACCATCCAAATATATGACTTTAACACAGGCTTGTAGGTGACACTAGAGCTGGTTAAAGTAAAATAACGTATTATTATCAGATATTCTGTTTGTATATAATTAAGCCGTTTATCTTTTCTTTTTTCGTTTTTTCTTGTTAAGCATTAGTGTTAACATCTAAACACAACTTTTACGTTATCGGGTATTTATTGAACAGCCAGAGGACAATACATTAAAGATGGACTTTCGCTCAAAAACAAAACATTACATATTCATTTGTACTTCATAGCCACACAGTACTTATGAAATAATGCCCTTGTGGAAGATATAGACAGCTGAACTCGGCCCTTTATCCTAATAATCACATACTTAAATCGTCAAAAATAATATTTAACAGGTATGTCTTAAAAAATGTTTAGTACTTGTCTAGTAGGTTAACCTAGGTTGTGTTGTTATTTCTTTAAAACTCAACAGATTCCTTCCTTAGAAGCATTTATCATAATGTGTGTATGCTAACTCTCTAATATATTTATTAATGAAATTTATCAATTGGGTACGAAAGGGCAAACTTAATTTAGGACATCGAATAGTTTTAAGTTTGATTTGTTTCATTCTTTAACAAATGACAAACTAATCGTACTACTGGGCTTCTCTAACAAAGCTTGGATTCAATGTTCTTATATATAAGTATAGGGACATACCTGCGAATTGGTCGATTTATAGCACCATGGACAAACATAGTTCTATATACCTTTGACTTGTTCATACGTTCCAGCATACTTGACTATATGTTGCATTCGTGATAATACCATTCTTGAATGATTTCTATTTTTATATATATCATAATTGCGCTATTATTCGGATACAGCCAGTATATCGGACAGGTAACCATGATGGCTTCTTTTTAAACATGTGGCGACCATGCAAACGAACACTGTAGAGTGAATGTCAGTCTCTATTTGGCAGCAAACACAATTAGCATGTCTTTAAATTCATTTCCTTGTTTATATCCTCCATTTTAAAAAGAGTACCTAAATATGGCGACAATAGTCTTAAATCAGAGGCAATGTCGTAGTAAAATGGGCGAGGTGTTCCGATTGATGACGTACATGTTACAGTACAGAAACAATCTTGAAATATAAAGGCCAATAGCAAAATATAGTTCAGTCCTATCAAATCATGTTCCAATATATCTCATTATGATAACTGTATATATTAAGACGGCATCATGAAACAAGTAAAGCAACTGTGATCATTATTCAGTGAATTAACTTAGCCTTCATCATTGAAATTCAGAAAAAAATATTGTGATTACGTAAGAAGGAGACAAAATTACATTTTCAGTCCCTGCCGTCTGTGTGTTCACATCATGTTAGGCGTCTTTGTCAGGAAATGATTCAATATGATTCGTTTAGTAACAGAGTTGGTGTCTTGGTTTTGTAATCAGCACAGTCCGTTATGTGTAATACATGATCCCGAAGGAGGTATGACTCTGAAGTAAATCATGCAGATGTAACTTGGAGTAAGCCTTCTATTTCTGTCTTTAATTGGTGCACTATCTACTCTATACTACTTGCCTTAAATGTCATTTTCAAGGCTATGTCACTCAATTTCATATGCATGGTATTTCTGTTAAGCACATTAACGTGAATGCAAGTTGGTGATGTTCATACCGTTGTTTAATTACATTAAAATGAATATGGATGTATTTCTTTAAAGGAACACATATAACCGTAACCATGTTAAACTTGCATTATTATAATTATGGTAAATACATTGTACGTGTGAGTGTATATTATTAGTACATGCACAGGGAAAACCATGACAGCTTTCAACAACTAATTAGATATATATTTGCAAAATAAATCGGACGTTTAAAAACTAAATTGCAAGCGATATTGTATTGTATTAATTTATAGTTATTACTGTATTTTAAAAGCGATATGGCAGATTAACTGTGATGTTCTAAACGTGTCCTCTATAAATAAGGTACGTATCATATTAAGACTTTACAACATGCCAACAGTTTATAACAGAAACAATCATCTTGTGTTGGCAACATTTATTACACATTCAAATATCACAAACCTAAAATAGAAATTAATCAATAATGAAAAAAGGATACAATGAAAATGAAATAAAATGAAAAATGAAAAAAGCAACATAACAGTTCAACTTGATAAATTGTGGAAAGAAGGGTGGCTTCGCATCCATTATTTTGTACATCGTTATGTTTAGAAGGATGTGCTTACCAGATAAACGAAAGTGGAGTCAGACATATTAACGATCACCAGAAATAGAATAACACATTCTTTTGACGAAAGTATCCGAGTCAACTAATACCAATGTTTTCTCTTTTTGGAACTATGTACTTATATCTGACATGCTAAAATGATAAGACAATGTCATTATATGTTACCTTACTATATGAACGAATCCAAATCCTGTTCCAATAATAGAACACACTTGTAAGATTTAAACATGAAAATAGTAACCGGATATCGTCATTTACATACATATTAAAATGTTTTAAAAACTGGCCTTTAAAATGAAAGTACCGCAGTCAAAATTAAACGCGACAATAATACAATTTGTAGGACTTCAATGTCGCCAATAACCAATCAAATTGCAGTACAGAAGTCACGTGCATCGTAGTCTATTTTAAATATGCATTACTGAACAATCTTTGCAAAATCAAACTCAGTTGAACTTGTTGGAAATATGCAATTAGGCAAGTACTGAAAAAACAATATGAATTTAAGTATCTCGCTAATGTCTCGTATACATGTACAACAACGTTTGAATCTAGTACCACAGTGAAAAGTCAGTTTAACGATGTGGTTGGATTATTTTGCACTGGGTTACATTTTCAAATGAGGAAGCACTTTAAAAAAAGTACCTAACACTTAGCCTCGCACAAGTCATTTAACCAAACGTTTTATATTTTAATTTATATTTGATTACCGTTGTAAATTCGATAGTACACTAACTTCAATAAGCAAAGTGTGCATTAAGAACTTTTGATAGTGTTTAGGACCGATACAGCTACCTAAGCCAATACAAAATAATGGCTTATAGATACATGGAGCAGAAATTGCACATGAGTCATAAACTTATCTTTGACAAATGAAAACGATACCTTTAAATAAGTAAATATTCATTTATATAACAGAAATCTTAACAGTTACAGTGCAACTTTGCACCGTTTTGTTTTAACTAGGACTCCGTCCGTGCTCACGACAAACGTACATTGTATTCTCAGTAGTTGAGCTCTGTAGTTATATATCATTGTTGTAGTGTAAAATTAATAGTCTTCCAATAAAACATACATGAAACAAAATGTCGAAGTCAACACAATTATAAATTACACAAATTACAATGTAGAATAAATTAACATACAAGTACAATAAGACAATATGAATAAATTAAGAATACATCTTTTGACAAGAATTTATGACTAGAAAATGGAAATTTGAAAATCGAAAATCGAGAAAATCCGAAGATGTTCCCTGTATCAAAGAGCTAACACTATTGATTAGACATAATAGTGTTGTTGATGCTTTGTTTGCATTGTAAAATACACAATGATTATACAGTAACACTTCTTATATGGCTCTTGACACTCTCTTAACGAACAGGCTATCTCGTTCAATAGACACCAAAACACAAAACATTAAATACAACTATAATAAATCAATCAAAACTTATCAAGCTCTCGCAATACCAGTCATTTATTCTACATCCAACAAGGACGTATATGAGTAAATCGTCTACTGTCTATTACTTCTTTTCCAAGTCGTCTACATCTAGTATCCTATTTAACAATGATATCAACTGTGATCCGCTCGTTCCACTGGGATCGGCATTTCTTCGGCATTTGTCATTCAGTGAACACGCAGCTGAAAACCAAAGAAACAAACTATTATAAAATACACCAGCAACATTTGGTTAGTTATTATAGTCAGGCACAGTACAACCTTTTTAGTATATATTTTATTATCGATTTTAGAGGTTTAAACAAAACGAAACAATTCAACTGACGGACGCCAAAATATATGTCATCACATTCTAGAACGCATCAATGTGTACCTGGAAAATATGTACCAAGTTGTCTGTTAAACCCAGACTGTATACAAAGAAAACATATCAGAAGAAATAGCGACTATATTTAAATGCTAGAGTTGCTCGACTCTGCATAGACTGAATGCAAAAATGTATCTGGTAAAATATATCAATAGTCTTCTGTTTACAAAACTTGGTGCTTACTGGAGTCACAACACATTCCATCAGCCACACAGTTGCCTTGTCCTCTAGATCCGCACGGTTCGCCGGTAATTTCACACGCCTGTCGCCTCTCGTTCTCTTTCTGACATATGCGGGTATATTTGGTTCCCATGTGACACCCAAAGGAGTGACCGCAACATATGTTTGGACCGATGCACTGTCCCGAGTTATCTGGACCGCAAGACAGGCACTGGAATGGGAAAATTAAAAATCATTCAACATCATACCATGTATGTCAATGTAAAGAAGCAACTTATCTACAACCCGAGGTTTGAATGTTAAACGATTCTCAATGTTATTGAAGGTAAGAAAATATATGACCCAATCACAATCGATCATCGAAATACAAACTATCCCCCACTTTTAAATGTTTAAATATTCAACCACCTAAACATTGTTTTCATATTTGACGTGTCTATAAATTTCGCCTATCAGACCGATCTTTCAACCAATCAAAATGGACTAGTTTAACGTTGGAATTCTAAGTATGTGTTGCTTTTCTACATTCTGTTATCACACAACATATTATGTACACTACACTACAGGGTCACTGAAAGTCACCGAATCATTGTGTATACATTGTTCGCTTTGTTTGCTTGTCGAGTTAATGTAATTCCAAATATTGTGTTGAAATCCCAGTGGAATAACGCTAGATAAAGACTAGTTGAAAGAACGTGTGTTTGTGCTGATCTTTAAACAATGTTTGTCCAATGAAGCGAGTCTATGATCAGATTAAACTAATAGATTTCCCAGCACGGTGCTCGCCAATTAGCGTTCCATGTAACGTTAACCAAGTGTTGCAAAACGTAATTTACTGGGTCTTTATTTACGAGTATAAGAGAACTGTTTTGGACGGACTGCGTTAGGTGGTAGGTGTAGAATTACTCTTTGTTTGGTTACTTCACGTTCGCTTTGTTGACCGATGTTAGAGTGCCGCGACATTGTCCGAACTGATTGATTTAAAGGCCGTAACATAGATAACGAGTGACGCACTTACAATAGATACACGATATCCCAAACAGTCAAAACAGTAGCTCATATCAATTTCCGAGCAATACACATTTACCACTTTAGCATAACCGACCCTAGGAACTTAGCCAGTTAGCAAAATAGAATTACTAAGTTCAATACAAACGTAATATACTCTGTAATTGTTGGCTGATATTATATGATGCAAGTCAAGTTTCTACGTCACGTGAACACATTGCCGACGCTAACCCGCAGGTGTATGGAATAAAGCGTTTTTCTTTAAAACATGCCGTACACATACGTCTTCTTTTTCAAAATTAGATTTGGTTAAAGTCAAAACCTGTTAGCAAATGTACTTCCACTTGCAATGTTAAATGAATAATGTTGCAGTTAAAGGAATTTAACGCGTGCAATAATAAAGCCTTCTGGATTTAGAATGGTAATGTTTGTTTGCTATACTTGCATTGGTTTTTGGTAGTTTAAACATAGCTTTAAAAAGTATCATACTAATATGTTTATCGTTGTTGTCATTACATGTCAATTATATTGAAACAATCGCAGATATATCAATATATGCTTTATACAACATTTGTGCATTTAGAAATACGGAAAATTCAACTTACTGTCTTAAATGTTATCGTTCAAATATATGTTTTCCAAACGGTCTATGTTTAATGAATTTTGTTGTATTAAACCAATCATTTTAATTCTTTTAAAAAATATGGAAAACGATTTAGAAAACATGAATTAACACTTCACGCTAATATCTTACCAAAGTAAAAGTACATACCTTGAATGTTACAAGTTTTAACTGACTATTCGTGTAGTCATATGTGTTATGTTAGTATAGTTAATTTGGTACATTTAGAGGCTCATTCTTTGAAAGTTTGACTGTTGTTTTAAACGAAAAAACATTTGAATATGTAACCTATTTAAACTTTTCCACAGATAGGTCAAATAATTATTTGAATTATGTAAGTATTTACATCCGTTACACATTAACTCAAAGCGTTCTCTTCGCCTTTAACATAGTATTTAATATAGCAAGTACGTTGTGTACAAACGTTAAACTGCACTGACGTTTTTAATTTAACGATTAGTTAAGATTTGAGTCAATCTTCAACAATGCCCACAAAGATGGTATTATTCCTATTTAAGAAAGACACATTGTTTTCCTTTCATGTTAAGTGCTAAACAAGGGAACAACGGGTTCATGTTTCGAATAGATAGATTCCATACGACAAATGTTCGCCTTATATTTCTTTCGTTTGGATGTCTTTTTTTGTATGTGAATAAATAAAAAAATCACTGACTTAAATCCAAGAATGCGTTAAGTACAGCTCAATAGAATTAAATGCAATAAAGCATCACATTAGGGAACATAATTACTGATAATTGAAACCAGTTAAAGTGACGTCTATTAGTTATACGTGTTCACAAACAAGTATTTTACGTTTGTGTTAAGTTACGATATATTAAGTATTATATGATGTACAATTAGGTAACCTTCCACAGTTGTACGGTTATGATAAAGTTCATTTCGCCAAATCTAGAGATGTTTTGTCTTCCGATGACCCAGAGTATGTTTACATTTGATTGAGGGTTTGCCCATAACGACATAACAATCAATGCGAGTCTCTTTAAACTCTCGACGCCAATTTCATCACATTAAAAAGGTTCCAAACAAAGAAAAAGCACCAACGATTCTTTTAGTATTCTTATGTTTTACGTCTTCCAGAAAGCAAGTTAAATTATAGATCAGTGCATCCCTGTACTCCTAAAATGTCATAATGTTCGGTGTGTAACCCATACTTTTGACCGTCCTTGCATGTTTCTATGTTCAATTATATTATGGTCAGAACGGCACTTTTTGTCCGAACAATTGAGTTGGCGATGAGACACACTAATGCGTTTGGTGCGATTAAAATGATCTGTCTGTCTGAATGCTCCACCACGAATGACCACTCTCAGTGTTGCTGGATTCACAAAGGCGTGTGTGATCATAGTGTTAGACGCAAGGCTAAAACAGGAAACCGTTATTAGATAGAGTTAGATGACCAACAAAGATCTTTGCACTAATGTCATTTGGTTATGTAATAGTTTCTGGCGCTAAGATTTATGTGACTATCTGCAAATGTGTTTATCATACATGAATTGTGATTTCTAATTAACTCACAAATTCTAAAATAACACAGTCAAAACATGATTATATTGTGAAAGTATATAGTTGTTATAGTGAAGCCTTACATTTCTTAAGTGTGAGTAATACGTAGAGTTGTTTAAGTCGCAGAAAATCCCGTGTTTAACTTACATTAATGACAGGGCGGGCACAGTGTTATGTTTTTTTTCTATTTTATGTACAACAGGTTTTATATCGCATATTGTTTTATTTAGCGGCAGTGTGTTTTATTTAGCGGTAGTGTGTTTTATTTAGCGGTAGTGTGTTTTATTTAGCGGCAGAGTGTTTTTATGAGTTATGTTGACTTTTAGAATGTTAGTAGTAAGTTTCGGCTATGTATATTAGACTTATGTTCAGTATTGTAAACTGAAATCTCCGTTTCGGAATAAATGTGCCTACTATTGTTTTATGAGTGCCAATGATATCAACTGAAACCTTGCACGGATTGAGTTATGTTCATAAAATGAATTATAAATCTTCATAGCGCAAAAACTACTTTCATTTGACGCCAAAGGCATTCGTGAGCGTGTTTTGTCAATCTTACTTATACATAACAATACTATTGTAATTGGTGAATTCCATTGTCAAGTTACTAACGTTAGAACAAGGCAAACATTAAAGTAAAGCTTGATCAAATTCAAAACTCACTTGTAATGCCATAACAGAGACCGAGTTGTTCTACACAATGTACAAAGTAAATTGATGACTATGTACATATCAATATATAATAACTTAAAACATACTTACAGGTACAATCGCCCTTGATACAATGTCTAAACTTCTTTTCCCTCCTGGTGGACAGTTCCGAATAAAACAACTGTTTGCATACTCTGTACAGATCAGCAATGTAAATACCACATAATATGAGTATTTCATGACAATATTAACATTCAAGCGACTCATTATTGTTGTCCTTTCTTTGCTTTATCACACGACCACAGTTATCACGTTTGGTAAATGTGTTTTATACTTTTCTTTCGACGTAAATTCCACTCGGATGATCTTGCACTTGTAGAGTTAATTTGTCGATGGAAGTCGTAGGTTATATATTTGTCGTTCTCTAAATGTCATCAACAAGAATGTTTCTATGCAGCCCAAAACCACAGGATGAGTTAAAGAGCAAGTTATAAACCCAAGCCGTGACACAAAAGAATGAGAACAATATTGTATTGGCTGTTAACAGCAATGTAATTCAATAAAATCAATGTCAATCCTTCTTTAAGCTCAATATTACTCACAAAGGTTCGGTGTTTATTTGCGATAGCATCAACGAGTTATAACACAATGTCTCTGCGATCTGTCCTTCCTTGTAATGACAGTACTGGAATCTTTGTACGCAGTATCGTTGGCGTATCAAGTGTCATCAGGCTACAGTCATCAACTCAAATCAATCGTACGAACTCCCACACCAAACTAACCAAGTCTCTGTTTATGAACTGAGTATCAACTACGCGAATGGAGTACGTCAAAGCTGTATTATCCCAACGGCTAGTACCAATGGCGATCATCAAATTAATTGAATTGTTTCAACCCCAAATCGTATTTATATATATAACACCGGAATATGAAATGTTCGTCGTGATATCACGTGATTACAGTGTTCATGTTTTTGGTTATTCCCATATTGTGAATGGCAAATCAGAAGCCTTTCGGTATAGGTGATATTTTGGTTTGCTCCACAGCTATTTTCAGGGTATGCCATTTTTTCTTTCCATTTTTAGCATTGGTTGTCTGTATATGACGAACCGTAAGTGTTACTACATCGTACACTCCTAATGCCCTATCCCTATTAGCGTATGTTTGATTTTTGTCAGTGAATATAAATTAGAAAATTGAGTACATAATTAGAGCTCCTAACAGGTTTGGTAATATCTGTAATTACATATAACAGTTTATCAGGCTTTCAGCTCAATGTTTGTGTGTTAATTGCTGCCCACCACAAAACTGACAAAACCAGATTTCGTAGGTGTGTTTGTTTACGAATGCATTGTCTTGTTGTTGATTTCTTGGTTAGGTTTAATCACTATTTCATCATAATTGACACGCTTCAAAAACGTTCCTACGCGAATAATGTAAAACAATTAGCGTTTTGTGAATGGGTAGGTGTGTTTTGCTCCATGAGTTAACGGAATTTAAGAAGGGGTGAAGACACAACGATACAAAACAACTACATGTACATTGACACGAACGGGTTTGTCGTAAAACATGTTCATAGGAAGAATTAAACAGACACCGATACTTAATAGTTGAGGAGTGATGGGCATTAACAAACTATCATTATGGTAATGATATTGTGTTTAACAAATTAAACATGGGGTTGATTGCGACGCTGAGAGCCATATACCGTTCTAGCTTAGACTGTCCAGTCTGTAAACTGCATATTCCTGGAAATATATGTTTTATTTGTTATATTATACCTAATCTATGGATTAAAAAACAGTTATTTTTTCATAACATCAACAATTATTTCATTAACCAGCAAATACTAAATATCAAAGGTCTGAAGTAAAAACCATTTATAACAATGACTTGTTTTACGAATCAAAAGGCTGTCACATCTGTCGTATGATGCGCGATGTAACAATCTACCTATGTAAACACAGCATTACAGTTGTACTGGCCGATATACCGCAACAGTCGATACAGATTTGTGCGCCCCTGGCCAATAAACAGTTTGCTCCGGCCTTCATAGCAATTTAATGACCGGGTGACGTCACATTAAGATAAGAACAAATTATGCAAATGAGGTATACTATCATATGTTAACTACCAAAGGTTTGAAGTCATACACATCTTAAACACTATTTTAAGAGACAAATGGTATTTTTACGAATCAAAAAGCTGTCGCATTTGTTGTATGGTGTGTGGTGTAAATAGCTACCTATGTACACACCACATTACACCTGTAGTTGACATTATAGCAAAACAGTCGATACAGAGTTGGTTGAACGCCCTTGGTCAATAAACAGTTTGCTCCGGGCCGTCCGAGCGATTAGTTGACCGGTTGACGTTACATTGAAAAAAGAACGAATTATGTAAATGAGGTTTGCTATATAGGATTGTTATTTGTTGTATTGTTGTTGTTGTTTTTCTTCTTTTTCGGGGACATCTTTAACATATGCATTTATATCTGTATGAACATGATTTATGAGCCCAGATACATTTTCAAGATTTCGGTTTTTATTACGATTTTATAATAGACAAGGCAAGATTTTTTCCTCCGTAAAAAGTATGTTGTTTACGTTTCGAAGTGGAGTTTGGTTGTATAACGGAAGTTACCTAAGTTCCCGTGTGGAGTCCCACTATCAAACAGTACACCAAAAACCACGTGCTTTGATCGGTTCAACTGTTGGTGTTATTTGTCGATTAAGATCAGATATTCAAACAGGGATGGATGCAAACAAGCGCCTCGGGGTCATATGAGGACGAGCCGTGTATATGAGTCCATATACACTCTCAATGATCTGTGTAACTAATATTACCTTTGTTAAATTATAAAATTACAATATAGTATGTGTTATTAGTGATTCTAACATGATCCGCTTTTTGTCCATAGGCAGAAAGAACAAAACTACCGTTGTTAATTAGCGGATATACAACGGTACTACTCATGGCTGTTCTGTCTTAACAGCGGAAGTAAACCGACTATCTGCATGCGCTAAACGTAAGAATCGATTTTACAGTTTTAATTCGTTGTTGATCAGGTTAGAATCAGAATATTTGTTTGACTAAGATGAAGTTTACAGACATTGCAATTTTCTCGATATGCTTGATGTTTTTTAGTTTTTTCGACAAATATATCGCTGAATTCACGAGTGTCTGATAATTTTTTGTATACAATACAATTTAATATTATAAGATCGTTATGATGTAGCCTTGAGGTGAAATACTTGTGTTTACTGACCTAATAATTGTCTGAAAGGTTGTAAACACATCTGCTGATATACAAACAATAGCAGCATGGGTATAAGTTACTGTTTTGTGAATTTATGGTTTACTGATCAATACACTCTTGCAACAATTAGAACTGCTGTAGGTAACACGATGATTTGTTCGTAAATATTACACAAAATTATATTTTAGCCCAAAATGACAAACTCCATAAGGTTATAAATAATTTGATACGCATGCTACTACCATTTCTAGCGTGACTAGCATTACCCTTTGACTGAATATGTTGTTAATCAAATGGCTTTAGCGGTCAGTAACAACCACAAAAAAATCACATTTTATAACACTATTTTAATGTCAGCACAAAACTACAAATCAAACTTACGTTACTGATACAAACGTAGCCACGTGATTTTAATTCATCAACATCCAGTCGCACACCCTATACAATATAGCAATGTATAACAATATGGTATGACTTGCATGACGTCATGGAACTTGTAAATATCATAATAACAGAAAGTCAATATGTATCAGGAATTTGTAATTTGAGGAAATACTATTGTTTAAAAGTTATGCTGTTTTGTAAAGGGGGCACGCGCCATTCTTAGTCTACTGGCTACAAAAAATACAAATGTGAAACCTTGTACACGTTTTGTAGATCTAGTTAATACTGACCTTGGTACTTATATAGCTAAGTAGTCGCGTAAGTATCAAATAGCTTTATCATACTTCACATGTTTTATTTTAAAAAGATAGTGTATGTGTCAAAGTAGTTTTGACATAGACGTGATCTATTGACCTTTTAAACTTTTTGTTTATGTGCTAAACTGTTTGTGTGCAAGATAAGGACAATACTATAAAGGTATATGCCACTGTGTGAAATCGCGTCAAGTATCTGGTTTTAATCCTATTTGTGTATGAACTAGAACACATGTACACACATGTCTGATTGCGGTTGTTACTGGTTAGGAACTGTCACATGGCTCAATAGGAGCAGCCTAATGTTTGAAATGTTAGTTTGATCTTGTTAGAATACATACCTCTTGGGTAACGTAAGTAACATACACATGTTCCATATGCTCACTACATAGGTGTTAAGTGTTGAATGAGCAACTTCTTACATCTAGTTATCTTTAGTGGACTGATTGTTATGTCAGTAGTATTTGATGCCTTGTCAATGGTTCATTATTATTCAAATCTTCAAATCTTCAAATATTTAGGCATCTGGCATTGCGAGAGAGAACTGTTTTGTAATAATATTTATTCGCAAGTGTGTGTATTTTTGTGTTCGCTTATATAGTGTGTGATTGTGTGTTCACTTTGTATGTTTGTTTGTTTTTCTCATTCACTTTTTTACAATTTTGTTCTGTTCATTAACATGTGTGTGTACATGTATTTGTGTATGGTCAAATGCAATTAATTGCCCGTTTATTGCCAATAAACTTCAATTGAATTGAATTATTATGATATTTGTAGATTACTGATTACTGCACAACTATCAACTTTACATGGTTTAGGTGCCGCCTCCTCGATTACCTAGTGGTATAGTGCTGGCTTCGAGTGCGGGAGGTCCCGGGTTCCATTCCCAGTCAAGGACCGCGTCATACCAAAGACGTTATGAAAATGGTACCAGTAGTGCCCTTGTTTAGCACTGAACATTCAAAAGGGAAAATACTGCTTCTTTCTCAAGAATTAAGATAGGAAAATAAATGTAATGGATAAAGTCTGGGATAGAAAATCCTTCAAAGTCGGAGGTCACTGGCCGAATGACCACGCAGAACCGACAAAAGTCGAACGCTTATAAAAAAAACACACTAAAAAACATGGTTTAGGTAAGTCGATCTGATATTTGTTCGAGACTTTGTGATTGTTTAAAAGGTTTGATTAAAATTCTTAATTCTTTCTTAATCTCTAACTTGTTATTTTCGCTGTTAGGTAAAGTTAATATAAGGTTCAATTTTAGTGTATCTCTATTTCAGTCAAGGGAATCTTTCAAATTGACGTTCAGGTTTATTTCACAGTAAAAGCAATAAACGCACATCAAATTATGTTACTATATTATGCAATTAAAAGATTGCCACAGAGTAAACATTATTGTTTTAAATAGATGACTTGCCTGTTTATATTAAGCAGTACATAACGTAGGTATCAGACGAAAATAGATTCTCTCACTTATACATACTATAGCAACAGAACCACTTATTTTATGTGAATAATACATTACGTGCTACTAGTTTGGTGAAGAAACATTGTAGGCAAAAATACTGACGCATGTTTAAAGTAACGTTCAATTGTTTCACACATACACTGCATATAAGTCCCTTGTTACTGAGAATGGGCGTTAATATAGCGTTATTGCACTAACAAAGTATCAGTGTTAAAAACTGTTAAATGCTTATATTGTTCAAATATTTCCCATATAAGTCAATTGTATTGCAGGAGTGTATTTAAGCACAACATATGTTTGATTTAGTATTAAGAGAGAGAGAGAGGGAGAGAGAGAGAGAGAGAGAGAGAGAGTTGAAGAAAAAACATTTATCTCATTGTTTAAGAAAAGAAATACAGTTTTTACTTTCTCCTAAGTTTGTTTAACTAAGGCGACGATCTGTTTATTGAAGTGTGAACAACTTTACAACAGGATGTTACACCAAAAAGATTTCGAGAATAAAAAAAAGATTGATGCAGAGTGAAGTTGTCCCATATATGAACTTTATTTAATCGATATCCACCAAATGTATATAAAATGTTCTTATAATTGATATTCAAAATAGTCGCCTGCCGTGAACATATACAGAAACAAGCTAGAATAAGGTATATGAGAGGGAAGGACGTTCCCATGACAGTAGCCCCAACCAAACGACCAAGTGTACACTATAAACACACAACATAATAATGCTTAAGTAAACACACTAGTAAAGGAGACACGTGACAGGTTACCCATATATACGTACATCTATTCTTAAATGCAGAATTCGAATATTGGTTCTATGAATAGTTTAACGTGTCCACTATACTAGGTTTACATTACTGGGAAAGCTTTAGTCTCTCTTTCGATACCTATCCTCTGCTACCTGACTTACAGACGAATATACTTGGGTAATGTAGTTTAACTTAGTAGTGAGTATCAGATCTAAACAAAGAATAGTCTTAACATAAGTCACTAAAACTCGATATATATTTGTGAAGGTCCCCTTAAACTTTCAAACAATGGACGCGGTAGATTACGTAGAATTTCAATAGATAAACCAACCATTTCTATTTCATTTTCTCACATAGTTTACTAATCTTACATTTTTCTCATTCTGGCTGTGCACCGGATGACTTTTGAACAGTACGCATGGATACACTTACAAACCGCACGTATGTAAACGATATATTTGATCTTAGTTAACAATCAGCCTATAAGCCGCAATAAGGGGGACTGTTACCCGCATGTATTTAGTTATTAAAAGCTAGAATTAGCTAGAATTTAGAAAACTTTTTTCGATACTACTATAGGAATATGATTCTAATATTATTATCATAGTAGGTGAATCATTCCAGATAGTTTGCACAGTCAACTTGTAAGTATAATCACCACCCGTACACGTTCATGTTAACTGTTTACTTGAAGATTTTCGCTCACAATCAAAAACAAACTTTATCTGTTTTTGATAGCCACACAATACTTATGAAAGTATGCGCTTGTGGAAGATATAGACACCTGAACTCGATCCTATATCCTAGTAATCATATACTGAAATCGTCAACAATAATACTGAACGTGTTACTCTTAAAATATGTTTAGTACTTGTCGGCAAGTTTAAAGTAGGTAAACCAAGGTTGTGTTAGGTTTTTTCTTTAAAACTCAACACAGATTCCTTCCTTAGAAGCATTTATCATAATGTGTGTATGTTAATTCCTTAAAATATGTGTAATGCAATTTATTAATTGGGAACGAAAGGTCAACTTTAAGTAATCCTTCGCCAACTGAGACGACACTTCATCATAAACTACATGGTAATGTGGAGGACCTCACACGGACAACACAGTTCATCTTTGTGACTGGCCTGACCATATAACAACGAACGAGAAAAAGAAGAATAAGAAGTCACCTAAGTGTGTGCACGTTAACGAAACTACCAACAAGTATTACGTGACGGCAACGAAGTACTGGGCTAGATAATAATAATTTAATCCGGCTTAAGATAATCCAAAAAGATTCATACAAAAATATACACATTTCCGACAAATTTATCAGGAATGTTTAAATCAGAATAGCTAGGTCAGCTATGAATCTACATAAATATAATTTTTGTAACATCATCACAGGGATGGATATAAACTGTGGTCAGCAATTATTAGGGTTAGCGCTGAGGGTAAATCCTTTTTTTTTTATGAAATCCAGCCCTGGAAATATTGGCAGATATCATAACATTGTCTCTTTGTTTAAACGTTCCATCGTACGATATTGACCTTGCAGTGTATCTTCACTTTAAATGATTAGTCATGTAAAAACTTGTTGAACGACCGATAGTTATATTTTAACATTAAGCGAACTTATGTGGTCAGGCTTATACATACAATTAACCCTTATTTACAGTTTCATAGTTCTACTCTGTTTGAATGCACGTGTGTTATTGCTATGAGTACTGCAGCTCAGTTATTGTATGGCAATTTGACACTTTGTTTCGGGGACGATTTTACTTTAGCAATCTTCTTTTTTTCAAGGTCAAGTTCTATAAACCTGTTATGAAATGCACTACTTCATTTGACCTTCTACAACGTTATGGTGTGGAGCCAGCGAGCAGTGATGTTGTGTTATTTGAACTTTGTGAGTCGGTCAGAGAGGCAATTACCCATAACAAAAGCACACACCCAGTTCGAAAAGTATTCACGCTTACATTCCTCTTAGTACTGACACATATGGAGTTTACGTATTTAACACACCAAGTTAAACTCGTCACAAACATACTGATATATAACATATAACCGGCTAAATATCTGTTAGATCATTTACATTTTTGTAAAAATAGTTTTGTGGTTATCCATACGTTTGTACTTAGGATAAGTAATTTAAAACTCGTTAACATATTTAGTTAACATTTCGAATTGGTATAAATGTATCTAGTGTTGATGTTATTTTTGTATTTTCTAGGTTTATTTTAGATTTGAATGTTCTTCAATCTGATTGGTTCAATGCAAGCCTGTTTGGAGATCTTACCAGACCATTTATCCAGCAATCGACGGCAAAGTGCTCTTAAACAAGTTTCATTGTACTTTTCATTATTTAGTGTTTGACACATATACACTGTATAGGGACAACGTGATCAACGTCTTGCATAGTAATTTAGTTCCATGCCAAACCGATATGACGAAATTTCGCATATGATACTTGACTCAATGTGCGTTTCCAATTAAGATAAAGACACGCTAGCTCTTTGAACTATAGGCATGTTCGATGATCAAATACATCGGTTGTTAATTTTATTGTTGCACTATAACTAAAAAGAAGTCACAATGTGGATTAAACCAGTGGATTATTTCAGTTCAACACTACATGACGGTTGATAAACGCCCGAGTTCGGAGTAACCTGACCAGTGGTTATTGGGAGACTCTCTACTCGGTTGCCAAGCTGCTATATACCAGGAACTGAACAATTAGTGCGTATACCAATACGACGCAATGACCATAGGAAACAATATTTGAATCAGCTCCAAGTTGTTTGGCTACCCCCTGTAGTTGTTCAAGAGCCAACTTATTGAAGGTGTCTGGCCCAGAATATAAATGAAAACTGGTAGCAATTTTATGAAACACAGTTTTTTTTTACATTAGTTATTACGGTGACACTGCCTTCGTTATCAATCATTATATACTTTTAAAAGTGGTCGATATGGTTTTTGAGATCCGATGCACTTGTTACACGACATGTGCACGTAGGTCGTGTGTATTATCGACGATGTGTCCATCTAAAATGATTTTGATGAAAAAAAATAACTATGGTCGATGTCATTTTATTATTAACTTTTTTTGTGAAACTCGTTCTGGAATTTTTATAAAGCTTGCCACAAGGTCGCTAAACAACATTCTATAAAACCAATTAATAAATTATATGTTGAATGACAAAATCAAATATATAACATCCTGAAAGTGTACACGTTTTATGCGGGAAATACATTTTCCGATCACTTAAATAACTTGACATTTATTTTTGTTTCATTATAGACGTAGTATACATCTACTAATCCCGGATATGTAATATAACTCACCGCTGTGCGACGTGGCCTGGAAGCTTTTAAAACAGGGTACACTGATATCCCAGTGTTATAAAACTAACATGTTGTTTTCGTTTTATACATGTACATATTAATTACATGTACTTGTTTTCCCGCACAGATTCAGTCTTAGCAATAAATCCGATTATCTGAAGAATAACTTCTTGTTTTGAGCAACGGTTTAATGCCAAAGTTCGCTTGAAGGCTTTTACTAAATTTCCTTTCTCGATTTATGTTTGCCAAGTGCTGAGTTCAGCTGACCGCATGGTGACCTTTGTAACCCTATATGAAGAATGAAAACCCACGTGCTATACCCAAAGATCTTTTGATAATGTTCAACAAACTATCGACTTTTGGTGCGTGTTTTCTATATTGTAACATAAAGCAACGAAATAAATACCGAGAAAATCTACTAGTTTGAAAATGTCGGATTCAATGTGTCATTTCGGGAGTCAGATTTATGTAACCCATACGTGTTCCAGTGTCTAACGTTCGTTTCAGTCGACACGCAACACCCTTTATCATTGTACAAATGTTGCGTTCTGAAAAAACAAAACAAAAGTGATGTTCAACAATGTTTGTTCCCCGCAAAGCTGCCAAAAGATGTCATCACAGTGGTGGCTTTCTATTTGCCGCGCATTGCTTTATGGAGCGTATAATGGAAGTAACCAATAACGTGATTTGCACGGAAGGACGCTAGATAGATTGGTTTCATACGTTTACAATGGGTGTCAACATTATCAAAATCAGATACGATCCAATAAAGCAATCTATCACCGTATTTGACCATTAATTAAACATATTGCTCGTCGCTAGATCGAATTAATGAAAAGAACGAGCACTTTAACTTAATTTTCATAGATTGGCACTCAATAGTTGTATGAGTTGAATCTACTAATAGTACTTGCCCATATGCCCGCCTCTTTAAAATGATAGAGCAATCAGTTATGCGAGCATCAACTTACTATTTCTTTTGCTCGGCTTTTTGGCATTTGTTAGATACCTATTTGTTTATTTTAGACGCTTATGTGTGTGTGTGTGTTATGTAAATTTATAACATAAGAGTACTTTGATTTGACAGTTTACTAGTTTGTAGTCAGGAATATAGTATGAAAACGAAAGGACATGACTTTTTGTTAACGTTTGATCCGTAACGTTTGATGGTTTTCGGTAGGTTTGTTTGGATTCTCCTTTAGGTTTTGGTGGGTGTCCGTGATATATGGTAAACCTTTCAATTGGACAGTTCGCCCTCTACGGGGTTTTATGAAAGGCACACACTCAATCATTATGTATATGGTTGTAAAGAATTGTACTTTTTTTCTCAATGGAATTAACTGGCAATAGATGGTTTACATTATCGAGTTTCGCATAGATCGAAAAGTAAACAGTGAGAAATCGAATTGATCGACAAAAATATTTAAAAAAATGGGAAACCCAATATTTAAATCAGAAAGAGAATGTCGATTTGTTTTACATAGCACTGTCACATTGTACTCGTCTGGTACTGAGTGTTTCGGGTAGAAGTTATGGTTTTCCACAGAGATCGGGTACGTAGGCACGGATATGTATAAAATAGTAACTCTAGTTGACTAACACAATAAAGAAGTAACGGAACTTCCAAAACTTTGGGTCCAGAACGTATAAAACCACAACATATAATTTCAGCAAGTACAGTACAGTGGAGGTGGACACGTGAGAATACTTATAACATACTTTTTTGTTAATTGCTTATTGTTTATATCCTCGAGTTTTCTGTTTGGCATCAACATGAAACTGCCAATTGTTGTACTAGTACCTTTGACCTTTACACTATACGGTAAGTTACCTGTTTATCTTAATGTTGATGATACTGAACTATATGTAGGACAACCACATAGTTATAAAGGTAATAATACTGGTTGTTCTGTAAACAGTCGAAATAGATTTCACCGAGTGATGGCAAATGAACTCTGTTCAACATGATTGTGCGATATTTCGATATTTTACTGAACAAAATCGATAATCTTTCTATGGTATGCCTGTTATCAATACTGTTGTTTTTTCTCATTTAATGTAGTGTTATATTTACTTATTAGGACAGTGTAATATTGGTGTTTACTTCATTGAAATCTTTGCTTGATACAACTATTAAGCAGACAATAAGTATCCATATCCGCATTATGATCAGACATATGAAAGTCTGCCCTCAACAACATGCTGGCGTTTAGAAGACGACGACAGCTAAAATTACTGTACCGTCGTATTAGTAACCTGGTGTATTGACCTCTGTTTAAAAAGCATAACCGTTTTCTTTTTTCCAGGTTTACTGGGAGTTGTTGCTCGAACACGTACAGTCGGACGAACAAACATAACTGCCCTACTTCCGAGACATGCCGACGTTTGTGTACAGAGATCTAACAACCGATTCGGAGAGTGCATAGACGTCAGTTTCTACATCGACCATTTCAATGAATTCTACTACGGGGAGCTCAATGACAATATCAATGCCTTTGTAAGTTAAACTTTTCTATCGAATTGTTTGCTGCTTTGTATATTGGTACGTGTGTGGCTCACGTTTGGAATTTATTGTAATACCTTCTGGAGTCCTGACAGTACACAGTTTGTAAAAATTAACTCTGTTTGATACTCTGCGTTTAGGTTCCGACCGTTTCCATTCATTTAACTAAGCGATTTACCTATTGTAAACTCCATGCTCCATTATTTATGTAATTTAGCTTTAGAACGTTCGTGTTATGTCTTATACTCTGTATTTAATATGTTACAGGAACAGGAACATATAAGATGTCAAAACACACGACTTCAATTACACTCACTAAATATAAGCCAGTTCATTGAAATACCTTCTCCATCTATACAGGTACTTTTGGTTCATTTATTCAAATCAGTATTTTGTTAAACACCAATGATTTTACATTAGTTAATGCTGTTGAGGGTTGTTCTTCGAACATGTCAAATACGAGGAACTAGGGGTGACAAAGCGTTATGTGATTCACCTCTATGTTAATGACACACGAGTAAGGAAATTAACTAAACTAATATACTACGAAGCAATAATAGTAAGTTGGCGCCATTAAAATAGCCGTATATAGAACATTAACTTGTATATTCACATTACTCCATACGTGCTTTTGGTGACTTTATTTAGTAGCATTCTAAAATCGAAATCTCTGTTTTAGAACCCCATTGCCAAGGCTTACGTTAACATGGTACATACTAAATACTTACTCCACGTATTGGTGTCACAGAGGGCTGATACATGCTGCATGGCAATGAACACGTTCTACTACAGATTTAGGCATCGTATCATGACTAAATGGACCCAGCTTCATCAGTGTTACGGAGGAGACATTTCATCCGACGCATGCGCTGTAACCGGAAATGTTAACATAGACGATACGTGTGATAGTATACGAGACTTCATTTATACAATACTTCTACATCTAAGAACACAGTTAAGACAAGGCGTTTATGATTTAACACGGTGACCGACGGTTAAATGTGATGGGTAATGTTCTTGTAAGAAACTCAAGCAACATTGTAACTTACATACACATTGGTCGAGTACATCTGAACCTCTTTTTTTTCAGACATATCGTCCTAATGTGTTAATGGTTGTTAACCTTTACTTCCATATAGCCAGTTTCAAAGTAATTATTTCCAAACTAACTACGTTTTGCATATAATCTTAAATTCCCTAGTGATATGGCCTAACGAATATTTAACTCTAGCAAATCAACTTGACTTTGGTGATTTTAGGCAAATCATTTTGTATTTCGGGCATTCTATATGAACTCATATTGATCAACTTTCTATCGAACAGTTCAACATTTGTAAAAATGTACACAATTAATCAATATTTTGGGCTCGAAATCACGAAAACTTAGACAACAAAACATTCGATTATTTTTTTCTTCAACTAGTTTAGCACATTTTGTTTGATCTTTTGGTACAATGACATCTTATACATACACGAAACTAACATACATAGCCTGTTTAGTGTTTTGGATCGACTCTAGGACTTGATAAGCAACAATGTGAAAATGTCCGAATAAAGTAAAAAATATTGGCAAAGGTCCAACATCATTTTAAAAAAAAAGCACTTTGACCTATCGTTTTTATTAGCTTGTTGAACTCAGCATTAAATCTCCTGCAATGTATGTAGATATAAATAAATCTATCGAAAATAAAAAATAAACTATCGAAAACGTCTTAAGCTTATAGTTGTAATGAATGGTGTCAACTGTATACCTCCAGTGTATACTACCTACAGGTCAATATTAACCGATTATCAATATACTATTATGTTGGCCGAAACTATTATTAATGTATGACTCAAACTGGCAAGGTTTCAACTTTCGGATATTCTGAGTTACTTTAAACATGTAAGTGGGAGGTGTTCAAAGCATAATAAGTAAATAGGTTTTAAAAGGATTACTCTACGTGTCATAAAATGAGATAACATGAATACATTGACATGCAGCTTCTGTCATAAATGTTACGATATGCGAATCCTATTCTCATTGAGGTTGTATACGCTGACTGATCTATTGTTACCGCCTTGTATAATAATCACGTGATAGAAAACCGACATGTCTTAACTTAGTTCTCAAACTTAGCAGTCCATGTAATGTATCAAAGCATAGCAGTTGAATGTTCATGCGCTATGTGGGACCTCAGACCATCTGCATGTTTAATAAGCATAGGGTAATTCTTCTGATTTGTTTTAATTATGCTGGAGATTCTTTGAAATGTCAACATCCGAATTGTCAAACCTGTACAAACCAATCAACTGAGCAACATATTAAAACATGAGTGTGCATATCATGTTTGTTTCAGCATCGTATATTTAATCTCATAATGAAAATCCCAAATCTTCACCAATGTTTGTTTGTATTATTCATTTAGGATCATGTTTTCACTTTATGTGATTGAAGTGAAAGAAAGTTGTGTACTGTATTGTATTGATATATACTACGACTACTACTACTTTGACATAAGACCCTTCAATTTCTTTGAGTTCATATCAAGGTTTGCAACATAACAGCCAGTAAGGTAAATGAGAGTATAAAGTGAGGTGCTTGTTTATCAGTACGTTCTCTCAAATGTATAGCGGTATATTTATTACTGGTTAATTAAGCACATCTGCATACAACGGCGATAAATTGCACAATCGACCACGGTGTTAAATTGCACAATCGACCACGGTGTTAAATTGCACAATCGACCACGGTGTTAAATTGCCTACTGAACGGTGCGATAAAATTTATTTTATTTTTTAATGAACACGTTTCGGTAAGTGATGTATAAAATATCGAAAATTGTAAACAACATACACATCAGACTTCAATTTTTTCGACATGTAACATGCACGCATACAAGTAAAAACTACAGTAGTCAAAAATAAATGTACAAACTAGTTTCAATGTTTTAAAGCGTTTTTATTCAAATGAATTACGACACAAGTATAACATGTTGAGAATAGAAACATATTCTATAACAATGATAGAGATATGGAAACTACAGAAGGAGAAAGTGACAGTGTGGAAGTGACACGTACATCTAGTTGTTAAAACACAATATTGTAGATACAGATGTGTCTCTTTGTGAAGTGGAGAATCTCAGAAAACGAGATGAAGATATGGCAATGTAACAGATCCAGATTGTAGATACAGGTGTGTCTCTTTGTGAAGTGGAGAATCTCAGAAAACGAGATGAAGATATGGCAATGTAACAGGTCCAGATTGTAGATACAGATGTGTCTCTTTGTGAAGTGGAGAATCTCAGAAAACGAGATGAAGATATGGCAATGTAACAGGTCCAAATTGTAGATACTGAAATACAGGAATATAATAACATAGGTATAAAGTATATAAACCAAAACAAGACAGTATCTAATCAGTTACGAGTTTCTATCAGACAACATAAAGAGCATTGGCGTATAATTCATTTAATTGCTCAACTTGCTTTGTTTAATCCAAGCACAACTGTAATGTAACCAGTTTACTAACAATAAACAGACAGAAAAGTTAAAACAAACATCCATGTTCAATACGGGTATACTTAAGTATTGACTAAATTGACTTTGCTGATAAAACACTTAAAGTAATATTATACTCATATTTGATATTAAAGAAAAGGAATGAACGTACAACAGACAGTTAATATATCAACAAATATACATAATGAACGTATAAAGACCAAATATATCCCTTCGTACATTTTTGAA
>ENA-OREC01000054-OREC01000054.1-marine-metagenome-genome-assembly--contig:-NODE-54-length-26112-cov-13.862723_pt1 | contig 26112 bp, 16 predicted proteins | sample MGYA00248626_ERZ508543 | MGnify/ENA primary metagenome ERZ508543 (study PRJEB26211, sample SAMN05518279) | marine metagenome | isolation source: Puget Sound, Washington, USA | host: Bankia setacea...
ATTTTCCCATTTTGATATGTCTTGTCTAATAGAATGGAGTTATTCATTTTAAACATACCTGGACCCCTTTCCATATAAAGTTTATCTATCAACAATTCAACTAGACAATTATCAGTTTTATATCCGTGTTTTATGTTTGTTGATTTTACAGAGTTAACCAAGCTGTCTGATATTAAAAAAATAATCAAGACGACGTGTGTCCTAGGTTAATAAATACAAATGACGCTGTCAAAGTTATTAGCTATAATCAGTACACTTAACATGTTTTATAGTGGTGAGATGTATGCAACAACAGTTTTCAGGAGTCCTCCTGCATTGTAACAAGTTCACCTGTCCAGTGTTCGAGTTGCAAAAAGATTACAACAAATTCAAAATAGTGCTAGTGTTTTTAACAAGAACACCTCAAAATAACTAATGTCTTTCCTCAACACTAACAAGAACAGAACTTTTTAAACTAAGTTTGCATGTTCAGCTAAAAACAGAAAATAATTCAAATAAAAATAATTATGATTAAAACATGAAGTTTCCCCCGTGATACTTTATCAGGATAAATGACAGAATGTTTTTAGACAGACCTATGTTTACTATTTCAGCTTAGGTAACTTGTGCATATATTTTTGAGTTTGAAAACATGTTTCCTATTTCAGCTTAAGTAACATAAACGTATTATTTTGGGTTTGAAAACATGTCCATAAAAGTAAAAGTATTTACAGTACATTCCCACCTGAGAACAGAACTGCTAGCAGCTGTAGAATGAGGAAGCCATGCTATTGCCTGTCGCAGAATTATTTAGTGTCATTCAATGCTTGCCAAGGAGTTATTTTCTGCTACCGTCTCAAAGCACACACATTCAAAATTCACCTCTCATTGAGCTGTCTGCACATGCGATTGTAGAATTTCACATAACAAAGAAAACATTAATGCAGTGGAGATGTGAATGGTTAGAAGACACTGGTAAAAATATACGAGTCCTTACCATAATTTGATGCCACAGTCCGAAATTAAATCATTTGCAATTATCATGAGGACCCTAAACTGGTTTTAACTGACTTGTTGTCCCTCACCTTTCAACAGTTTAGCCACTAGAGTATTTATTCATGGCTGGAGAATATATGGTATATGGCCCTCATCGAAGCCGTTTTATTTTTTAAACGTTCTTTCCTCTTTCCTCATTCCATTCATGCCATGTTTTTCATGTTCTTATTTCCGTAAATAATGTTTCAAATGAAAATTGATGACCACAGCAAAATCTCCTCATGTAACACAAGACTTTGAATAACATTTCTTAATTTTCTAATTTTCCTTACGTAATTGTTCTCTTTGTCTCGGCCAATTGTAAGATCTAGCTCTTCTTGGCGCCATTTTATCAATAATTCAAGATCTACTTTTTTAAATACGATATGCTGTTCATCCATTTGTTAGTTTATCGTACTTTGACAAGAAATCCATCCTAGGGCACTTAACATAAACAGGACCCTTTTCATAACATGTGACTGTAATATCGAGAGCTGAACGGAAAATAGTCGTAACTGCCTTCATATTTGTATCTGATTTTTTTTAACCCTCGATAAACATATTTAGTTAGAAAGTTGCAATTTGTACCTTGTGACTTCTTGTTTTAAGCAGTCTTTCTCTTTCTTAGCCTCATCCATGCGTTCCACTCTGGCCTGATGACGCCATCGGAACAGACTTGGTGTGTCAATGTTCGGGTGCACGTCATCTTCATCATCTGAGATCTAAAAATAGACAGAATGGCGAAACTATGCTACAGTATTCTACTTATATATATGCACAGTGAAACTCCTCAAAACAGGGTCCTCAGTAATCCCCAGACCTGTTGTGGCTTCAATCAGATAACAATCTCTAGGGTGCGTGTTTACAATATGGCAGTGTGCATGCAATTAAAGACAGTGTGGTAAACGCAATAATTTACAGATTAACAGCAAGGAAGTGACACATTTACAAACTTTATTAAATTTCTAATTGCAGGCTTAATACATCATATGGTGTTACAGAGACAAAGTCAAAGTCAGGATAATGAATAATGAGCCAAACATTTCTATACTCTAGCTGAGTATCTTTGTCCTGCCATGTCCGAAAACGGCTTTGCTTGCCACGTGCGATTTTCGGGGCGAAAACACGACCAGAAAACATGATCACCTGATTTCAACCTGCAGAGCGTTAATAAATATAGTAAAGTAAGTTGTGTGCGATTACACAGCACACACACCAGACACAATGTTATTTCTTGGTGTAAATAGCTCATTCGATCTTTTAAATGAAAAAAGGCATGCTGCTCAATGGTAGCTCAATGCATCAGACAAACGGTCAATCTAGCATTGTTAAACAACCGGGTGCATTTCTTAAACAACTTCTAACAGTTTACTTTAAGAAAATGAACAATTCAGTAGGACAATGTTTTATTCTTAAAAGGCATAACACATAGGAAGCATGAACATAATATTATGCTTTTCCACAACGTTGATGGTTTAATAAACCAAACAAAGTCAACCCACTTATAAACAAACTATAAACAAACTAGATCTAAATAGGCCTAACATGATAACTACTCTCTCAAAAGTCCTTAAGTATCTTAAACTATATTGCAAGTAGAAATTCTTGGTTGATTCTAGTACGAATGCATGCGGACTTCGCAAAAACATATGACAATTCGAAATGATGTTAGCGATCGTCATGGTTTTTAGTTGTTCTGATTTAAATGATTGTGTTAGAACACATAATATGTCCAAATACATAAAATATGAAAGGTTAAAGATACTAGTCCGGATTCCCCCCATCATTTCCTAAAACCCCTCTAAACCGGAAACCAAACGTTTTTTATCCGGTCGGGACTAGGTTAGGGCTAGAGGGGTTTCACTGTACAACTCAAGCATGAAAGCAAAAGAGTTCTTAGAAATGCTATTGAGTAAAGAAACAAATAGAACACTTTCACATGGACCCCTGGAATTAACTTCAACTACCACAAGATTTAAATAAAAGCTACCGGTACATTGTTTTTCATTTATTGTTAGTCAGCTATCAGTGAGTCAAAATTAAGAGGGAAACTAAACCAAACCTATTGGGGAAAAATGTAGTCCCGAGTCAGTGTGAGGGGGAGGAGCCTTACGTTGAGTCTTATCGTAAAACATAAGGCGTCTTACATATGATAAAGGATACTCATTACTATTCAAATTTGTATATCCATTCTTCACATAGTGTACAATTTAATCAATTAATGCCACAAATGTTAAGTGAAAAAGGTCTTAGCTAATGGCAGTGGCAAGTTTATGTTAAATGCAAGTTACTTTTCATTTAATACAAAATTAATGACTTTTAACCATTTGCCTAATTAATTGTTGATAAGATCTGAATTTAGAAGATATACATAATGATGGTTCTCATTGTATTCTAAAGTCTCATTACACTTGTTTAAATGTATAATCAGTTGTTTTGTTCACTGCATGTGTTCAGTCAAATAGCTACTTCTGTCATTTTCAAGTATTTCATTTTCACAGATATATCACTAGGGTGACAATTAAATGACAAATGTTTCTTTTCATCTAAAGGTAAAAACCAACAACAATCCTACTCATGTACCTATGTTTGTTTGATTGTTAATCAGGCATGTATTTAAATCAAAAGGATAAGATTCACATGTACTTAATCAAACTTGGCTGCTCCACTTTCTTGAGAATTAAAATATGTTTTAACTAAACCAACAACAGAAAAAATACCAACAGATTTTCAAATTTCCAAGTGCTCTTAATGTAACAACAGATATCTTCCCAATATCCAATTACACAGTGTAATTAAGACTACCAATGTGATCTTAATTAAAAATGAGTGTTTCTCTAAACAAATTGACTACACTCAGCTTGAAAAATATGGCACAAATTTGGCGTGAAATATTTATACACACATGTATATATATATATATCTGCTGATCAAAGTATATCAAAATCAGTTCAATTAGAATCCTACAAGTGCACAATGTTTGATTCAAAGTTGTACAAATTGAAACTATCAGGGCTGCCCACATACTTGTGCCACTTACAATGAATCTATCGCATACACCGCATTGTTAAACAGAGGGAAATTATTTAATCTAAGGCAAATTAAATGGCTAATTAGGAGGGACATTTACTGCTTTAGTTGTTGTGATGTAATTAACCTTAATTATGAAAATGTTGACAGCTTTAATTGAAGAAAAACTAGTGGTAACCAGTGTTAACAAAACTTTAAGTGTAATTTAACTTTGCGGTTCACATTTGTTAAAGTAATTACTTTTTGAAACGATAATTTTGCAACCGTGACAATATCAAAACAGAGAATACAGCATTCAAATCTCCAGAAGAAAACCATACAAAGCTTGTATTTCATCATAAATGATGTATTATTATAAATCTACTGTTAATCTTGTGAAATAACCTGTTTTAGTTACATCTTTCAGACAAACTAAAAAAGTCTTGGAGAGTAAAAGGTAATTAGATGGGTCATGCCATAGCCTCAGATATTCATTTATCATTAACGCTATACAAACAGCACAAACACTGTCACAGTAAATCAAATATTCTCTAGCAATATCAAGCAATGTCATAATTCTAGTACCTTCAAATCAAATAATATACAACCGCAACTACCAAAGGTGACCAAGCCTGATGGTGATCTCCTCTTGTCTGCCTGTTAAGCCAACCTACAGCAGCTCTGATGCCTTAATAGTAGACATTTATTAACAGGGTCTCTCACTATTATACTGTGGTTATGATATAAAGATGAAAGTTGAATTGATTAATCCAATATATATCTGCATGGCATAGCTGCACATTGTCCCACCCACTCAAGGTCTTGAACTCTTGCTCTAGCAATGCTGCAAGTCTCTATGCCAGAGTACGCAATCTGCTTATGTAAGACAACAAATCACCTTTTAGAGTTGGTATTTACAGTCATGATTGAACAACACAATAACAAACCATCAGAAACACATTGTCACTACAAAGTGAAAACAGAAGAATCGGGAATATGGTATCGTACAGTTCGATATATATTTTGGTTCTTTTTTATCTTTAGTGAAATAAAACTTTAAACAATGATAGTGTTGGTGCTTACTCCACACATGTCCCCTTGTTTTATTTCAGCAAGAATCTTTAGCCTTTAATTGCTTCCATCAAAGACCAACTAAATAAACTAGTATAAACCAAAAATACTGTACTAGTACTTATATAAAAGGGTCTTGTTGAACTCCACAAAATGCTGAACATGGAAAATTGGTTATCATGGTTAATGTAAACAAAGTTCATGTCCACCAGACAACTATACAATGTCCATTTATACAACAGTTAATTTATTTTCTACTGTCCCTGTGTCACCTTATATGCTTAATCTTCTAAAGGGAAATCAAAGTTGACTTGCCAGAAGTCATTGCTCACGAGCAGCTATAAATATGGTGGTCGTTGTACATGTCAAAGGAGTGCTGAAGGAGATATGGTTGAAATGCGCACAGTATCTGAAATATGTCTGATATGTCAAAAACTAACATTAATGCGAAAGGGACCTACCTACTTCTTTATTCAAAAGCACTTAGAACCCTTTCAGTTTTAACCCCTTGAACTAAAACTTACATTCTGTAACCTTAATGAAAAAGACAACATGACTGCAACCTAAAAATAAACAGCGCTTATGACGATGACAGACAAACTGGAAGCCATTTTAATACAGCATTCTTCCATATAGAACAGTTACGACACCAGCTTGGCGACGATGGCTGTCAAACATCTACACCTACCAGAACTGATTTAAACTGGTTCTAGTCATACTGAAGTCCACACTGTATACTACACCTACGTTACTCGCTTCATTCAGATCTATGTCTCTGCTTCTTATATGTTGCTTCTTTTCCTCAAATGAATGTAAACTTATCATATTTGTAAAAAAGAACAGTCCAATGATTAGTTACTCAACACTCTGAATTCCCTCCAAAAATAGTTAACTGGTAAATACAAACAGAAAGCCATAACCGACAAACAATTTTCTGGAAAACATGTCCATGTTATAGTTGATGACGTTTCTTAACTAATTCAAGCAATTCGGGAATAATTAATACAGCATACAAACATTGATTTGCAAAGGTAAATGCATGTATATTAATGGATTAGTTGAAAGACCAATGAAACAAGGCCATTTACTGTGCTCTTTGAAAAAATGTAGAATATTTACATCGCAATTACCCTACATATGTAAAAATATGGGTCAAGCTACACTAATTGTTTTAAACCTTTCGACCATCAATATGCTTACATACTGCAAATAAGTGTGATAATGAGGTAATGGCAGGAAAATAACATTAGATCAAATCATTTAACATTTCACAATAGCAATTGTAAATTGTTTGGGGTCACAAAAATGTCAACTGACTCAAATAGGTCAAAATGGGCGATCTGCATTTAATTAAGGACCACTCCAGATGTAAAGCAAGGCCATTATATCAGGTTTGAAATACATCGGAAACAAATCGTCTTGCTTAATATAGGTTATTCAAATGATCAAAAGTTCAGCAGAAACGAAACTAAAATAAAGATTATTGATGATACTATTGCCTTGAAATAAATAGCTAGAACGAGTTTGTCTGGCAAATGGTTATTTAGAAACTGGAGGAAGCAATTAGTTAGATGGTCATGTGTGAAGACCAACAGATAAGAATGTTAAACAATTGGTTATCTAGTCCCCTTGCTAACCATCAAAGGGTAAAATAATTGTATAGTTTCAGATTCTTATTGAGATACAATACATGTAATCCTATTAACTAACATGTCATTTTTCGTATATACCTGGTACTATTTTTTTCATATAACAACATTGTTGTAACTTTTTCTAGAAAGTCAAAAATTTAAAATACCCAAAAATGCAATTAAAAATAAAGGCCAATGGCGGTGAGGTCTTGACATAATAGTTTGAAATACCGTCAGAATGCACAATTTACCGTCCTTGTTTTCTTTTGTTCTGCAGTTCCAAATCGTTTCACATCTCGTCACAATGCATGCTTTAGAGACATTGTTTTCATTTGTCTGAAGTTCCAAATCGTTTCAACTACCGTCAGTCGTCAGAATGCATGCTTTAGAGACATTGTTTTCAATATTTTCTCTGCAGTTCTAAATCACTTCAAATACCGTCAGAGTGCATGTTTAAACGACATTGTTTTCAAAATTTCCTCTGCAGTTCTAAATTGCTTCAAATACTGTCAGAATGCATTTAATTTAGAGACATTGTTTTTAAAAAAGTTTTCTGCAATTTCAAATCGTTTCAAACATTGTCAGAAGGCATTCTTTAGAGACATTGTTTTTATTTTTTCTCTGCTGTTCCAAATTGTTTTAAATTACCGTCAGAATGCATGTTTTAGAGACATTGTTTTCCAAATGTTCTTTGAAATTCCAAATCGTTTCAAATACCATAAAAATGCATACTTTAAGAGACATTGCCCCTGGTAGCTATACACCACGTACTTCTGATTTGATCATTTGGTAATTGTGTTTTGTTGTAAGATAATTGTTTTAAACAAGCCAGAACGTGGTGATGTTCTGTAACTCATAATGATAGTCATGTGTATGCCTTGTTTTTGAAAGTGCACCCGCTTTGATCGTGTTTATTCTTTGTCAAAACATACAACATGATTGGACAAAAACAATGTTATAAAAACTAGGTAAAACTTAACAAGGTTATGTGTTAGTATGGCTCCTGAAATGTTGTAAAATGCATCATTTTGCACATTTCCCCCCGGACCCAAGTCACCCAACAGGCCTATAACTTTCAGATTGACTAGCTAAGCCAGTGAACAATAACTATTCTGATTGGATTGTCACAATGTCCAAGTAAAGTTACCCAATCACCCTGGTTACCAATTGAGTTTTCGCAAAAAAACATTGAGTGAATACACAAAAAACGCATAAAAGGAACAATGGCGTAGAAGTTAACAGACTAGTTTCTCGACCAAGGAATACAAATAATATTTCCTTTTTTTCCCTCATACTTTTTTCATGCGCATAAATAATTCTTGAAACCATGGTGAAAGTGTGAGGTTTGATATAAGACCCTATAAATCTCTACTGGAGACATGGAAGTGACCACAAGACAAGACCAAACACCATATAGCACAGTACTAAACACTAAAACTTGTCCTGTCCAAAAAACTAGAGTCCACAGGCTTTCTTGGTTATGATGATTCAGGAAAAAAGCCGCAAGTTCTAGTTATTAAAGTCATAGTTACGAGGAGAACAAACAATAAGTCAAGAGAAGTAATGTTTATTGACCTATACTACACACATGTACTACCAAACCTGATCATTTGATGACTTTCACATTTACATTTCTTACCACCATGTAATGTCAATCACCAGGCATTGTCAATAAAAAAAAAACATAACTAAGTCGCCCAAAACGACTAAAACATGCTAAGTATAAGCAATAGTAACACCAGAACTGGTCAGAACAGGTTATAAATTAGCACACTAAGAACATAAGTAATGGTAGATGACAACCTGAAAGTGATAAAAACACTGCTACTAATTACCCCCTTGGCAGACGTGTCGTACAACAGTACAAGTTAAAAATAATGCATGCAGAGTGCATTCAAGCCAATCATAACTGTCTACAGCACACGCTACTATTAACAATCCACATGAGTGTCCCGCCCCTTTCCCTGTCAACCCTTTATAAGTGAGGCACAATCTTCATCAGGCAGCATTAGCCAGTCGTACACTCAAGCGTACATCACGGTTCCGTTCAGTCCTTGTGGATTATTTTGTGACTCAATTCACAGACTTTGTGCTCATTTAGAATCATGATGAAATTTTTTGCATTAGTGGTTGTAGCTAGCTGCTTGGTTGCCATGTGTGCAGCACAAGGACCAATGTCGGCTCTGTCAGGAATGAGAGGTGGACTTGGAGGGGGAGCAGGAGGCGGACTTGGAGGGGGACTCGGAGGTGGACTTGGAGGAGGACTCGGAGGGGGACTCGGAGGTAGCAGCAGTTTTATGACAATGGCAGCTTTACAGAGTAAGTCTACATAGTAAATATACATATTTTCCTTATTTTAACTTTAAATTTACACTTTTTTGTAAAAGGTTTTCTTATTTCACAAGATTAATATTTGCTCATGTACTTGAATGCTCATAACTGTATCTGCTCTTATTCCTTCTATTTACTCTCCTATCATAACAATCCCAGTAGATTCTATATCAATGTTTCCACTCAAGCATTCATAGTAAATTTCTTATAGTAACAAATCTTATTCACAACTTCATATTAAAGCAGAAGTTTAATTTATTTGATAACTGCTAAATCATTTATCAACGGTTTTTTATATAAATAATTATGTCTGTGATACAATGTAGGTAAATCAAAATACTTATACGTGTACAGGCCATAGTGAGGATAAAAAGAAAAATCAATCACCAGTATCAGCTATTAATATATGATACAAAAAACTTATGCCTTTGTTCATTTTCTTTGCAGATAACGAGAGATTTAGGGATATGTATCTATGTGCTATAGCCAGAATTCCAATCTTCTTCTGCATGGGAGGTATCTAAGAAATCGAGACGAGTCTTTCCTTTCAATCCACAACTATAGTATGACTCCCGGGACTTACACTTGCAAACTGGATATCAGACATGGACCACTTTGCTGCCCTTCTTCTCTACTGATGTTCCAAAGAACACCAGTTAAAGTACTATAGTGTCCATAGAAATTCCACTAGACTTGAAGACTGGTCATGTGTACAATCGGGATCCTTTACCAACCCAACGTTATGGTGCTGGATGTTTATACACCATACACTCATTTCATCTCTTAGTGTATCGATCATTCTACTGACTACTATTTCACGTATTTTTAACTCGATATACTTTGTATTATTGTTATTTATTTTTCGATTAACTTGTTAATAAAAATATTTAAATATTGAACTGTGTTGATCATTGTTGCAGGTGTATTCAATATGGATAGTTGGGTTGCATGTGGGGTTGTTCTGAGGGGAGTTCAACGGAAGGAAAGGTGTTAATGAAAAAGTGAGTGCATTAATGTTACACCAGCACCATAGTTATTCGATACACATTATGATTATTAAACTGGATTTAGAGGTAAAGATACACATAGAAAGAGGTGTCTCATTAGCCTTGTAAGCAGGTCCTTTCAATTGGGAGTGAAACAATATTAAACAAGCATTTACTTGTGTATGTAAACCATTTGAAACAGTTATGACCTCTTTAAATACCTTGAAATTAAAACTACATAACACACAAAACTGTAAGCAACGAAATACTTGAAATAATAACAAGAAATTAAAAGAAAAAAATCCCCATAAAACAGAAAACACCTACTGGCAAGACATACATGTACCACCTAACAAGCATGACTATTCATAAGTCTTTTCAAAATATTAACACACTAAGCTGCAGATGTGGGAAAATTAGCAAATGACAAAAACAAGGCAATGGATTAGCCATCAATGTAAGAAAACACCAATTTTGTTTGCACATTTTGACCACATACACAACACAAATATATTTCTAACAAAAGAATATGTTGTCATACATTGCCTTATTTTCCTTACGGATTTTTTAAATAATTATTCTGATTCAAAATTTCAAACTTCCAAAGTACTTGTCAACATTATAAATAATGCAATTTAGAAACATGCCAGAAGGTTCTATCTGCTTTATCAAACAGAACCAGATAACATTTTCTTTCAAATAATCTTTTAAACAAAAACACACACACATACAACTGGCCTATACTCCTTATTCAATAAACAACTTGTGATAATATTTACAAAACAACAGAGAAAGCAAAATCAAGGAGCTTTTTCATTTTTTCTTCTGAAGGAAGTTGATTCTCTATACAGATGCACCATTTGGTAACGGGATAAAGGCAGGAGATTGACTATAAAAGTGAAAAGAAAAGCGGGCAAAGAATGCGTGGTGTGTTTCATGGTTACCTGCTAAACTAAAACAATGTAGGATGATTGAGTTACAAGCAGCAGGAGACCTAGTAACACTAAACGTTACTTAAATCCTCAGTCCTGCAATAAAAGTACCCTTACAAAGTGCTGTATTCGTAGATTATGCCAATGCTCCTTTGAAAACAATACCATTATGATTAATACAACACCTTAAACTAACAACAAAGCATACCACACTGATGTTGCAAGTCAAAGCATATGGTAAATATTTTTTCACAGGGAAGTTTTCAGGCTCTACGAAAATGTCCAATAACAATAGATGATCCTTTGTTTTAACCCACACACAAATATATAACAACCAGGCATTGAAACTGCAGCTCTTTTCTTCATATTGCTTTAATATATCTGAATCTTTTTCATAAGTCAGAACAGAGTAAGAATTTAGTATTCCTGTATATAACCATATCACAATTGAGTAGTTGGCTAATACATGTAATCAAATAAATCATGTTTATGGATGTGTCCAAATGACCAAGGAGACACAAGTAGGCGGGGTATGTTGACCTTATTACCTTTTCTGTACTTCATCTGCCATAAATATGCAGTAAATGAGCTCTAGCTGTGGATTATAGGATACCATGTCAGTCCATGCGAAAACTATTTTCATACCATAGGACATCTGACTGATAATTTCTAAATTTTACCTGTCATGCCTATTTTTCACCTGTCACACCATTGAATATAGAGCAATATTTGACAAAAGTTACCTGTCATTGTGACAGGTAAACCCAAAATTTCTACCAGTCGCATACAATTTTTGCCTGACATTGACCTGCGACAGACGAGGTTTTGCATGGACTGCCATGTTCACTGTTTAGAACTATATATATATAAGTAAACAACCAAAAAAACAATAACAATGAATAAGTGTGATTGTATGTCCCTCACTAACCTTTGAAACAAATACTACACTTGAGACATTTGCAATTTTAAGTTCATACTGTTCTTAGCATTGGGGAAAAACAACCAGTGCAGATTGACAGCTGTCAACTAGGCCGAGAGTCATGCAAGCTATATGTGTCCATTATTCTGGTTGAAACTGGTTCGCTGGATATTAATATTGTAAGGATACATAATGGATGATGACAGGTATATACTTGTTTGCATAAATAGAGGCATAAACATGCTAGCTGGTTGAAACCAGTTCTGGTATAAATATCACAGGCACAGATTGGGCTATGGCTGTTCACAGTGTGAGCATAAATGTGTACTACATGTATCTATGAATGATAGTCACACTGAAATAGGATCAATAGGAAAATAAGTTCTATTTTAGTCTTTCTCATGTGCATGCACTTTTTCACTATTCATTTAAAATGTCTTTTAATAGCCTACTGTACAACTATTTGGACTACATGAAAAAACGAAAAACGTTTGATAAAATGTTCCTATAGTTTCACATGAAAGTTAATCCATAACATGTATATCAATAGCATGGAATAGAGTAGTTTATTTTTTCCAATCATGGGTCATATACATGACATTTCAATAACAGTAAAAATATATAATTAAACGTAGCTAGAATTAACAGAGTACTTCTAAAATATATTTAATATAACTTGATTTGAAAGGTTGTGAGTCCAAAGGAATCATTGATTTGAAGTGTCAAACGTTGTAATGTCAGAAACAGATTGTCACAACTCCAGTTTCATCTTGACACTAGTCCACTTTGTTTTTCTATTCTAATTATTCAACACAAATGTCTTTTATTCTTTTTCTATCACTTCAACAAATTGGTATTTAAACCTAGTTGTAAACAAAGGGAAGCAAATCTGACAGCATAAGCATATTACTACATCAGCAATTATCTCACTTTTTGTAGTGATTTTACTATAAATACTATTTAAACAATAAATTAAAAGTATACTAATACATTTCATTAAATTAATAATATTAAAATAATAACTTAAAAAGCCAAACAAGAGTGTCCATGTCACAAAAAACGCCTGTATAGTAGTACACAAGTGAAATTGGCATATACAAATGTAGTAAGAAAGCAAATGTCTACTGTCAATCTGAACAATCTGTATGCTTGAGGCTATTAGTTGGTTAACAAACTTGGGCAAGATATTGTTCCCACGAACAATGAAAACTATTTGAGTTATTGAGCAGACAATGTTGATTTTTTTAATTTGAGTTAACTCAAGGGCCATAACTCCAGAGAACTTCATGGGATCCCAGGCTGGTTATTGAACTTGCCCTAGGGATTAAACCAACAAACATTGCCACCAAGTTTTATAATGATCCATTGAAAAGATATTTAAAAAACAGAGTGCACAATGTTAATTTGGACAATTTCGGCTAAATAAGGGCCATAACTTCAAAGTTCTTCATGAGATCTGGCTTGTTATTGAATGTGGCGGAGAGATTTTGCCAACACACATTATCACCTAGTTTGATACACCAAGTTTGATGATGATCCATTGAAAAAAATTCAAGTTACAGAGCGGAAAAGGTTAATTTGGGCAATTTTGGATAATTCAAGGGTCATAACTCTAAAGTGCTTAATGGGATCTGGCTGGTTATTAGACTTGCCCTAGGGATTAAACCAACAAACATTGCCACCAAGTTTTATAATGATCCATTGAAAAGATATTTAAAAAACAGAGTGCACAATGTTAATTTGGACAATTTCGGCTAAATAAGGGCCATAACTTCAAAGTTCTTCATGAGATCTGGCTTGTTATTGAATGTGGCGGAGAGATTTTGCCAACACACATTATCACCTAGTTTGATACACCAAGTTTGATGATGATCCATTGAAAAAAATTCAAGTTACAGAGCGGAAAAGGTTAATTTGGGCAATTTTGGATAATTCAAGGGTCATAACTCTAAAGTGCTTAATGGGATCTGGCTGGTTATTAGACTTGGCCAAGAGATTATGCTAACAATCAATGTCACAAAGTTTGATGATGATCCATTGAAAAATATTCAAATTACAGAGCGGACAAGGTTAATTTTGGCAATTTTGGATAATTCAAGGGCCATAACTCCAAAGTGCTTTATAGGATCTGGCTGCTATCAAACTTAGTCGCCGCACATGTTCACATAATACGTCCCGTTTTTTTCAAACGGGCTAATAAAAAAGGAGAAAATTTGGACATCAGACGCCTGGAACCTGAGAATTAATCAATGTTTCATATGCAGGCAAACAATTCCACTTGTCATATTGCCCTGACAAGTGGTTCCAGATGCAGGACAAGTTAAAAAAATGCAATCTGTTATGTAGTTCCGATACAGAGGACAAGTACAAGTTTTGTTAATGTACGTGTCTTGATACACAAATTTGTTGACTTGTGCAGAGTGACATGTTCTGCAATCAACTTATGGAAAATGTTTTATGCTTCCTAGGTTTCCTATCCTTCAAAGTATAAAACACTGCCATACTCACTTCGTTGACTTTGCTAATTAAAAAAAGAAATCTAAATTGCTTATGGGTTGCAATTCATTGCTATATTGATTGTATATCTGAAACATTTTAAGCTGCAGTGGTATTACTTGAAAGTGGAACGTGTTTGTTTATTTGAAAGATAGACTAGAGTGTGATGATTTACACCAAGTAATAGCATTGTTCCTGTGTTGTATGATGTATTTACCCCATTAGAGTCATAGCCATTCTCCTATACATGTATCAACAATAGCAATTGATGCTGAAAACTGTTGATGGTGCTTTGTGACCAAAAACACACATGGATGGTGAGTCCCTATTTGATCACAATACCAAACTATTTTTTACTTTTTTATGATCACACCAAGCACATAGTTCAAAGAGAGAGTGATGGAACAGTGCTGTTGTATTTATTATTATATATTAGGTTCCATACAAGTGTCACCAATAGCAGATAAAAATGTCATTCCCTGTTGAAAAATACAGCAACTGAATGGTCTTTGGGTAAACAGACTATGGTAATTAGCAGGAAAGATAACAGTTATTCATAGATTAGTGTTAAGTTTATAAAAACAGCTGGGAAATGATAAATGATTATCAAAATATCGGTAACGAAATGAGTGTTACTAAACAGCGAGGTTATGAAATTACCATTTATTCTTTATAAGATGACATGCCCAAAACGCGCCAGAAACATGATCCAAGTTTAGCTACAATAATGAAAGTTCAGGGATTTTGATATTTGTTATGTATCCCTGTAACGCTACAACTCTCTCCCATTTAAACTCTGGGCGAAAGTATATTAGCAAAACTATGCATTTATATTGAATAATAATGATAAAAGTTATCCACATGTACCTGAAATTTATCAAAATTGGATTGTAATTGTTGTTAGGCCCATTATTTTCACTTACATAAATATATTCTGGTCAAGAAAATGATTGCTGCAGTCAACCATTTTGTATATATCTTAAATTTTGCTGACTAAATTTGTTCCTATCATCAGGTTGTACATGCACTCAGAGTTACCTTCCCTTAGGAAAGTTGGAGCTGATATTGCCTTTGAGCACGGCAACATCATTATTTTCATAAGTTTGTTTAGTAAGGTTTAACTGAAGATTTTATTAATGCCATCATCATCATCATCATCATCATCATCATCATCATCATCATCATAATTAAAATAGTTTCATTTTAACCAAGCTTACAAAGACCAAACTATTCCAAACAATTTATACTGTTTTACACATGTACACAAACTGCCAGTTTTAAAGAATTTAGGACACTTCTGAAACTATCGATTCATGTATGTGTTTAATGTTTAATTGTTATCTGATCATGTTTTTTTGCCATAATGACATAGCGTATGCGTTTAATAATGTGCATTCACAGTGTGCATTTAAAACGATGATAATTTCATATATTGCTTGCTACTTTCAGCTCTGCTAGTGGACGTCTCCATTCTGCCACAATAAAACAATCGTCAAAAGACACGTTGACGGGCATTTAGGTGGACTATATCGAAGCTGTGAATTACACAGTCAAGATGCCAACACATGTCAATAGACAAATGATGTGATAAATATCATAATGCAGCAGACCTAAACAAACTAGCGCCTGAGTTAACTCTAATGTTTGTTTTGTGAATCTCCCTGGCCTGTTGATAGAGAAAGGTTTTCGTTCAAGTTCATAAGACAGTGATTGATTCAGTAATGTTATTCAAAATTACTTGAATCGCATGCTCATATTGTCTAACCACCGTCTGTATCACATTTGTTTTTACTTCTAGAAATTTCTTTGAATTCTATATTTTCTTATCTTTAAACACTGAAAAAACAACAACAATAAAGTAAATTTGCAGGAGAACAAATGAATCTGATCAATCCAACAGTTTATGGTTGTAATGTATATTACCTCGATATGATCCCATTTGCTGTAATTAATGGTAGACATGGTGAAAATGTTTCTTTTTCTACAAAATTTCAACTTCCCAGTTGACAGGAACCGGAAATAAACAAACTGACTGGAAATCTGTCAAGGGGAATAATCGGATTTCTTGTTAACTAGCACTCTCTCGTACGTAAACAAACATCTTTCTAAGTTATACATTGATAAATTTGTTTAAATGTTCAATGATGAATTCAACCATTCCTACATAAAGTAATATGGAGCGCTGATATCTAATCGGCTATGTTCTTTGAGATGTTCAATACCTACACCATAGGGCAGTGCTTTTAACGATTTCACTTCCGGTTCAAAAGCGGTTGTTTTGAAATGTGAAATCAGCTTTCTTGCTTACTATCACTGTACAAGGTAGATATGTCCAAAATAATATAGTTTTTGTATTCAATATGTGCCTTTGCAATACCTGCAGAATTTTTGACAATGGATGCATCATCGAATGAGCAATGTTCAAAAGTTTAAAACTTGACGGCTCGCGAAATCACATGACAAAAATATACAAATTCGATGACATATTTATTTATCAAGAGATAAGCACATACATTATTCTATATCAACCTTTTTCTAACAAATGTATGCCAAAAATAGTGATTTGCATTAGCATTAACTATCATCTCTACCAATTATCCTGCGGAGGGGTAATTTCTACCTAGGGTAATATCCGATTGCACCGTTTTCGCTTCACATGAAATACATTTGCATGGTTTAAACCAAACAAGTAAACGTAAGCATTGTATGATTACGAATACGGGTACTTTTACCATGTGTGATGTTTGGCGGCAAAACACGACCAGAAAACATGATCAACGATGTTCAGCATGCAGAGGGTTGTTTGATAACGTGAAGTTCAATGATGCATTATATACAGTATACGCATCAGAGACAGTACTGTAACATAGTGTAAATCAGCTCTTTCAAACGAGGAAAACGCATGCTGCTTTCTACAAGTACTAATACAACAGCAGCTCATTGCGTCAGACAAACGGTCGATCTAACATTGTTCAACAACCCGATGCAACCCAACTAGATCTAAATAGGCCTAATGCAATATCTACTGTGTCATCAGTTCTATAAGAACTTTAGTCTTTAATATATTTATCGCAAGCAGAAAATCTAAGCGATTGGAAATAGCTCACATATGAATTCACGCAGACTTCCGTGGTTGCGAAAACATGGCAATTCGATATTGACGTCCACGATCGTCGTTGTTTTCAGTTGTTTTGATTGAAATCTTTTGTTATTCGTTGTATATTGATACGGTTGTGTGGCTGGAATCGATGTTAGATAAGGTGACCTGCGATATGTCGGAAGTTTTGCTTTTTCATTGTTGATGCATTATGAGAGAGATTTAACAATGGGAAACAGCTTTCTGTGGTTATTATTCATTTGTATAATGACATGACATGAAAAAGCAGCACCAGTGTTCACTCACAGTCACTTACAACAGTTTTAATGTTGGGCTAGTAAAACTTCATTCGGGCTAATGGCTTGGAAAAACTAATGTGAATACTGTAACTCCAATGTATACACCATGTTGTTAAAATGTGTTGGAAACTATAACAGACTTTGTTTAAAGTGTTCAAATTGTTACAAATTGATGATAAATCATAGACTATCATATAACTATCCTGACACATAATTTAAGTTATGCATTGTAGTTTTATACTTCAAGGCGCATGCTCAATAGGTACCAGCCAATTTGTGTCTGATGTAAACAAACGCACTCTAGCTTGAAGATTTAAGCAAATGATAACGATAAAGGCTGCATAGCCGGTTAAAATTGTCTAGGTATTTTGAAATATAGCTTTAGTTTAAATAGGTCAATCACTCGAAAATAGCGTAATCCTTTGAAAACCCACTAGGCGGGGATAGTCCTTCAAAGAAAACCCTTTCGCATTTGAGCTATTTTCTGTTTGGCAAATGCGGGGCTCTTCACATTTAGCTAAAAACACGTAGCATAGTTCTGACATCAAACCTATGTCCGATTGTCGGAACATTCTGAGGTCGAAAAATCAGTCAAGTCAATAATTTCGGCAACATGCATTAGTTTGGAAGGAACATACAAAAATACATCAACATGCACAACAAATCAAAGTTGACATACTTTAAATCATCTTTAGCAGCCTCTTAAACCAAAGACATGTCACATTTCAGCCATCGTTGTATGCATATGGGTGCGCGCATATATATGCAAATGAGACTGAACAGATTTTGAATGAAAATTTGAGTTTGATTATTTTCAGAAAAATATGCAGCCGTTTTTAATGTGCTTTAAAGAAATCATTTTTAGGCTAAAATTGTAGTATGTAGTGACGACATATACATTTAAACAATATATTTGGTAAGTAGAACTGACCTCATTCACATACATGTATGATTAAATGTTTTTAACATAAAAGTGAAGAACCTTGCATTTGACACATCAAAAAATATCCCAAATGCATTGGTTTTCTTTGAAGAACTACTCTACCAATATATTGAAAACTAATGTAATGAATAACTTAATTTATTTATTTTTAAACTCGGGGGTGGAGGGGAAATGTGCTTTTCCATTCCCATTTGGCATGATTTTTTGTTGGGCCTATAGCAATTATTGTTATAAGTATATAGATGATATTGAATTGTAGAATAAGAATGAAATTTTAAATAACATAACAATGGTCATTTAAGATTGAATATCTATTGCCCAGCTCTTGATATGTTCTTTTCAAACGTAATTGTTGATAGCAATATGGTAATCTTCTTGGCTGCTAGAAATCACTTTAAACAGGTTTTGTTTCATGTTCTTTTTTTTTGTTCACTGATGGTCATTTGATTTGTTGCAATCACTGATTCAATTAGCGACTGAAAAAAGCCCACAGAATTATAGAAAGATTATTTCTACAGACAAAAACAGCTGTTATAATTAAATGGTTATTTTCAGATAGCATGTTATTATAAGGATCATCTTTGAGATATGCAATTAGTGTTAACAAGATTATAAATAACTCAAATATTTACTTTATATAATTTAGTCGGTAAGTCTCATAATTGTTTAGCTTTTTCAATTACTTTTATTAAAAGTTGTTATACTGGTAGTTAACTGTACATGAAAACTAACATTTGTGTGATGTAACGGAAGGATAAATATTTTCACATGTCATCTATAATGACCTTATTCTAAACATTTAAACTGAGTTGAATAAAGGCAAACTGAACCTATAAACAGTAGCAATAATGGATTAAAGTAGCATTATAGCATAAGGTTCGTAAATCTAAGAAGTTAAATGTTGTCATTGGAGACAACTTTTGATTGGCCACCATCATAAATCATACATGCCATGATTTTAGAACTGCCCCACTGTGAAGTGATAGTGGTGTTTCGCTAATGTGTTTATACAGTGCCTGAATCCTGATAAGATCTCTGGTGTATTGTAAAATGGAGAATTAGTGTGTGAACATGTCCTTTATCCAGACAGGGACCTAATTGCCAGAGGCCATACATCACAACTTATAAGGCATACACTACACTTGGATTGTTTCAGTTAATGCTTATAATATAGATTGTGAATAATTGCCTGAATGTTAGGTGTTAAGATTTTCTAGTGAGTCATTGCTACAACTATAAATGTATGAGGACACTATACTTAGGATATTGAGCTTCCTGATAAGTAATGACACCATCTTTTGTGATTTTTCTTGCAGTCGAACATGTGATCAGGAGCAAACATGAGTTTCACATCTTTTAAAGAAAGGTTACAAAGAATATCACGGAAGCCAGAGTTTGATCCAGCAGGTAAGCCCTACTTCTTGAAATTTATGGTTAGGTTACACAGAGGAACACATAAGTTGCTTTTTGGAATAAATTACCCTCATATTTTTGCTGGAATACCCAATTGGGTTTTTTCTCAACTTTATTTACATACTATTTATTTATTTACATCTATCTAGTGTAAATTCACAATCCTACAGAATTCTTTAACTTTTTGTCATATTGTGGACATCCTAAAGTTTAAACCTGATAAAAGTTATTATCATTTATTATAAAGATACTTTTTAATGTTACATTAAATCATTATATACAATTTGATCATGTCTACTTTTATACCACAGCATACTTATAGAATCACCTGTAGTTGTAAGTCTATAACTTTTCTTGATGTAGCCTTTTACATGTAGTTATAATTTTGAAGCAATTGCAGTTTAACATTATAATGCAATGCATCCGGTAAGACTTACATAAGTTACAAGTTTACGAATAGCTCCATTGTGTGACTTTCCCACTTCAGATACAAAGAAATGGTTGAAAGGCAACAGACCGGAGGATTGGATGGACTTGGTGGATCATGTTAGTCATAATGTGTACTTTACAAGTGATAGAGGAAAGCAGGAGGCACTGTCAGATATATACGAGAAGGCTTTCAAGGTTAGTTAATCAAATGCAAACAAAATAAAGTTTGCAATAGATAAATAACATTTACTGGTCTTAAAAATAGTTTGTTCTTTTACATTAGTTTTATTTCAGTATGACAATTCCAGGTGACAGTTTGCTAAGTAAGACTCTCACTTCAGTATTACTCTTTTTTTTCAGGAACTGCCAGCAGGAGATAACAAGTACAATGAAGCATATGCACATTTGTTTGTCCAGTTTGCTAGACTCAGAAGGTTTGTTAGATAACTTCTAAAACAAAAACAACAACTACATGATAATAACAGTCAAATACTCTCTTACTTTATATTATAAAAGTGATTTGGTTCTACTCATTAAACCTACCATTTAGGCAATTTGGACTTTCATGCTTGTCTTGGTATTATTTAAAGGATCACTCTCAGATACTGTCCTTTCTACTTAATGTGAAATTTATAGATGAGGAATCATGATTTATATTTTGTTATTACAAATATTAAAGTTAAAAAGGTCCATGACTAAAATTTAGAATACCGCGATCTGGCTTTGGTATTGCACATATTGTTATACTAGTAGAATATTTAAAATCAGGATGAACTAATAAAACTATAATGCTGGTCACTCAGGCTGTAACTATTGTGAAAAGAGATTTTACTTTACAACTTCCAAATTCTTGCTTGTGGTTAAAAAATGTATTTCTTAAGCTGTGTCATTGTCAAACTTTTAGGAAAACAAATATTCTGTAAGTTTAGCAACACAGAGGTGCACTTTATACTAGTGGAACTAACGATCATTGAATTATTATTGAGAACCATTTTGTTCCCAGAAAGAACGATTGTACTAGCATGGTAAAGTTTATCTGTAGATCTTTGGTATAAAACATTGGTGTGTATGCAAACTCATTGAATAAACAAGTGACACTTGAACCAATTTTGTTTCACATACAAAAAATGACTTGAACCCCCGCCAAACTGTGGGGGGGTATACAGGAATCACCCTGTCCATATTGCTTGTAAGCACAACTCTTCCTTAATAGACAAATAAATTAAAGTTGCTGTTTGTGGCCTGAAAATGTGCATGGAGAAGGTTGATCCAGTCCAAACTATTTCAAGGGAGCTAAATAGTAAAGGGAGATAATTAGTGCAAAAATGAAGTGCTGGACGAGGTAACCCTTTTTTTTATTTGGCCCACAATTCTAGTTTTTACAGATCATGTATTTTGCAGGCTCTCAACGTGTTTCACAGATGCTCTTGTGTTATTTCAGTGAAATGGATACTGAAGATGCAGTACTCATTTATAATCAGGCAAGAGCTTATGCACGAAGGTTTGCCATTGTTCACATAGCGTCAGCACAATTTGAAGTGGATAAAGGTAATACTATAGACAAAAAGTGAAGTTTGTAGTTTGAAGATATTTTTACTGGGAGAATTATCGAACTTTTGTGTGGTTTCAGAACAATTGTAATATTTTGAGCAACAGAATGAATTCCCAAAGCCTTAAAAGTGAGTTTGTCATTAGATGAAGCTCGTTGGTTGTGATTGCTGATGAATTATTGTAAGCTTTACTATTTGTTTAAAAAAATCCATGTAAATTACATTCATTTAGCCACAATGATTAACAAGACGTTGCTTTTGGTACAATAATTTTCAAATGTTTACAGACAAGAGTTAGGTGGAATATTATCTAACAATGTCATCCACTAGAAAGGCATCCTTGTCAATATTGGACATAGCTCATGTGTATTCCGCATGTATCAGGTAATCAAGAAAAAGCTGTGAAGATACTAAAAAAGGCCATGCTGTATGAAACCAAACCCAGAGAAGACATTGAGGAAGCCCTGGAAAAGTTGAAGCATGGAGACACCAACATATTTGTCTCACCAGTTAGTAGGAGACACTTTGAGAGGGGTAAGCTTTATTTTTATAGAGCATGGAAATTAAACTAGTTCTACTGTCCTGGCTAGTGGGTTTTGATGAAGGATGAGTAGAAATGCTGAAATTTGTTGGTATTTTTAGTAGTATTGTAAAACTTGTTTTAGGCAGGGCGAGCAGTAGTCAGGGGTGTTTGGGATATTTTGGTTCAGATTCTTCCAAAAGCACCAAATTTAATGTCACTTAAAAATCAATTAAACAATATTCAGGTACAATTTTAAACAAATAGAGACATATGCAGTGACAAGATGCTTTATATGTCATTGTGTTCATTGAAATGTTCAATATCACATTAAGATACTAATGAAAACTGTTTTATATATACGGTCTAGCTTGTAATCCCTGGTTTTAGTGCTACTGGTTATCACAACCGTTATTAAAGCACCAGCCGTCACAATTAAAGAATTGCGGATGCATTGTTCCTTCCTGTACATGCCCCGATGCAGCCACCGTGCGAGAGAATGGCACATGCCACTGAAGAGTTGCTCAGAGTCAACCAAAGTGGTTGTCATGCACTCGTACCATCTTTGTGCCAACCCTATTCACTGAAGTCAGGAACTCCCCATAACTTGACCTCAAATCATTAAAACAACTTCTTAGTTGAATTCCCAGACCATGAAAACCCCTTAAAAGGTGTATCATACATGAGTTCAGCCCTTTACGTTTTATACCTGTGATTTACATCCAACCGGATGGCGGCCATGTTGGATTTTGCAAAAATGGCGGCACATCTTGGTGCCTGGCAAATATATAAACCCTGTGGCATTGTCGACTTGGGCCAAAACAGTCCCTTTATTGCCCTTACACCTATGACAATATTGAGTTTGAGATTGTTGTTCTCTATTTTATTGTATTGTACTAAAGTATAAACAGTTCAATATCTCTGGTCGTGTCAATGCCACAAATACAAAACAATGTTAACTTTCCCAAAGCAGTTAAATCAAAGACATTGAATCACTACCGGTATGCCTGATCACTGTGTCCAACTGTAGCTTTTACATCTGACACCTTTGGGCTAAGCTCAAATTGTGTTTTTAACAAAAGCGTTTAACTATGTAGCAGACCTTATTTTAAACTGTGACTATCTCTCTACATAATGTGCCACTGTTCTACAAAAACTACTAGCATAGAATTGCACCACCTTATTTACTAGTTTGGCATTGTTAACAATTTGCGTTCAAGTTTCGTTTTCCTCTAATAACTTTCATTAGTAAACAGATTTACTTCATACTCACACGCATTGTTGCTTAGGTCAAGACCTTTTCACAAACATGCAGCATTATGACCTTGACCTTCAGATGACCTTTACATTTAACATTGTTCTTTAACAACTTTATCATTTTGTGTTAAAGTTTTGGATTTCTGTAATAACTTTGTCATTAGTCAATGGATTTACTTCATACTCACACACAATGTTGCTTAGGTCAAGACCTTTTCACCAACATTGTGACCTTGACCATCAGATGACCTTGATATTCAACATTGTTATTTCAAAATTTGTGTTAAAATTTTGTTTTAGATATCAGTTATAACCTTTTTATTAGTTAACAGATTTACTTCATACTCACACACATTGTTGCTTTGGCCGAGACCTATACACTGACATGCCACATTGTGACCTTCAAATGACCTTGACATTGAGCAACTTAAGCCATTCTTTACCTACAAACCTTGTACTTTTTTTTAGGTTTAAGATTTGCACCAGAAGAGTTGCAGTGGTAGGTTTGCATTGTACTAAGAAACATTCATTTGTGTTGAAAAATTAGGAAAACAATATAACAATCCGGCCTTAATGCGGGATCCGCATTTCCCTCTTGTCTTTTTTTGTTAGGCCGGTATATAGCAGAGATTGTAGGGTTGTGAGCTACAATTAAATGTATGTAATGATTTAGTTAGTCATTGATTGAGTGTTGTTATTTTACTTTGACTTTTGTTTTTGCCAGGCCGGAGAAATATTTCATCGGGCAGTGAGTCTTCAGAAGAGTTGAAATCTACATCCCAGCTTACAGACAACCTGTCCAGTAACCTCTCTGCCAACTTCTCCTACAGGTAATCCACATAGGGAACCCAACATTGGTTTATAATTTGTCTCATGATGCTACAATTAATGCATTGAACTTGTCACCACCACTCAGCCCAGAACCCCGACTTTTATGGCCAAGATGTATATTTGAATTTTTCACATGCACATTCTTTTACATTTACATATGATCTAGTTACCGCTTTACTTAGTCCTGAGTGACTGATAACACAAAACTTGAAAACGTAGTCATGCAATAATTGAAGATCTTAATAACTTAAACAACTGATCATATCAAAGTTGTTAAGACAGCATTGAACACAATAAACTTATTTTTTTACAAAGAATCCAAAAAGTACATGTACAGTTTTATGGGAGTACTTTAGTAAACAGCGCCTCAGTTTTGTGGTTCATTTGGTTTAAATGCAGTTGGACCTTTTCCGTTTCTAGTTTATCAGGCAAGAGCCAGTCATCATTTGCTCCACCTGAGCCCTTGTCAGAGTTAAAAGCCCCGCCCACAAACCCTGTGCGATCATCACTTGTTTGTCCTCCCAGTGTAGACAGTTCCGTTCACAAACTTGGCATGAGAACATTCCGCAGCACACCCCTCCTGGGCAGTGAGAAACGGTAAGTGTTGTTAACAGTGTCGAAAAATGTAACTTTTAATGATTTAAAAGGGCTTGATAGTGTGAAAACTTTTTTTTGTTATTGTTTAAGACTAAAAGTAGGTAACTACTGTTTATAAATGGAGGGGCAAATTTATGCAAACAAATCTTATAAGCTTCTTTATCCAGAAGTACTTAGAACTCTTGCATTTTCATCTCTCAATTACTGTTTCCATCATAAGCAGAGAAACAGAAGAGCTGCTTTCTCTGGAAAACCAGATTGCTTTTTTAAACAAAGAGTAACAAAAAGCATAAGAGTTAAAAACAACCCAATTGAAATAGTTGAAGTTGTATAGAAAATATAGGGACAAAGTTGTATTACAAATACCCAATTAAAAAAGTCTTAATACCCCAAAAATTTAACAATACCCAATTCCACAAAAAAACTTCTATATATATGTCAAGATACTTTCTTTTATCCAGGGGTTTAGCTAACATTGGCCTACCATCACGTGTGAAGAAGGTCATTCTACCACAAGAACCCTTAGATGAAGAGAATGGAGATACTTCACTGAACAACACCATGGACAGTTTTAAACCTTTGGATTCAAAATGTATGTATATTCTCTCGTTAATGCATGTTTAAATTAAGTGGAAGCCAATTTGAATCATCAAGTTGAGAAGTCTGCAGAGATGAAGTGATATACATGTACATGTACATTTTGATTTTTGTTTGGTTTTGGTTTTGACGATATTTAACGAGGAGGCTTATTTGACATTTAAGTCAATCTTCCATAAGGCCCTCAATT
>ENA-OREC01000055-OREC01000055.1-marine-metagenome-genome-assembly--contig:-NODE-55-length-25884-cov-13.033596_pt1 | contig 25884 bp, 5 predicted proteins | sample MGYA00248626_ERZ508543 | MGnify/ENA primary metagenome ERZ508543 (study PRJEB26211, sample SAMN05518279) | marine metagenome | isolation source: Puget Sound, Washington, USA | host: Bankia setacea | place...
ATACACACCGACCTATCCCTCTGTTACCCATGATTCAATATACACCGACCTATCCCTCTGTTACCCATGATTCAATACACACCGAGCTATCCCTCTGTTACCCATGATTCAATACACACCGACCTATCCCTCTGTTACCCATGATTCAATACACACCGACCTATCCCTCTGTTACCCATGATTCAATATACACCGACCTATCCCTCTGTTACCCATGATTCAATATACACCGACCTATCCCTCTGTTACCCATGATTCAAACCCTTTAAAGAGCTCTACATGTACTTCTACTGTCTAATGTCATACAGGTCAACTCACAGTATAAAAAGTGCTTTGTAGTAAAAACATGTTAAGTGGCACAAGCAGGAGACTACTTAGCCAGACCGTGGTGGCCAAACTCCCAGAGAGACTGCCTTATCAATTCATTACAGATCAGACAACATCGTTCAATGGACACAAACCAAACATTAATTATCTGGGAATATTAACACAGTTTTCCAAGCTTTAGACATCAAAAGCAGCAAGTTAAACAAAACATCAAAGTACAGATGTTGGGATAATGAATAATACTGGCTGTATCAGTAGCAGTTGTTGGGAAGAGGGCAGTTACAGAGGCAAACAAAACAATGCCATCCCAATCAATACACCTGGGTACACTTTGAGATGATAAAAGTTGACAGGGAAAGGTTTTGATAAACGACCCCTACACAAAATCATGTTTTCCAGATCAGTGTTGAGCTTAAACAGTGCAGTTTCAGGCAACAGGTGACTTCATATGCTCATCAACAAACCACAGAATTATTGGCGAAAAAAATAACAAACTGGTTTCATGATCATTGAACATTACATCCTTGCCACATCAAACACAAGAATGTGAATCATTGTATAGAAGGCTGGAAATGAAGCAGTATTTTATGTACATCAACCAACTCCTTTTCTCTTCCCACTTATAACTATTACTTGGATATATCAATGATCCAAATTACCGCATGCTCCTTTTAATACAAAGGTATGGTAAGACATGAGCACACATCAAAAGGCTACAATGGGTCCTCTTATGAGCTCATTTGTTTGGGTTAAAATACCGATGTTTATTTGAGTGAGGCAATAACTGTTACTGTAACTCTTATTTGCTTTTTATTCATTGCCTTGGCTTGTCAGTTGGCAAACAAAACATGAAAGTTGTTTAGTAAGTCTTTTCTCCACCTAGTGTTATGATCGTTTGCTTGAGTATCCAATTTAATGACTGGCCTTGAACCTCTTTAGTCTTTCTTTCAATCCCATCTTCAATAAACATCTACAATAAAGCCATTACACACCTTCACACATTTGAGTTTGGATGCTAGTTAACAACGTATTGACCTAACAAAGTATTGACCTAACAAAGTATTGACCAGTGTAGAGCTTGCTGTATGACCAGTAGCCAGCCTATTGTCCAGTAGCCGGTGGCCAGACCTGTGACAGCATGCAGCACGGAGTGGCCAGTGTTATCAGACTAGGATCAATATTACTGTGTTCAATCGAGCCAGCTGTTCTCTCTGATCTCACTTTGATCTAAACTCTCTCGCCTGTAATCTGCTCTTTGATGTCAACTTCAAAGCAATACATTTAAATATTTATTCTGTTAAATTTCAAGTCAACACACAAGCTTTAATTTTCACCACCTCATAAAGTGAGACATTAACAATGTAATGGTGGTTGTAGTCATTGGCAAATAAAATTATGAGAAAATAGAGACTGTTTAATCTGATGTTTTAAAACATGTTCTTCCACGCAGTTAATAGCTGTTTGCTATATTCTGCAGCCCTTTGATTTGCCCATGACGAAAGATATATACATGCAGACTAGTTTGTACTTGGGACTATTAAATCTCAACGCTTTGCCTTCCAACTGAGAGGTATTAATTATTTGGATGTAACATTTTATTCACCAGCCAAATTTTAATCCCACAAAACAGTTACACAACATTTTAATTTACCTGTATAAATGCTAAGAATGTTAACAAAGCTTGAACATATGGACAAAAAAACTCCTTGAGAATACAACAGCCATAAAGCAGCCCACTAACGAGTTATTAATAACAAAAAGCTAATGGCTTCTTAATAATAAACATTTAAGAATGCAGCCCTTATTGCAGTTATTTACATTTACGTGAGAAACACGTTCGGACTCGATTCACCGGTTTTTGTTTTAAAAATTGCAAATAAATTAGCAGTAGCATAGTTTGAGCTCTAAACCTTTTAAGTAAGGCAATGCAAACAGAAACAATTAATTACATAGGGCTAAAAATGCAACCTTTAAATGTACACTGACATTAAAGACTATTGAAAAAGCCATATTTTATAAACAAAATTGTGAAGTAGAGCTGTTCTTGTAGTAACCCCAGTTCACTATTTGCCAGTCCCCTTTGGGCCCCAGCCCTCCCACATTCCTGTAAAGTTCCAGACCCCTCAGACACTCCCAACGACCCACCAGAGATGTAACGACCTACCAGAGATGTTCATTTACTCTAGAAATTCCCAAATGTAACATCAGCCTATACTTTTATCCTTTATCTTCTAAGATCTTGTTTCAAAAATTCCCAGAACTTATTCAACTTCCTCCAAAAACCAGGTTTCTCCACTTTTTTGTTCATGATTTATCTGGTCGTGAACTGAACCATGACAGAGAGTTTTGATTTTCTTGTCTTTAGAATTTAAACTTATTATCACAAGACTGAAACAAATTCTTCAACTTTCAATATGTGTAAATAAAGTATGGTATAAAACAATGCTAGGCCTCGTGGAGAACTGCTGTATGTGTGTATATATTTCAATCCCAGTTAGAAGGGTGATACGATACATTCAGTAAGTACAAACATGAAAGCCCACATGGGAGTTGGCCAATCTGGTTGTTATCAAATGAATAAAGTAGGACAGAAAGTTTCTACATGGAAAAAGAACTGGGTTAAGATTGAAATAATAGGTAACACCTTGAACTTAGGAATTGTTTAATTTATGAGCCATCTCAGCAACTCTTTATAGGACTCACATATTTTTAAGTTTTAGGCTTCACAGTTTGAATTTGGATATCTGGAGCAAACTAGTGTTGATCAATACTGGCTTTATAGGACAGGACTAGTTATATTAAACCAAACACTAAGTACCATATAGTGATTCGGGAATTTCATTTGCCTTTTTTTCCTGGTAAAGCTAAAATATTATTCAAAAACGTTCATATAATGTCACTGTGTTGTTTGAATGGTTTAGTTAGAAGTGTTTTTTGTTTGTTTGATAAGACAGTTCTTTGAGGTCCTGAAGTCATCAAGGAAAAGCTCAACATAAATAGGATTGGATTGGCTGCTGAATAATTCTACTTATGTAACTCTTTATAGAATAATGTCAAGAGTAGCTTCAAACAAAGTAGTTTCCTCTAACACACATATTATAAACAATTAATAACAAAGGCTTCTTGGGCGTTTTTTTTTACCCCTATCTATTTAATTAGCTTTTCATATTTCCCAGCATTTTTTTCTCAGAGTACATATGTTTTAAGTGTGTTGATTTAATGTAGCAAAGCTATTATCATCTAAGCAAGCCACTGTGTAAGTGGATTATGTACACTAGTGCTTACAGGGAGATTTTCAAGATTTTTAGCTGAAATTATGCCATACTTAAAACTGTTCTAGTTTGGATTTTTTACCGTCAGACACAAATATACTTTTTTTGCGGCAAGTTTTTAGTAAATTTGGACAAGAAATTATAAATCTTTTGAGTAACTTGCATAGATTATGAATGACTGTTGGAAGCAAAAATACATAAAGATATATCATAATCAATTGTGACAGTGACCATGACAAATATGAACCAGATCGTGACTAGAATAGTGCACTTAGCAGACTGTAAATATGAGTATCTGTGTACAGAGCAGTTTGGGTTTACAACTACAAGAGCACTATAAGATCAGTGTGCCCTGGACAAGTGTACTTCACACCACGCTTATCGAAACACAACGCACTCAATGATTTTTTTTCAAAACTCCTTCTCTTGACCTTAAAATGTTGATTGTAAAGGAAACATGTCGAGGTTTTCCATCAGTGAATGTAAGAGAGTGTTTGAAGTGTTTAGGAGGAGTGTTGTTAGTTGAGATTTAAACAGCCTCAGTGTGTTCAATTGGTTCCAGGTTCCACCAGCAGGATGTTCACATTTCACAAGAATGTCGTAGTTTGTTTTCTTCTCTCATTGTTAGAACACACGGTTTGGTAGCCACACAAGATGTCGGTTTCAATATCCATTTTAAACATATATAAAAATGTCTAAATTTCAACAGTATCCATTTCATTCAAGCATCTCGTTATCTATCTAGTGGGAAAGATATATTTACCATATTGTATATGTGCTTGAACTCTAAAACTTCCATGAGAAAAAACTTTGTTCAGGTGAAGGAACAGAGGTGGCTTGTTTTTACTGTTTTTATATATACTATATAATTGTATTCTGATGAATTATTTGCCTTTTAGTCATTAAACCAAAACCTGCCAAACAGCCTGATAGAAATACTTGGAGAAAACGTATCACTCAGAAAATAAAATACACTCCTGGGATTAAAATGAGCCAGAAAAAAATCAGGCCAGTGATACAAGCTTTACTTTCCTAACCATTCACAATCATAACCATCAAATTAATACATTTTAGGTTTCAAGCTTAGATAATAATCTCCATGTGAAATTTGGCATATGATATTTCAATTTCATATTTTGTATTAAGTTGATTACTGCCCTATACAATCACATCCCACTGCCTGGCCAGATTGACTTGTTTCAGTGTAATGCAAATTGTGCATGATAAAAGATGAAAGGCTCACAAATCTCTTCAATTAATGGCCAGATCTTTGATGGTAACATCAGATTTTTCATGTTTCAAACAGCAATCTCACCTCAAAGGCTGCTTGTGTTTTTTCAGAAGCTTTTACTGCCGAGAGCACTTCTATGTGGGCTTTACACCCAGCATGGTGCCCACAACTGAACAGGCTTGTAACAAATCACCGGTTTGATGTTATGTCTGTAAATACCATCTAAAGACACAAAGCCTCTCAATGTAAAGCTGCCGTTCATTTTTTTTACTTTACTGGGCGTCCCCCTAACATTTTTCAGAATATTGTGAGTGTTTTTTTTCTCAAATTCTCACAAACTGGCCTTACTTAAGTTAATTCCAGGATTCATATAACCTTAACTTTTAATCTGGTACTAGCAGGAGAGAATATATAAAGCTTGGTGCCTTTGTGCTGGCTTTAAACTTCAGACAACTCTTTCAACAAATCTAGAAATTCACTTATATATTCAATCTATATTATTTACATTCAAGACTTTATGCCCTTGAAATGAATTAGCTCTACTACAAACTGTCCAGCTTTAATCAGAAGTTTTTTTGTTTGTTTTGTTTCATGTTTTAAGTAGTTTTGTATCTGTATAAAAGGTAATCCATGTGCTAGAGCCAAGTATGCCTTTAATTGATCCCTAATCCTTCCCCCACAGTGATCAAATAGAAAAAAACACTGCTACAAAACTTGAAATGTTGCATTGCTGTTACACAAAGGAAACAACAATAGTCCATACTTTACTGAACTCGGGCTGTTTTGATAGGCAAGTATTCAAAGAAGCTTTCAGAGAGGCAAACATAAAACCCTTTGAAATTGGATCTGTGTAATTATATGTCATTCATGTTCAATTAACCACAGGTTATGCTGTACAGAGACTCTGTTCTTAAAACTTATACATTTCAGTTGGTTGACTTGAATTTCTATAGTAGGGACTTGAAAACCTTCTGGTGTTGAATAAAACAGGTATTTTTATTGTGGGGATGCCTTTGTTTACTAAATGCAAATTACAGATGATCAGGACACGAAACTTAGCCCTCTGTAATTGATCATGTGAGACTAGTAGGTATTTTATGTGCCCTGAAACCTATGCTAATTAAGTTTAAAGGCACAGGGTTAATCAACTTACCATCTATTTAATGTCCTTAACAAGTCATGTGTTGAGAAAAATTGAATGTTAATTTTTTGGCAGTACCCCCTCCCCTTCCATGATCTATAAGCAAACGTGATTACTATGGGCCATGGCACACACTAATGCTTCATACTGAGCTAGAAAGTGAGAGGTTCAGTACGGAGGAACTTTCAGTGTGTATGTATATTCAAGCATATACTGAAAACAGATCCAACCTGTATAAAAACTGCACTTAGATTGTTTTCAAGGTATCAGTAATACAGACACATTCTTATCTCAACAAGTGTCTTTAACTCAAAATAAAAATGAGAAAAATAAAGAAAGAGAGAAAAACTTTTCCACCATTCACTCGTCCCAAATATCTGTTTCTTCTCAAGTTCTCTAAAAGCCAATCTACTCACAAATGTGATTCATTGAGGGTTATCAATAAAATTCTAAAAATCTCTTTCCAATGGGGCTGAGTTTTAAGAGTTGTTGGTGAAGTGGTTTTTCTCCCTGACCTTTTCGTCTTGTGTTTAATTTATTCTCCTTTAGGCTCTATTATTCAGTTTATTGAATAACACTCTTTGGTTGAGAAGGTTACCAATAAAACCAGTCTCAGGTAGATGAAAGGACACATCAAACAGGCCACTCTTTTGTGGAGTTTTACTCGCTAAGTAATAAAATTAAAACTGCAGCCAAAAAGAAATTGAGGGGCAACTTGAACTCGGCTACAACACTATTGAATCACAACCCAGCACAACTGAAGCTTTCAACAGCACAATATCCGGCTATAAAATAAACTAGCCTGTTAAATTTTTTATTTCTGGTTTTATCAGCAATCTACCATCTTCATTGAAATAAGCTTTACAAGAGGTTTTGAAGTATCAGACCTACCTAACCCATAATATGCTGAAAACATGGGCCTGAAAAATCTACATAAACAACAGTCTACACATACCACTTGAACAATTTGGAAAGAGAAATAATGTATGACACAGAAAAAAGAGTTGGAAATAAAATCAAAAGAATCCACGTACTTTATGTTTGCTGGATCTGGCCTGACCATGTCTTGTCCATAGGATTCAATCATGCTAATTCCACTGTCTTTATTGCTAGTAGCATCAGAGCTAGCACTACGGCTTGGTCTTTGCTTTGTCGCACTAGCACTATGATGTCGAGGTGTTCCATCACCCCAACATACCATACTGTGTTGTTGAGCAGCAAGCTCCAGTCTTTGCTTATTTTTACGTCCTTTCTCATGGTGATGGTGATGATGATGATGAATATGTTTATGAGTTTCTACAGAGCACTTATTTAAATCATCACCCACTCCACTATCAAATGATGACATAGAATGCGAAAAGTCTGGCCGTTTCTTTGCATGTGAATTTTTGACATGCAAAGTTCCTGGCATACTTGATGGACACGGATGAGGTTGACTGTGGCCCATACCCTTACGAGTTCTGTCTGGAGGTGAATGTCTGCCAGGCGATCGACTAGGAGTTTGCTGCGCTGACCTCTCCCAGATTCGCGATAAATGTTCATCAAGTATTGAGTTTGCATTTTCTTCCTCAATCATAGAAGAGGTAAGGAGAGGTACTATTGAGGTAGCTGTTGTATTGTTCTTTGATGATGTACTGGATAATGCCGTCTTCTCCATTGATCCATTAAACTCACTCTGTAATAACAATTTCAGCCACAATTTGAAAATGCACATATGAGTATCCAACGACATTTTTGTAGAAAGTGTTATAATTTGTAACACTCAATACCTATATCAACGTGCTGCTATACATCTGATAGTATTGTCATTGAAATAACATGGATCAACACAACGGATAGCGTGAAAACACAGGCTTAGAACATGTAAATTGGATTAAGTGTTTGATATAGGCCTTGCATGAGCGACAGGCCATCCACATCTATGAGCTGTCAACTACAAATGGAGTGTAGCACGGCCAGATCAGACTTTTGTTTGTATCAAGATCAACATCATCAAACAGATCATTTTCTCAGATGATTAGCCTTCAATGCTTAGTGTATTGATTTCTCTCTTTATCTTTCCTTTTCTTTTTCACTGATTCTTTGATGGGTTGCATGTTTGATGTTAGCTTCAAGGAGAGAGAATACTCCCTAAAGATTGACTCAGTTTACTAGGACCAAGAACAACAAAATGACAGATCAGTTCTTTTCCTTTAAATCATTTTCCTCTTCCTCTAACAACACAACCTTTTGAACTTTCTCAGTATTTACCAGATCAAGCTTCCACTAAACATGAATAATTCCATCTCCACTTTTTTTCTGGCTACTATGAGAATGTACAGAGTCAAATGTCAATTCCTTTTGATACCACAAACGTCCTATAATGATACTAAATATGCTTGGAGGAGACATTTCAAACAATCTTTGTGCTGATTACAATCAAGATTAAATGACCCTTTAGATTTCATGCTGATTGTTTTAGAGGCTTTGTACTAAAGGCAGACTCCTTTTGATATCTGAGAATTAATAAGATATCAAACTGTTAGAAACCAATAAAATGAAAAGTTCCTAACCAATACAAAGGGCGGATATTTCTTTCATTGGTACAGGTATAAAATTAATGGCCCAGTACACAGAAACAACATCCCTATGAGTGATAGACTTGCAATGGACAATGGTTTTTAATCCAAACACTCTGAATGGCTAGTGTTCAACCCAGATCAATTTTCAGTCCTTGGACTTCAAAGTATGCTGGACAGATCAAAAACATTTCCAATCTTTATTAATGATGCTCTATTAGCCATAAGCCAAATGACGCTGGATCAAAGAAACAGCACACAGTCTCACAGGAAGGATTTATCTTTGAACACTTAATGACTATTTGTCGTTTTATATCAAATTCAAATGAATACTTGAAATGAAAGCTAATAATTAAATAAAGACAGCTTTGTTATCACTCAGGTATCAGTGAAATTGGTCACAATTACCATACACACATCAAGCCCAATTTAACACTGGGAATTTGCTAGGGAAAACCTCAAAACATGTCAAAACTTCATATTGATCATAAACACAATAATGTTTCCACATTTGTTATGGGCAGTAACACAAGAATTGTCTGACATGCACGTTTAACTACAAATGTGTCCTTCATGACTTAATCTGAAGAAAATTATAAAACTGAACTCATCAATTACCTTATTAATTGCCTTAAGTTGCATCTGCATTCGTTCTTCTCTCTCTCTTTCTCTTTGAACACCCAGCAATTTATCAATGAGCATTTCAGCGAACTGTTTACAGTCTGTTTCGGCGATATTGCGATCTTTGGGACCTCGCTCAGTTCTCTACAATGTACAAGGACAGTTTCATGTAAAACACAGTACATGTAGGCAGCCTAGATATGAGATGGCAGGTTTTATATTGACAACATTTGTAGTCACACTGTCTGCGTGAAATCAAGTAGCAGTGAAATGGGAATAGATATTGGCTCACAGCATTCAACAATAGTTGATGTGTAAATGTGTTTTCCGTGGATAAGCTTCCTCAATCAAGTCTGCAGAATATTGTTTAAGGGAACACATCACGGTTTATAGCACTCAATGAATCTCTTCTAGCAGGAACATTTAAATGCTCTCCTATCAAGTGAAATCAATGAAGTTCTACAAAATGATGTACAAAGTACTTGTTCATGATGCTGGCAAATCTACACTTTTATACTAAGACTTGTTTCAAGACCTTTGCAACAAGCAAGTGTTTGATTTACCTGTGAATAAGGTGTGTATCAGAGAGTGTAACATGCTTTTGTTCTGAAAAGTAGGCTTAGAATTTCCATTGTGATTTGTAAATGGACTAATCAGTCTCTACCAGTGGGCATTTTTGTGAGATCTTTAGCAATCCATACATATCTAATAGTTAATAATTTTATCATATATTTTAGATATCAAACAATCAAACTTTGACATCTACTAAAAGTGATATATTTTAGATGTATTGTTATTCAACGTACAACTACACAAGGCAAAACTTACAGGAATAACGCTGCTAAGGTCTCTGTTGTTTGCAGCACGGTTAACACATCTGTACATCTTACTCTTCTTCGAATGTCGACTTCTTCTTTCACTATATGAGTGGCCATCTCTGCAAATAAAGCAGACAAAATAAGTAAAGTAAAACATCTATAGGTGTCTTTTGACCTCAAAATATATAGTTTCTAAAGCCATTGGTAGTGGATTACGTTTGGGAATTGATTTGGGTTCACACTAAAAACTGCAATGTGTGTTTACTGACAAGTTTTGGTGATGCTGGATAGAACTGTTACTAGGTGTGCATTGCATTAAGGAGGTGTTTACAGGTACAACTCTGCCAGAAACATCCAACAATGCCTCCTAGCTAACTTGATACTACTTTTTTCTCACATCTTTTATCTATGCTCATCTCTCATATGGAGTTTTCCCAGATACAAAACTTAATTAAAATTTATACTTGGGTGTATAACCGAAGGGATTTACTTTTATGTGCAATTTAGATATTTCCAGAAAAAAAATCGTGAAATCAATGTTCTTAAGCCATTACTTCCTTGGTAACATGTGCTCAGAGAATCCCACAAACATTATTCCTTATTACCTAATTCTCAAATTTAACGATAGATGTCTGCCGGAGCTTTTTCACTATGTGTAATAAGACTTGCAGGTGCTTTATCGAAGTATTAATGTGGGATTCCGTCCCATTAACTTAATATTAATTGATAATACAAATCTACTTTTAGGCAAATACAACGGCTAAGACATCATTAGATTTATAATCCTAGTTAGATTCCTTAGAGCTGTTTGTTACACAGACTTTTTTATGGCTACCCTGCTGTGGTGGAGCCGCTATGGGCTAAATGTAAGTATTGAAATATCTTAGTGTTTACGCTCAAACAAGTCTAAACCCAATTAAAAATGCTTTCATATCATACATTTGAAAACCACTTTTTGTGATCAGTGAGCTGCTTAAAAACTCCATAGGGAATAAGTTATACATCATTTAAATGAACCAAGCAATGTTTACCATAAAATGTTAATTTAAAGTTTCAGTGAACCATAAAACTGCCTTTTACAGTTTGAAATCTGAGGCAGCCATTTTTCACTGATACACAACTCGAGTTATGGTATCATTAAAATTGTCGAGTTGAGTGTTGCGAACACAGCTACACAACTATGTACACATATTAACAAAGCTCATTGGCGATATAACATCAGACTAGCTTTAATTGAAAAATCCTCTACCTTGAGCGAACCTTTACTATGTGATAAGGTTCCCCGTTTCAAGGCAAATGAAATCCACGTTTTAAGCTTTAAACATAAACTTGGTATAATTTTACTGTAACACATTTAAAAGTAGAACACTCATGTAACATGTACACTTTTTATACTTTAGTCAAGGGACACACTTTTACTACCGTCTACTTTACAGTCATGTACATGTTTTCTAATACCAGTCATAAAAGATCAAATGGTATAACACAAATTAGCTAAATGGGACAAGAAAATAGAAGTACGAGTTTATGACTTGTTTTGCTATTCTCATGATTCACAAGTTTCCTGCACACACCAACATAGCCAAGACAAAGAGAGAGATATTGTTACTGGTTAGACATACTGAGATAGAATGCCTCTGATATAGCAAAACACTTAGTTAAGCTATGCCTGCCTGTATTATTATAAGCAATTAACTCACAAAACAATTTCTACAATACAATAAACGTGTGTTATATTTGCAAAGATGAAATAACAATAAGAATTCTGAAAGCATTACGCTGTGGCCAATATACCAGTAATGAGTAGGAGAAAAGCACTCTCTCAGGCAGTACTTGGAGACTCTCTCGCTGCCTGAAGAGTTTCCAGACAAAAAATTCCATTGCTCTGCTCCACACTGTAATATTATTCTTCCCACCATCCCAGTGCCCTGATAGTGAGTGCTCTCAATGTATCTCTATAATATCCTCTCTTATATCTATATCAAGTGGTGTTCCAGCTTAATCATGGTGCTGTGAACACACTCTCATTACATCTAGTGTATCTAGCAGCGTCACTAGAACTTTCCTGTATCAAGTAGCGTAAGGGCTTAACCATGTCTTGACTTGATAACTTTTCTTCAACTTAATTATATTCACATATAACTTTTAATAAGTAAAGTCCTAGAGGGGGCATTACCTAACATTGAAAACTGTTCGAAGCGTAAGATGAGAGGCCAACCCACAGAATTTTTCTAATCAGACTTGGAAAACCCCTTAAACACAGGACTTTCTTATCATTACATCCCTGTATATACAATAAAATAGTACCTGAAATATGTTACTTATTTTCTTTGAAATTTGAACTCTGTTTATGTGTTTGCTTTGAAATCTGAACTTTCTCTAATGTAAACTATATGTAAAGGTTTTAAATTTCAACATGCCATTTCTAAATTGTTTGAAGTATTGAATAATAAAAGGAAAAGTGATGAACTAGCCTCACACTTGCTACTTTGGTATTTGGTTAATTTTGTCAAATGATTCTTATGTCACCTGCCACATCAAATAGAATGTTTTGACTACAAGCTTTCCCCTATCTGCCCTTCTTCTATTAAATGCTATTTTCAACACACAAGTCATTTCTATGTGTCACTTTCAAAAATTTAAAAACACCTGTGTGACGTTTACACTATATAACTTTACATCTAGACCTGCCTGTTAAAACCAAAAATGCCAAACAACTTCATTTTTTTGAAAAACACCTTGCCTCTATTTTTACCTGAAGCGGTCCTCTTACAACATACATACATACAAAAGATCTAACAGTTCCCAGTATCAAGATCAAAAGAATATTAATGGCAAGGCTCCAGGCTATTTGGACACGCTTCCCTGCACCTGAGCACACTTGAACACAAGGCAAGCGACACCTAGGCTTTACAGTCATTCATTTACACTCGCTCACTATTTATTGCCTTCAGACTGCTGAGTGTAAATCCATACATATTATCAAAAACCCTGTTTAACACTAGAAGTAGTTATAAAAAAAGGCAACCCAAACCAAAAAGGGTAAAATAATTGAATAAAAATTACTGAAGCACACATTACTCAATATCAGGGAACGATCAAGAAGAAACTATTACTGTAGCTTATGAATATTTTAGTACATTTTCATGTCAAGCTTTTATTTTTTTATTGTGAAATACAAAGTGGTGATAAATATCACAATATATAAAGTAGTGTTGTAACATTAGAGAGGTGACTTGTATTATACTGTGCTCAAACATAGTTGCCTTTTCCCAGTACTTTTGATCTATTATCTGCTATGTCAACTGAACCATTTTCATCAGTAAAACATTTGTATGCGAATAAAAATATTGTTTACACTGCTACTACCTAAAACTCACTTACATCTGCCTTCTTTCCACTTTCAATTCTAAACCAAACAAGCCATTATTTGTTACCTTTCATAACAATAAAGAACACAGGTGAGAACGTTCTTAAAGAAGTATTTTGTAAACAAACCCTGTATATGATTGTATATATTATCGTATATATATAATTGTTTTTCTAAAATCAGAGGTCTCAAACAACCAATTTCAAGACACAAATGGGCCATCTGGTAACTATCAGGACCTAGGTGTATAGATATATGCTGCTTTTGTTTTCTTTGTTGTTCAATCAATCCATTAAACAAGTGACCTTCTGACTGCTGTTGAATATTGATTCTTGTTTCAAGTCATGACACATATACCATATAAATCTATAATTTAGAGTTCCATGAAACCAACAGACATTTCCAGGCTTACCAATAACATGTAGATGTTTTTACAGGCATGAGTAGTATCTCTTGATTTACTCCCTCTTGTTTAGCCCAGAATTTCCAATAACTTAACTCACTGACACAAGCTAGCGCCTCAGTTCTCATCAACATATACTCGACTATTTGCACTCATGTGACATCTCGGTAAAGTTGTCTCCAGAATATCAAGTGAGTACACATACAAGTCTTTGCCAGAACCATATTTTTACTGCTGTGAAACATGGGTAACATTATTTGTAGGCCATGAAATGAAACAATTAGTCTACAAAACTAGGCACACATGTTTAGCAGGGGATTAACATCACAGGATACTGTGCAACACAACTAAATAACAGCAATTCTAGCCGTTTTTTCTAAAGCAAGGATTCATATGATGCATTATCACATCAGGCATTTATTGTTTTGACTTGGAACCTAGGAACCTGTTTAATGTGTGCTCTATAGATCTAACATTGGTGGCTAGATCTGAATTGTAGTTGTAGTTAACAATAAATCTTAACTTTTCTACTGTGTCTCCAGTCTTGAACTTTTCCTGGTTGATCAAACAAGAGTTAGAATTTAATGTCTAAAATTCGATCCAAATTTTGTACAAACTGTTTTGTGGTTAATACCCACCTGTAGGTATCATATCATACCTAGACACAGTGGTGGAAACACAAAGGACGGAGAGCCCAGTTTTAGACAGAGCTTTTAAAAGTCAGGTTAACGTTTGGTCAGATTGTGAAAGCGCTATCAGGTACTTTGTCAATGTTTCTATTGGGTTTGTCATTCTATGTAAACATTACCTCCAGTCTGTTAAGCTGGCCCTGAGCTCCTTTCCATTGAAACTTTAAACCTGGTCATTCATAAATTTTCCCTACCGACATTTTGTTATTTAAATGTGGGGTAAAATGAAACATTCTCTCCTCTCATTATGCTGGAAGATTTATATCAGCTACCACATTTTCTGTATGAATGAAATATGGATGCTCGGCAGCAACCATAATAAAAACTTTACTACAAATTTGTTTAAGGGTTAGACCTCTTTTCTTTGTACAGGTAAATTACATGTACATGAACATTACAATTCGCGTGAAGTCCATTTGTTTTTGTCACACTTAGGTTAAGAAATGGGAGAATAGTTTGGTGGAGACTTTGTTATGATGAAGCAGCATGTCTCTTCTAGTGTAATTACACAAAGTTTTGCTACCAGCCACAAAATGAGCCATTTACCTGTAATTATTACCTGAACAATGCATCTTATAAGGAAACTGACTTTTCATATATATCTGAAATATTCTGTTATTATCATTAAAACACCTACACAAGGCTGTTTCAATTAGAGATACACTTTTTAGAAGATAAAAAGGACAACTGGCCATTACACGTTCAGTTTGCCCTCTAATTTTGTCAATGAAGACAACACAAAAGAGGGGAAAAAACTGAAAGATATCCACAACTGTTAAACCATTGTCTGAAATTGTTAAAAGAAATTCGAGCCTAGATTTGTAATTTCTATTTGTGCAGAGGAACAAGAGTTATAAATGTAAGAGTGAAGAAGAGAGAATTGAGGGCATACTTACACACTGCTATCTGTCATGGACTGAGTGTCATCGGTGAGGTATGTGTCTTGACTGGACAGACTCTGTATCTCACTGTCTTGTGCAGACGTTGGTGCATACGAAACATGATGAGGCACTTGTCGATACGGCGAGCTGTAAGCAGACATAAATGTGCGATGTTGGGTGCTGAAACCTGGACAATGACGGTTCAAAAACAACATATGTTTTACAAACATGACAATAAAGACTTACATCTCTAAAAACTGAGGTCATACCACAATTATATGCAACATAAATACTATATTAACCTTGATGCAAGATTTCCAATTCTATGTTGTTTTTTTCTCATTCAAAAAAAGTTCTTGCCCCTAGTAACTTATTTCCAGATTTTCACACTGACTTGAAACATTGGAACATGTAGCTAATGTTGGGTTTGTGTTAGACATGAGGAAGGACACTGTGCTACAGAAAAAGGACACTGGAGTACCCCTATTGGCCATTTATATATATCCTTCCTAGTTCCTATATGTTTATAGTAGCATGAAGGAATCTATTCAATAACGGACGGTACTAGCATAAACAAGCTTCGAAATCTTAACAAGAAGCTGTTCACCCAAACATACTCGTTTCCGATATTTCTTAAATTTCAAAGTACACAACATCATGCATGCATTAGAATGGCCCCTTTTTCCACCTGTTCAGTCAGGTGAGCAGCTGACCACTAGATCCCTAGCCAATACAAAGTGACCAGTCAACAATGGCCACAGGCTACCATCTGCTTTACTTTGATCTTCATAGTTCATTTAAATACTACAAAGCTGTGTGAAACTGTGTTTATATTCATGACCCTTAATTTGCCTGAGGCTTATTTGCATCTACAGCACTGACTGTGAAACAAGACATATGTCAGAGGAACTTCACTTTTTTATTCTTCAGGTTAACATCAGGGAAGCTGCAGGGAGAAATATAAGCTCCAGAGCTGGCAACCAGTTGTGACAAAGCTTTGAAACAAACACCACCTTTGCAGCTGTTATGAAAATAGATGTGAGGATCCAAGTGTTTCACACAGAGCTAACTTTGTTTGAAGTTGAAATACAGCAAATTGATGAAAGAGATAAGGGTACTTAAACGTCTCACTGTGAGCATACCATGGTAAAATCTTGAAAGCCATGTAAGCTTTGAACTAAAGGCCAGGCAAATGAAGATTAAATATTTTCTGATACAAAAATAAAAAGGTTTTTGAAACACATCACATATACACTTATCAATCTTGTTGGAAATTTAACGGCGGATTTAAATTTCGGTATTATCATTATTGTAGTTTTGAACAACCTAAAACGGACACATTATTCATTCTAAATTATGGGAAATGCACACATATTAAAATAATATGATAATGCCAACTACCAATACACCTATTTCACCCCTGGCCTTTGTTTCAAAACACGACATTTATGGTAAAGGCCCCCTTTGGTTGTCTATCAAACCACACATACGACTTGTTTCTATTCTAAATCAAAACCATTTGACACACCAATCAGAGTAACACTGCAGAAATCCCCCTTTGGGAATGCAACATCTCAATCTCACTGTCAGTCTAGTTTTCTTGAACGAATGAAATTCTTTGTAGTTAACAGCAGACTTTCATATGTTTTGCATCAATATTCCTTTGACCTAGATCATGTGAAGATTGACAGTGATAGTATACATGAGACAAATTATAAACCTCCTGTCTCTGTGACCATTGAAACAGCACTATGTCGCCTGACTCCCATTTACTACATGACTCAATATTGCACGTTCACTTGACATATTGGCGACGATTCTTTTATGCATAAATTAGTTGGATGCTCATTTGCTCACGGCTCACACCTAATTACTTTTTAAAACAAAACAGATGACATTGAGGTAATCATGAATCAGCGAGATCTGAAGTGTTTTCACAGTATCATGGCTACTGTCACACCTTCAGCAGACCTTTGTCGTCTAATCAAAGGTTTCTTGTGACATGTTTGTATTTGAATAACGACTTATATCAATTACAATCTGTTTTCCTGAAGGTTGAACCTTTAGCGATTAAAGTCGTACACAACAAGTCCATACGGAACCATCTACATGTATAACCATGACTGTTTTCTATTGAGCTAATAACTCAAGTTACATATGAACTCTCATGAAATCCTACCATGCATGAGTGTTGGCATTCCTCAAGGTGACACAATACCATGATCATGAGTACAATTTGTGAATGAGTTCCTTCCAATGCATTATAACATGTACGAATATACTGAAATTTCATAGGGGTCAACTCGGCCGGACAGTACAAAGGAGTGTGGAAGTCAAGGTGGATATTTTATCTTACGTTGACTATTCAAAATCTGAGGTCATTGGGCTAAGTATCTATTGAGCTGTATATCTCATAAGGAAGCATGGATCTCAAATTCTACTTCACTTAGCTCTTTCAGTCAATCTGACCCTCTTTAGAATGGTGTAGGTACCCCTAGCCCCTGTCATGATACTATAAAACCTTCACATGTGACAAGGATTGTCCCCTTCCCCAACTCCCATGTATCAATGGATGGCGGAAGACCTCTACCTGGGAGCTTCCAACCGGCCACTCCTACATGAGTGAAACAGCTGTTACATTTACTACAGGATAGTAAGGATATTCAAGGATATGTGTACTTTAAATCACTTGTGTCTATAACCTTGATTTATGAGTAAGAATCTAATTAACCGTAATAATCTAGTACACTATAGACGTTCACGAGACTGACAAATGCTTACTGTACTATTACCAATGTACACGCACATGCACAGAATGCCATCCTGTGAGTGAAAAACAAACAAGGAAAACTTCAGAGCCATTGCACTCAATTTACAAAAACTACCACCTGACCCCTTCCAATATCTTGAACCCCATCAATAGTTACTTACATGTCAGTACAAGCAGAACTTAATAACCTATGACAAACTTTTAAGCCATAACAACAAAAGAAAAACTACCCCACAGTTTGCTTTATTCAAGGTACTTTTTTAATTTATAATTTTTAAGAGATAAGATCTTAGCAAACTCCTCAGTGTGACAATTACTTCTCATATATTTAATTTCATCAAAAAGATAACCAATGCTGACTGTATTTTATCACTTTAATCTTTTGTTTTGTAATTTCCTTTAAAGCAAATTTAAACTCTTGATATCCTGTTTCAAGTCTGTGTGTCACTGAATCTTGCATCAAGGTACTTTGAAGGTAAGGTAGATCAAAGGCTGGGTTTGTTTGAACAAAATGGACAGATAACTTTGATCTATCATCTCCACATTGTTGTGATGTAACGGTAGATATCATTACATGAGTAACTTGGACTATAGTCTAAATAAGGAAACCCACAGGGGACCGTTGTCTCTTACATACGATAAACACGCCAGCTTGATCTAAAATTCTACTGTTTTCCATATAATCATTAATAAATGAACTCAAGAGACTCTTTACTCCGACATGCAGTCCCCATGAACAATGAACCTATGGTTAATTAAACATGCCGTCAGAAGTTAACTCACTGAATTTGATTTCAAAAAGACAAATGAGGTGATAAATAAATTATGAAACAGTTGCCATTTGATAACACGGTCTATTATGCAGTCTGTATAATCAGTACTATTTCTGAAAGGACCTTTGGAGGTTTTCAAGGTCTGACCAAATGAAAAGTTTAGCATCAAACAGAAGTATGAGCTCAAAACAACAATGCTTTAAATTTCTTGTTCACTGCTAATGTGAAAAGAGCTGTGATGTTATGAACCCTTGAACTATTTGATATTCATGAGCTTGTAAACATATTAATATATCCTGTATTGGTGCTGTAGCTGAAAGACAACATCGAGCACACTATTAAATCCATCTAAGTCCACAGCAATGGTAAATCCATGATGTGTTAATCCAGAGAAGCACCATTATAATTCCCTAACGCACAATTACACAGAGATTCACCATAGAAACTTGAATATATACCTTAACACGTCTGGTCTCTTGATTTCACTGTACACTGAGCGACTTTGATGTTTAGAAGGCGGTGGTCCATACACACTGTATGGCTTTACAAAATCATCAGTGCCAAGTTCTTGGTCCTCCTTTAGCGTTGGTAACGGCCCTGAGGACACAGGTCTACTAGCACTGTTTGAACCACTACTAGAATTAGAACTGTTTGGACTGTCACCTTCCTTAGCCACATACTGCACATAGAGATCAGATTTGAGGAACAAAGGATACGTGTCATTTTTCATGTAGTTTTCAACCTGAGATTGCGCGGCATCAAATAATGTCATGTAGGAACCATGATTTATATTTTCTGCTATAGTTTTCTTAGTATTAGAATCCACAGATGGTAATTTATCACCTTTTAATAATTTCTTAAATATAATTTTCACCATTTGATTTCTTTCTTCATCACTTCGTTCCTGTTTTTTCAACCCCTGACAGGCATACCAAAAGTCTAAAGAAGATGTTCCAATTTGTTCCTGTTCTAAAAAAGTTCGAAACAATTGTACACCGTCTGGATCATCTAGTAAGTGGTGTAAACTTTCAGCCCATTTCAAGTATGGAGGTGTGCTGTTCTCTGTAAATGGCGGGGAATTGGCTACTGAACCCTCAGGTTCAAACCCGAGAGGTGCATTCATGTCCTCATCCCCGCCGGCACATGCAACAGACGATGTCACAAGCTTGTCATTAATGTTTGATTTCCTTGGTGTTGCTGGGTTATTAACATCCCCTTTGTTCGAGCCAATGCTTCTATTAGAGCTATGACTCTTGTAAGAACCACTGCTCTTTGTTGATTGACCTCCATTGGACTCTTTCTCGTTCTCTTCCCCTGGAACTGGGGGTCTTGGTGTAGAAATCAAATTTGTCCCCCCACTTTCTAAGAGAAACATATCAACTTTATTTGACATGTCTGGCACAGGACAGCATGTCTGAAAAGAGAGAAATGAACATGTTGTGTGTGTGCTTCTTTATCTCAGATAATATATGTAAACACAAAGCACCAGCATGTAAACACAACAAACACATTATAACTTATAAGCAAAACAATGATGCAAAGGTTTAGTGTGTAACATCTGATACTGGTGAACGATGAACAGTTTGCACCAATACTTGAAACAATACAGTTGCAAGTCAGTCTCAATATAAAACAACACAGCATTTGTTGAGAAATTTAGACAGAATCTCAACACATCTAAGTAATTAATAAATAATGTAAAACTCATTGGAACATGTTGTTTAACAGCTAACTACAAGTAAGAACACACTGTGGACACAAAGAGCAGACAAAGTGGCGTTTTACGTGGGACACTTTCTTCTTGAAACCTGTACAAAGAACTGACCATTTAACACCAGTGTGAAGCCAGTTTTTTTGTCAATAAGTCTAGGGTCCCATTTTAAAATACACCTTGTTTTTCTTATCATGTTCCGATCAGAGGAAATATCAAAAACCTGAGATCTCTACCTCTAACACTTTGTGAATACCTTCTACTTTGAACCTCAAATCTATGGGGCATTTATTACAATTTTACGACACAGAAAGGTCTTTTTCCAGTGTGAGCAATAACCCATCCAAGATTTTATAGCATAAATGCTTTCATTGTACCTAGTTTTAACCACTTTATGACCTTTTCCTTTGATCCACAACTTCGCCACAAACATTTGTCTACACACGGTTTCTGTTTAAGGTAACACTAATTCAAAAGCATCACAAGGCGTACGGGACAAACGATAGCTCAATAGTTGACTTTCATACAAAATGTTTCGAGTAATATTGAGGGCAGCCATTATTGTGGAAATTGGGGCACCGTACGGGTACAATTACAAACCATAAAGACTGTAGTTGAGCCAATATCACAAATAACAACTTGGTATGACTACAATTGATGCAAACAATAATCAAACGATGTTTAAAACAAATGCAATTACACAAGAACTTAGAGAATACAATGAGCATTTACAAATGATACATAATTGTCATATTAATTCGTGCTAAAATAGACATGTATGAACTACAGCTTGAGTCTAGGTATTCGTGTTTACTATTGGTTAGTGTCCATTATTACGCGCACTGTGAAAGTTGTCGAGCCAAAAGAAATCACATCAATTCACAAAGTCAATTTGTAATACGGCCAAGACGATGTTGTAGACAATAATGTTACCTGTAGATATGCCTCAGAAATCCCACTTGTGTCCTCACTATATTAATCCGCAATCAACTTGTGAATTAGCGTATATTTCTTTGTTTAAAATCACAATATACAAGCTATTCCCAACATGTTTCACGTATGTACACACTCACTTATCCAACACATAGATTCATATTTAAAGTTGTGTAAAAGTTTGAAAATAAAACATCAAAGCCACATGTAAAGCCGCCTATCCTCGATAGCATGACGTCACGCCTTTGAAATAAACCGCACCAATCAGAATCGGTCAAACAGAAACATTCAGAAAAAAAATGGGTCGATACCATTATTAAATGGGGATGCGAGTAAACAATACTTTTGAGAACATAAGATTTTGATGTAACAAATTGTATGCACATTAAAAATATAATATTAAGACAATTCAGCACGAGTTATGTTACCAAAATATGTGGCTACACAGTAAATATTAGAAAAATCCGAACGAGTGAAGTCCAACACCCCTTGAGCAAAATTAGCGCTTCAGTAACTTCTGAAGGCAATGTAGTGTTGGGAGAATAAGATTCTTTCATGTTATTGCTTAATTAAACTTTAAATTACTAATTTTCTGCGTATGATGGAATATTGTCTTCAAAGGATAATATTTTCATTATGAAATATACTTAAACTTAGAATAGGTTTTGTTTTAAGTTATTTTGCTACACAATAGTTAAGAGCATGTCAAAAGTTCCTTTGTAGATAATACCATTGCCCGTATAAATTACATTAGTTTGCCGAGATTTCCCTTTGATGTTTCTAATACGTTAGCTGTACTGCGATTGTAAATTAAACGTGTAATCTGCTTTGAATACGCCTGAAAGAGAAGTTTCAAGCCAAGGTGTACTTTATTCTCGTGTATTTTACACAAGTTTTGAAACACTTTGCAAGGATACACGAAGTGTAGTTGTTGATAGACTGGCGTTTGTCCAGGGACCCTTCTTTGATCGTTACGTATGGTTGAGAATTGTACAGACGACACTGGGATGGCTAGATAATGGGACTTGTAATTGGGCTATTGAGGGTAATTTCACGCTGTGTAATCAAAGAACCCGCAGTATTGTTAGCTTTCACACATTCTTTTATCACTAATGTTTATAAAAAATCTAGCATAAGGCACCGCGTCCACAGTTCTGTCTGTCATAAAATAACAGATGCGTGCACTTCAAAGACCGGATTAAGCCGTCCTTCTCCACACACTCTCTCTAATGCGAGAACCGTCTTAAGATTATTAAGAAAACTACCACAAGACAGTAAAGCAGCTTTGTTGAAAGATCAAAGTCAATTTCCTGCAATTAAACACTTTATATTAAATAAGTCAAGTTAACTAAAGAAAATCCACTAGGAAAGCGATTCTATATTGTATGCGCGTGCAGGTAGAGGTCTTGAGAGCCACAATGGGCATTCTTGTTGGAAGATTAGAGCAGGAAAACCCTTACATAAAAATATATATCTGATGAAATAGAGAAACAAATAATAGTAGATAAACTTAATGCCTCTCAGTCTGGTTTAATGAAGTAAAGACTGCATCAGGTGTATTTTCTTTAACGTAGTGTGACCTTATATATCTTCACCAGTGATAGTAGTGGACGGTGGTGAACATTTTTAAACTTGATTTCTGTCGCTACGTAAGTTCCATAAACAGATTGATCTCTCTATGGAAAGTGTATGGTGCATTCAAATACATCATCATCAAGTGATTAATGAGTGTATCAAAACCACCGTGGTTATCAATTAACCCAACCTCTGCATAAACTGTGAACATCTATCCTAGTTCATTGTGAATGTAATGAGATAACAAATCCATTTATTTCAGATTTGTTCTCAAAGCATACATTGCATATTTAATTCATAACATACAACAGTGGACCTGGTCGAGTGCAATCCAGAAACATTTCCATAGACGGCCCAAAATAGCTACCTTCCTTAAATAGTTTGTCTTCTCGCTCATGAGACATAGCGTGCATTGTGAGTCAAATATAACCTCAATAAGACAGCCATACACTGGAGTCCAAAAATGTCCTTACATATAAAATACTTCATGGACTTTTACAGTGATATACCATTATGTTTATGTGCAAATATAAATATTTATCAAATAGATCACATGGGACTTTTTTTATCAATGGTCAAGTTTGATAATTACTTTACAACTTGATATTTTCACTTTGACTCTGGAATACCTAGCAGTATGTTCCCATTACATGAACTTTTTAATTATTATGTACTTGTTTTTAAGTGGCAAATTTAATGATGTTACTATCATATTCAGAAAGAAAAGCATCCTGTCCTATAACTGTGATTGTCCAAGTGTTTAACTGACTTATCAATAAATCATTAGTGTAAAGAAACTTCTGGACCCACAGCCTAGTGTATATTTGCCACCTCTAAGTCGGCCCAGTGTATATTTGCTACCTCTAAGTCGGCCTAGTGTATATTTGCCACCTCTAAGTCGGCCTAGTGTATATTTACCACCTCTAAGTCGGCCTAGTGTATATTTACCACCTCTAAGTCGGCCTAGTGTATATTTGCCACCTCTAAGTCGGTACTGTAGATAGTGTACCGGTATGCAAAATTGAAGGCTTGCATAATGACTATACAATTAAATTTTGTTAACTAGGGTTAAGTTATACAAGTTCAGTTACTTCAGGAAATTCATAGACTTCCTTGCTGTTGCTGCCTTTATCACCGTGGTAATTCATGTTGTGTTTATAATATACTCTTACTATGCAGTCTTATATGGGGACTGCGTCATATATGTACAAAGACTCATTGACTAAAGTCTGCAGGTGTCTTGACAGCCAGTAGATACAGGGTTTGATGTGGGTTATGTTTTATCACAGCTGGGAATGCTTACATTGAAATGAACACTATGTACATGTCGTACCGTTCTGGTGTCACTTCTAACCAGGGGCAGGGTCTCCTCTTCAGGAAGTACGGGTTGTGCATCACACAGTCAGCAAGTACACACTGAATAGTTAACTATATTCTGATTGTTCCGACCACTGTAATCTCCATATCTCTTGGTACACAGAGTATAAACACAACACATGTATAACTGATCAAAACATTTTTATTCTAAATATTTCCATAACTTATTTCACCAGCTATGTAAGGTTTAAAATACATTAAAGGATTACATGTACTTTCATGTTTGTATCAATGCCATTTTGTTCATGCTGTCTTTAAGTACACGTTGGTGGATAACTTTCTTATTAGGATTTATATTTTTTAACATCCTTAACCTGCAGTTAAGTAGAAGAAGTGAAGAACAATTTTTAAAGTATATGAAACAGTTTTCTTTTTTTTAAGAGCCAAACACATCTAGATAAACACACTAGTATACATATTACCTCATTTAGGTCAATTTATGCTACAATATAAGTACACAAGGTTACATGACACTCACACTTATATGTAATATACATGAATGAAAGTGTGCACAAAATACAGAAGTGCGAATATGTAATTTGTTTAAATATTATTTGTTTTTATAATAGAGCACACACAGCTATTCTTTACTACATGTACACTCACCCACACTTACATTAGGACACACATAAACATACATTGTACTATCATAAATCATTCTTTAATCATTATAATACATAGTTAATGCAATACATATTAACGATAATAACCAAAGCTTCATACATTTATAGTTTTTTTGTTTTTTTTTAAATTTTAGTTTTATATGATTATATATATATGTAACAAACTGCACGCATTTGTTTCAGTTCTAACATTAAGAAAACAATACAACCAGAAATCATTACAGTCATGGACATGTCAACACTGGTGCATACAAACAATAAGAACAAACTTGAACTGTACAAAATATAGTTAACTACAGTCAATATATACAAATCTAATTTTAAAAACAAAGCATTTCGAAAAAAGATTTGCCTTTCTTTTTCTTTTTTTTCTTTTTTTTAATGATTTAAATGTTCACATGAAATAATCAATAACTAATATGCTTATTCAGAGTTTCTGTTATGAACAATTTTGATCTGGTCCTCCAAAACGGTCTTTGTACATCTATACATTTGATGACAAGCTACTATATACATGTATAAATGTATGCACATATTGTTACATGTATATGAACATATCAAACGAAATAAATGTGACAAAATGAATGACTTCAATAAGAGTTCAACATCTGTATAGTGTGCAATTGTCTGGAGTTATAAGCCAATGAACATCAGATGAGCGATTTACTTGTGAGAAAAAACTTGTCATGAAAAGAAAATGACCAATAGGTAAAACCATAAGACAGAATAAACTGCCATGCAAAGGATCAAATGGAATCACAAACTACAATGCCATGTCACAATGTTAGAAACAAATGGAGTTAGAAACAAA
>ENA-OREC01000056-OREC01000056.1-marine-metagenome-genome-assembly--contig:-NODE-56-length-25832-cov-12.358338_pt1 | contig 25832 bp, 5 predicted proteins | sample MGYA00248626_ERZ508543 | MGnify/ENA primary metagenome ERZ508543 (study PRJEB26211, sample SAMN05518279) | marine metagenome | isolation source: Puget Sound, Washington, USA | host: Bankia setacea | place...
ACAAAGCAAAGAAAAAACATGAGATTAGTGTGTTTTGAGCAATCAGAGGTTCAGGACACTTGGTCAAATATGAAAGTTTAATCACGATACAAGAGAGGCAGAAAACATGCAGGCAGCAACAACTGTAATAATTCATCAGCAATATTTGAATAATTTGCTTCTGTCTTTAATAAGTGCGAATGACTTTGGAACGTTTTTACAAATATGAATTGAGGAATAAATGAATTGCATTTACATGTGACAATGAGCTTTGATAATGAGCACAGACTACTGACTCACTCTCGCGCGCCAATGGAATGGAGAATTATTGTCATCACTAATTAACCCTGACAAATTAGGTACACATAATTACATCTGCAAAATGTTAACACAAACCCTACCAACATTTCTGTCTTTTTAAACTGGTATAAATGTGTTTTATGGTGTGTGAGATTGCGAGACATAGTGGCACCAGCACACTCTTTCTCCACTCTCATCTTCCTTGTCTTCTTGCTGCGTGCTAACTGTTCCATGGCCCAACATGTAGCACACTTCCTATAACACCAGTGTAGATGGTTTTTGTACAATTTAGATATAATGACAATACAACGATGGCAGTTTTATGAAACAATTCTTTCCATATTTTGACACTTCAGTGTTTTGCACTGGATTTGATGCATTTCACATATTTCTGCTGTTTTGTCCATAGTTAGAGATTATCTTGAAGACAAAAACAGACCGGTCACAATGTACACAATGCACTATTTTTATAAGTTTTCTGTGTATGCAAATCAAGTGATTTCGGTCAAATCATGTAACCACAGATCATTATTTATTATTATTATCATTATTTATAAGGATTAAAGTACGCTTTTACTAAGAAGGGTGTGTGCATATTTTCAGCAAGATTATGTTCATTTATTTTTTGTCTTTTCTATTTTTACATTTTTGTGTGTGAAAGTGTACCTTGATAAAGAAAGTGCTCAACATTTTTACACGCAAACCAAGTGTAATAAAGCGTACAGGTACTGACAGATTGGCGAATGTTATTGAAATACTCCTAGTTCTTTCACCTTTTCTCTTTATTTCTATGTGAGTTATACTATGTGGGATCATGATTTTGTTGTTATTGGTGTTTTATGATGTACAATGGGAGGGGAGGAGTGTGGGGGTAGAGTACAACGTCCAGCAGTACACCGTGACAATGACTCGCACTTAACAGAACATCACTCTGTCCACTCACAGCTAGACGACTTGACCAGCTGGACAAATGACCGCAAAGTTTTCAATCCCGTTCACAAGGTTAGCCTACGTGTTTGATGTTAAACGATAGGTGAAACAAAGACGGCTGACACAATGCAATGCAAAGAGAGCTTCACTACAAACAAAACAGCGCTCTCCATTAAATATCTAACAAAACTTTTCTCCTTTTAAATGACGTTTGTGCACATAAACTCACAATTCCCAGAGTCAGTTGTGTGAATTATAAAAAGGCATTTTAAAGAAAGACGTACATTATCATCCGTGTGATTGATGGCCGCTCATCTTACATATACTTGTATTGACTGCCTTAGAGGACAAACTTATTTCATAGAATAGACAAGTAGATTTTATTCATCACAAAGCATTAATTGAGTTGTAGAGAAAATAAAGCTCAGACAATAAAATATGTGTATATGTTTGGTTTGCTATTAAATTTGTGTGAAAATACTTGTCCAGTTTGTTAGTACATGACTGATATGTCCTCACTTTTGTACTCATTGCGAGCCATACATGTATGCCTTTTTATTTTTTCAGAGACAAAATTGTACATTTAAATTAAACCTCAATAACACCACTTTTAAATACTTGAGACAAGGTTTTTTTTCAGCCCAAATTGAGCACTTAATCCCTCAATTAAAACCATATTAATTTATAGGCAAGTTTTTATAGTCAAAGGTGGTATTACTTGAAGTTTTACTAGAAGTATACTAGTACATAAAATATAGAACACAACACAAATGTATCATTTTTTTATAAATCAATTTAAATTTATTGACAATTATTGCATAGATATTGGGTAGTGATCGCAGATCAAAATGGAAATATCCACAATGATCCTTGCTTTAAAAAAGAAAATAAGGTAAATGAGTACATATACTACACAAAAATGAAAAATACTAACTAAACAAAAGAAACAGGGAGAGACTAGTGTTAACAATATATAAAATACATGAACATTGTACATCTGACTAACTCAATGTGAAAAAACATAATCATCGTCTTGGTGAACTTGAAGAAAACAAAAAAGAACAAAAAACGATTTTTCTTTCATTTTCCTTAACATCTCTGGTTTCTATCAAAACTTAAAATTGTAATCTAAATCTGTGCGTAGACTTTCTGTCAACAATTGTGTGTAAAATCTCTGTTACTAATTCTACTATGACCTATTTTATGTTTTGTTATTACGGAAAATTATAATATTAGAAAAAAATACTAAATAAATGATGATTAACCATTCATCTATGACTTCATTCTATACAGATTGCATGGATAGTAAACTATGTTCTTGGTTTGGTTTTAGTGGGTGTCATGTAGACCTGTAGTCTAGAAGGTTTATATTGCCAAAATCTAAGTTCTGACCTACAGTGACGCTACATACAGAATACAAAACAAAAGAAAAATAATAAGGATAGATTTCTACATGTATACAAGCACATACATCAAAAATATATAAACTTAACTAGTTTGTTACAATTTGATTTTGCACAAGAAAAGAAAAAACTAACGAAACTACTACAACTAATTAATGATCTAATCTACAAATTGGCTACAAATAGAATTAAGCTGGAGGAATGATAAAGTGGCTATGGAAAGTAATAAAAGAGATGTATGTACAGAGGATTCATCGTGCTTCCAATCAAGATTTCCATTTTGTTCCTGCATTTGGAATGATTAATAAGAATAAAAAGGTTCAAAAAGTTCAAAATACAGCAATTAAACATTTACATGTATATCAACAATTATTAAAATACCAGTAATAAAGTTAACAATATAAAATTGATATTAAACCATCTGTTCCCTCACATAATACAAGTTTACAACATAGACAAGGCACTGTTTATGGAAGCTAGGAATATTTGCATAATTTAAGTATTAAGTATTTTGTCACCTTCAACATGTCCTAAAATACGCATCCACCAACAACATTTAAACTGAAGTAAACAAAATACATCAGATAATGGTTTATGTTTTGAGAATGTGTTAACAAAATTCGCTAATTATGTAAATTGCTAAGTAACCATCTGCCTTGTTTGAAGATAAAAAAGTTAAGTTTAAATTTTTTTAATATTTGGAGTTTGGAGTTATCTCCCTTTACTCATTAATACGGTTCTTATTTTTAATACATAAACTGCGTGTGCGTTCTCTGGCTTTTCAGCACTGGAAGCATTAGAGAGCTCCAATAGATACTTAATTCTAAGAAAGTATTGTTTTGGACAACAGCCTTGGTTTGGACAACAGCCTAACAGTGACTTTCTTATTCTAATTCACAAAAGGAATGCATAAAAAATGTAAAACTGGAATGTTATGTATGCATAGCTGGCAAAAACAACTGCCGGTTAATTCTATCTACATCTCATTACATATTTAAAGTGGCTGTGGGCTTTTACACTGATGATATGCTTTGCCGGCACTCATTTGATGTTCCTGGATACTGGTTTATAAAAGTTCCTGGCCATAACTACTCATTTTTAATTGGTCGTAAAAGACACTGCCAAAAAAATCTTCAATGTTACAGATTGTACACTTATTATCATTTCACAGAGACCTCAGTTTGTCTCGTTGTTGTTTGTGTACCAGTATGCATATAGCGGATCTTGCATAGCTATGAGAAAACAATAACCTGTATAAAAATAGCAAGGTCAAAGTTAAACAGAATCGTGAACATTATTTTTGAAACGTGCAAAGGCACACATGGTAGACAAAAGCGTAATCAGTCAAAAGTACCATAAACCACAGTTAAACAACAAAGCACAAACAATAGATTGACTAATTTGTTCTACAGTTTTACAATAAAAATGTCATATCATATATCAATTATTCTGTACAAAATACAATGACCACACTTTGATGGTCAGTTGACAAAAAAAGAACAAAAAACTAACAAAAAACACCCTTGATGTCCTTGGTGAATTAGGTGTGACCCAAACAGTAACTTTTACTCTCTTTTTTTTCCAACTTTATAACTCATTAATGATGTTTGACGGGCTGTTTAATGTTTTATTTGTTTCGTATTGACACTCATAACTAATCAGTGTTGGTGTGTTTATCATCGGGACAGAGACCGTGTGTCAAGCCATAGACAGTTAAATTTAAAACCACTAACACACCAAACATGCAGAGCTATCAATGCACTGCTTTACGCTCCACCTACTTTCAGCCCCCCCTCCCCTTAGGCTAGTTATAATCTATGATCAAACATTGCGAAAAGGTACACAAAATCAGCGGTAAATATCTAACAGTCTACTTAAGAAACATCAGTCACCAGCTAGCTAAAGCACCACTTGTGTGAACTCGCTCTAGGCAATACTTTGTGTAAAAAAAACAGCAGACGCACCTTTTCTAGACATAATTATAGTTTTCCCATGAATCCTGTTAACTATACTTCTTTAAAACACTCCTCAAGTCTAATTCTTTATTAAACATGCTAATTTTATGGTGAAATATATCTACAATGAGCTTATGTTAAACAATAGAGGTGCATTACATTTCCCTGTGTACGTATGTGACTTTTGCTTTTAGAAAATGGCTATCTATTCATATGGAAACTAAATACTCTGATAGGTTCAACCCCAACATACTTTTGAAAATGATTGAATACATGTATATTCAGTGTGCAAATATTACTTCTTATACTAATTTTCTCCCAAACTGTCTAAGTCCTACATTTTGTAATTCTTATGACTCTCCTATAACAGTGCTACATCTGTACATTTTTATCTCACATTTCAGAGATGCCAGGTATATTTCGAGGTGTGCATACAAAAAAGTACTAAGTGCTATTGAATAAAGAAGCATATAGAACCGCTTTCTCACTCACCCCACTCGAAATACAACCTGGCAATACAATTGTTTTATATTCATAGAACCATATAAACTACAACAAACATCTATATCATCTATGTGAATATCAAATAACTAAAGACATTGCTTGAGACCCTTTTTGGCTGAATTTTTTATACAACAGAAGAATTTATTAACGGCATATTTAAAGAGAAAAAATATAATACCTCTAAAATGGCATCTGGTTTCTTAAATATTTCCACACCAGAGTTTTAATTTCAGAAGCCCAGTTCTCAAATATGTGGCATTTAAATTTTGGATATGTGTATGTAATAAAAGTTTTAAAAATATACTTTCAATTCAAAATGCGTAAAATCTTCTTATATTACTGTCATTGTAAGTATAAATTGCATTTTGTAATATGGGCACAAATTAGGGAAAAAAAGAACTCCATTAAAGTCCACACTGGTCTATAAGAATTTACAACAACTGTAATTCTCTTTACTTTTGTAACCAAGACGTGATAGTGAGCAGCGTAAAGTGCTACCTCGTTATATATTTGTTGTGCATTTTACCAAGCAATGTCTCCAGCTATTGTATATTGGGGTACTAACACACTATGTTCTACTATGTACATGTGAGTACTATATACTGGAAGTCAGGGGACTATAACCCCTAATCTGTACATTGTATTGGAAGACGTGGATTTGTTTGCAAGTTGTTGTAAACTACAACTTTGTGTTACACATTCTTACAGCTAAGACACAAAAACACAAACACAGACACGTTCAAACCCGTGCTCAACTAGATACTCTTCTAGACAAATAACTTGTACAGTGAACCCTGTTTACACCAAGCACCGTGGCCATCTCACTAACTCAGCACCATTCAGAAATGTGTTTTTGTTTCCAGAGACAACTTTACTGAACTGATATTCACAGAGTTCAGTGTAGACATGGTTCACTGTTGTTCATTTGCGTTGTGCATCTATATATTTACATGGGTGTTTACAATTACTAAATGCGTACAGGTAAACATTGCACAACTGCAAATAAAGCCGATGTAATACATTTAACTGTACAGACAAATAAAATGACAAAATATGTAAACTACTTTGTATTTGAAATAACTTTATTTATTTACAACAGAAACTTTGTTCAAACGTATCTACAATCCAGACAAACATCTACAATCCAGACAAACATCTACAATCCAGACAAACATGCTATTTGCACACAACTAACCAATAGTTACTAATAAAACTGGAAACTATTTGTTAGAAGAAATAAACAAACGTATTAAGAATATGGTGAAAACATGAAACAAACTAAATTATGGTGGCAAATAATTAAATGTAAAATAACAATTATTACAATAAACAATACACCTTATATATCTATATCATGTAAAAAGGAACACATAAGACATTATACACTGTATAGTTTGAAACAAGACTTGTTTGTTTTCCAGAAATGAGAACATAAAGAAATGGAACATTGCACAAAGTGTTGGCTCAACTAGAAACCATATAAGTATAAATGGAACATGAGGATTAGAGTGTATGTGAACAATATTTACTAGTTCTATGGTAGGTACACCTAATGTACCAGCTAGTTATTTACTATTGGTGATAACACATGGACAATCCAACAAGTCCAACGTGTAACAAATTATAAACAACAATCAAAATGCACTGGTGTTAAGGCACTTTAAGATAGATAAATCTTGTATCAAAATAACAGACATTTTGTTCATTTTAAAATATTGTTTACAATATTTAGTTTGTTTTGTGAAAAAATATGGAAGATGTTATATTTTGGCATAACAATATAAAACTGGAAGACACGTTTAGTTAATGCTATTTAGAATGCATAGTTTGTTCGCGTACTGTAAATGACAAAAATATGTTACAATACAATGGAATGTGTCATACAAGTTGATATCAAAAAAATAAATATAAGATAAGACATCTTAGTGCATATGTATTGGTCCCTGATGTTAGCAGCACTGTGTTTATGTCCAGGAATTTATTGGTCGTCTCGCGTAGTTCACTATTGTCTGTATCACAGTCTTACACACACCATGATTAATTCCAACTCCCTGAACTCCATATAATCACAATAAGCACTCAAAATGTATATACTTTCTTCTCTGTAACACTTAGCTTTTTACACGTTCTTATAGGCAATCAACAGTCTATAGTGGTATTTGCACAAACGATTACTTTCTTAAAAAAATCCATGCTACAAGAAGTAAGAGTCAGCTATTAGACACAGTCTCAAGAATCATTGCTTACACTTGATGATTCTTTTCGTGTTGAAGCATGGTGGTCTTGTTATCAAACTCACGTTCACAGTACTGGCACACGTATACTTTGGTCTTCTCAACTTCCTTCGTTTCACTTTCCTCTCCCAATTTCACGGCTTTTTTCTCACCTTTCGATGGCTCGTTAATCGTGGTTGAGTCTGGTTCACCATCTTTTCTGATCACCTGGTTATCTCCCTCCTCTCCATCATTGAACGCTTTAGAAATGTTTCTCTTGTGGCTCTGACTCTGGCGTTTCAGCAGCTTCAGTAAATCGCGATCGACAGTTGTGCTTGGGAAATGGACCTGCACATGGTTGATGAGTTCATCTTCCTTAGAGCAGCTGTAGGTACAGTACATGCACGAGTTCTTGCTATGTACGTTGTGGTGCTCGTCATGGCTGGTTAGCTCATCCTTGGACGGAGTCGAGTATGGACATTTCTCACACTTGTGGTCGGGATCGGCGCTATCACTGCAGTCACTGTCAATGTCTGCAAGGTTGGAGGTGCTGAGGTAAAGCTGTGGACCAATCATGTCAGGTCTACGTTTCATCGAATGTTCCATTTCCTCCATTGAGTCACTACCTGTGTAACTGTCATCATGAACCTTGGAATGAAGCATTAACATTGTCTGGGCATCACAGCTAAAGTCACATTTGGAGCACTCGTGCTTACGGCCAGACCCGTGCATAGACGTATGGTTTACCAGCAGGTTCTTGTTTGGGATGCTGAAAGGACATTTGGGACACTTGTGTTTCACGCCACCTTCTGTCAGAGACGCCTTGATAAGTTCACGCTCTTTCTGGTGAAGGTTGATATGTTCATTGAGTGAGGTATGGTTGTTGATACTATACGAGCATTCTGAGCAGCTGTACTTGGCTTGTATACAGTGAAGCTTCTTGTGATATGAATACGTATTCATGTTTTCTGACTGAAATGGACATAGCTTGCAGTGGTAGATTTTCTCACCGCTAATTGTCTTTTTCTCGAGTTTGTCACCTGTTGCTGACTGGGTATCTTCAAAGCTCACCGTTGTCATACCAACAACTGCTTCAGTCTGGTCAGCTGTCTCTAGGAAAAACTCTCTGTTGAGGAAGTGGAGTTCCCCAGGTGCAGGATCAAATTCTTTCTCACTGGAATGTACTCTGCGGTGCTGAATAAGAAGGTTCAGTCGCTCAGTGCTCCAATCACAATAGTCACATTTATACTTTCTGTTGATACCATGCATCTGCAGGTGACACTTGAAGCTTTTCAGTGCCTGGCATTTATATGGACACTTGTTACAAAGGTATCTGTTCTTGTCATCTCCAGGATTCTGATACAGGTACATGTCTATCTGGTCATCTGTAACTTTAGTGGCACTCTCAACTGGAGGGTAGGCCATCTCTTTGCCAACTTTAATCACCATGGACTCATACTCCTCGTGCTTCTTGTTTAACAGTTTTGAAATGAGTGGGGCATACTCAAAGTTCTTCTCTTGGAAATGTAACTTGCGATGTTGAGATATGAGGTTGACACGATCGAGACTATAGGTACAGAAGTCGCACTTGAATCTTTTATCAGTTCCATGCAGACGGAGATGTTTCGTGTATTCTGCATTGCTGTTACTGCTGTATGGACAGTCGGTACACTTGTAGTTACGGAACTGGAGATCAACATCATCCTTATCCAGGTTATCCCGACCTGTGATGGTGTCTCTCAGCTCTTCTTCCATCATTGCAGCCTCGAGATCATCCTCCACATCATCTACATCCATATTCTCCTCTGCCTCATCAGCCATCATCTTGTCATCATCTACTGTATCTTCATCATCTGGGAACTTCTCAATCACCTTATACATCTCTGAAGTAGGTTCAACAATAAACTCCATATGATCACTGGGGAGTTGTACATCCCCATGGAATCCAACATGATCTTCCAACTCCCTTGTGTTATTGGTACTGAAGGTACAGCTCTGGCAGGCAAATGGACTCTTGTTTATATGGTTTAGTCTATGTTTGAGTATAACAGCTTTCTTTGAGGTGAAGAATGGACAAGCCCCACATCTAAATGTGTATTTCTCAGGGTTTCTCTTCTCTGGAAAGTTATTAGCTGTCCATCTTTTGGAAAATTCTTCGTCTTCATAAGTGGCATCATTTTCAGCCAGTGGTTCCTCAGACTGAATAGGTTGTCCTTCTGGAGAGAATGTGATGCTATGGAGCCTGGCATGTCGACGTAAATGTCCATAATTGTCTACACTGAAGTCACATAACTGACACTGGAATCGTCCACGAGCACTGTGTCTCTCCATATGTATCTGAAGCTTCATTTTATGTCTGGTTCTGAATGGACACTTAGGACAGACATGCTGGTCTACACTTTTCACTTCTTCTGTATGTACAGCTGATTCTGTTGTCTGGGTGGGCTCAGTTGGAAAATCAGTCATGATGGATGATCGTGTTGTTTTAAATGTTGGCTCACGGTTGTGGATGTTGTCAATGTGGCTTTGCATGTGTTTGAAATTATCTACACTGTAGTCACACTTTGAGCACTTGTATTTGCGGTTTTGGCCATGCTGTTGGGAGTGATTGGCCGCGTTGGCAGCACTGCTGTTGATGTACATGCACTTCACACATTTGTAATGTCTCTTTCCATCCAGGCTACACTTCTGTAGAGGGATTCCACGCCATTGAATCTCATCTTGCAGGGCCAATAGAGGTTCAATAGCATGAGAATTGAGTTCTGAGAGAGCATCAGCCTCTTCAAACTCCATATCTACATCCATGTCTGCCTCATGTTCCATCTCCTCTGCCAAGGTTTCAATGATATTGTTATTGCTGTCTTCACTATGCACACTAGGGCTCACCTTTTCCCCAGCAGTCCCCTGCCATTTTGTTGGATGTGTGCCCTTCATGTGTTGGTAGAGAAGATTGAGTCGATCAATGCTATAGTCACAAAACAGACATGTGTGTTTACAGTTACTGCCATGTCGTTCTATATGCCTCAAATAAGTCACTGCATTTGGAGCTGTAAATGTGCATTTTGTACACTGGAATGAGCGACCTCTCTTCTGTTGACTGACACTCTTCCTGGCCCTGAATTGTGCAAGCTGGCTTAGAGACATTTCTCTTGGGTTTAAACCCTCCATACCTGTAATGTCTGTCATGTCTAACTGACTGAGTACATTTGTTCTAGTCTGGGTTGCTGTTGGTGTAGTTTTAGGTGCCAGTGGTTGGTATTTCTTCATCACCTCTTGTGTGGCCTGTACTTGCATCTGTGAGTGTAGAGGCAGTTGTAGATGTGTCTGTGGCGTGGTTGTGACCTGATGATACACTTGGTACTCTCGCTGTCTCTCTCTCACTATCTGCTCTAACTGGGAGGCTTTACTGGGAGCCTGGCTAGCTGCAATGTCACCAGCTTCCTGAGCCTTTAGCTGTGAAGGATGATACTTCTGGGAGTGGTGGTACAAGGCCACAACATTGGGGAATGTAACTGGGCACCATTCACATGGCAGACTCATACCTGGTGTAGTGTTTGCCTTATCATTGTTGTTGTAGACAATGGTGTTATTGTTGTTGTTGCTCGATGGAGAGGGGGTCTTGTGGTCTTTTTGCACACTACTTGGTGTTGGTGTGCGTGTACCAGAAGATGTCTTGCCAGTGTCACTGTTCTGGTAATGGTCTACATTATTATTCTCTTCTAAACCAGAACCACTTCTGCTGTCTTCTGAAATTATCTCCCTTTCCTCTAAATCTTCCATCTCAGTGAGTTCTGTTGCAGTCACTTTGCCTTCTGCCTCGGAGCATTCAGCAGGATTGTACTCAGGATGAAGTCTCATATGTTGAAGCAGAAGACTTTTACTGAACACATTATAATCACAGAACATACACAGGTAGGTATCTGATCCACGGGGTATATGCATGGCATCGTGGACATCCAGGCTCGACTGTTTGAAGCAGATATATGGACAACGAGAACACTTGTACTGTTTGACTGGCTTACGGCGCTGTTTCAGGTGAATGGTTCCGATAGATCCATCTTCCCCATGCTCTGTAGAATCTCCGTTCATCATCTCCTCCTGGTTGTGTGAACGTTTGTGGGTGAGGAAAGATGACAGGTCATTGCCACGGTAACTACACTTAGAACAGTTGAACTTGGCATTGGCAGTGTCCGAGGAAGCATTTGATTTTGCAGCTTCATCCATGATACTGCCATGGATACGAAGATGTTGTTCAAAGGCATGTCTCTTGTATGAGTTGTATGGACAGTGTGGACACATGTACAGGGTAGACATGCTGTCATCATCACTATCCTCAGCCATGTCAGTGTAAGGCTGCTCTGCATTAGGCTCAATCTCATCTCCACTGTCAAAGCTGGTATTGGTGTTGAAATGACCATAAGTCTTCATGTGTTTCTTGAGGTCACATTTCCAGCGAGTGCTGTAGCCACATGTCAGACACCCAAATGGTTTGGCATCTGAATGCAACAGAGTATGACGTCTTAGCTCCGTAGGACTATTGCCAATAAATGGACATTCTAGACAATAGTGCATACCCTGGTTGACTATACTACGGTACTTGGGTTTCTCACCAGATAGATCCAGGTTGTCTTGATGCTCTTGTCCTCCAGATGTGATACTGAAGTTGGCTGCGATATTCTTGATACTGGCCGAGGCTGACATGGCTGGACTCACAGAGTTAGAATGACCACCAGGGAACACAGATTGGTTGGGACTTGTCTTCTGTACAAGGAGAGACTGAGCTACTGCCTGCTGTTGAGAAGGCTGTGACGTTGGCAAGACCATGACATTGGGTGGTGCATGTTTCCTAATCTTGGTGGTATCTATAACATCATGAACGGTTCCTCCACCACAACGACGCAAATGTTTGACAACATCCCACTTCCACTTACTCTTGTAGCTACAGCGTGGGCAATGGAAGGGTTTCTCATTGGAATGATTCTTCATGTGTTGTGAAATCTCAGAAGGCCATCTAGCTCTATATTCACATACCTGACACTTGTAGGGCAGGACAACATCAGAGGCTTTACCGCCTTTACCAGAATCTTTACATGGCGTCATATCCTGGTCGGGCTGCTTTCCAGAGTTCAGTCTTTGTTTCAAGGCTTCATGAACATTGCGTTTGGGTGTATCATATTCATCGGAGTAGTGATTATCATGGCTAGTTTTCATGCCAGGGTCTGAGAAGCCAAGTTTAGCTTGTAGTTTTAGATGTGGTGGCGTCTCATGTCCAACCATTTCCCTTCTAGCACGTACCTGTCTTTCCAGTAACTCACGATAGTAATCATCGGTAGTCTCGTTATCAGACAGACGACACTTCTTGCTAGGAGGTAGGTCCTCATCCATGATGTAACTATGGCTCATTGCTGCCACGTCCATCAATGCAGAGGCACTCTTTGTCATGGCATCGAGAGGTGGAGTTGATGGGGAACTGGCTGCTATTACACCTCCACCCTCACGGCGCTTGTATGGGTTAGGTAATGTTCCATGGCTTTTCTCAAAGTGTTTGACTAGATCCCACTTCCACTTGTAGGTGGATCCACACACCATGCAGATAAATGGACGCTCCTCAGAGTGCGACACAGCATGCTTCTGTAGCTCAGCTGGCCACTTTGCCACGAAATTGCACATGCTACATTTTAACTGTTTTGGTTCATTTGACATGAGTTCCTGAGAGGACAGGCCTGAAATGGAGTCAAGAGGCATTTTCAGGAGATGATATGTCTGCTGGAGACCATGAGGAATTTTCTGTATAGCCTCTTTGTGTTCTTGGATTTTCTCTGAATGGCATTTGGAGAAATGGAGGTTGAGCTCTTCGATGGCAGTGAAGTGAGCTTGGCATTCTGCACATTTGAAGGCACGTTTGTTGAGATGGAGTGACATATGGGCACTGTAATCCACGAGAGTCTTGGCTGTGAAATTGCACTTTGTACATTTAAGACCTGTTTCATTATCTGCACTGAAAGCTGCAGCAACCTGACTATTGGCTTGAGAAACGGACAATGGCATCTCGGTCAGACTGTCACTTTCACTGTTTGTATCTGCCCATGACTGATCAGACTTGGCACTGGAGTCAGACTTCTTTGAAAAGTCTAAAGGTTTGGAAAAGTCCAGTGGCTCCATTTGATTAATTTGTTGCTGCTTCATCATTTGACTAGTTTTTTCCAGAAGTCTGGCCTGTAATTCATTCTCCATCATAATCTGGCGCAGTTCATGATGAGACTCTGGAGTTCTGGTACGTTGGGCAAGATTGGCAGCGGCAAACAATGGATTGGAGCCAGCACCAGACCCTCCAATGAAAGGTCCTATTTGTCTTGGCATAACCACAACATTAGACAACGTGGGAGTGCTTGAATGTTCATCCTCATGTTTACTGGTGGGTGTACTTCTATGTTTGGTCTGAAGGACTGGACTAGCTGATGCAGCCCCGTATACCACATTAGGGGCTGCTGGTGGAGGGGGTTGTCCTCCATACTTGGCCTTATATCTGGAATACAATGTGAAGTTTTGCAAAGTTGCAGGGGGGTTAGTGAGATCTGGTGTCTCTCCACAATGCTTTTCTTTCCAATGTTTGTTCAAGGATTTCCTCCATTTGTACACATTTCCACACTTAGAGCAAGCATACTTTACCCCAATTTCATCCACAACTTCATAGTATTTCAAAGGATCGACTTCTTGTCTGATGCGTTTTTTCTTCTCTACTGGAATGCTTGAAGGTGTACCCATGCTTTCACGTGTTGAAGACAGAGTCACCATTTCCTCCTCATCGTCTTCCTCCAAATCTCCATCGTCCTCCATATCTTCTTCACCATTCATATGTTCACAAGCACCGTTTTCACGTAACTCTCTGAGCTCTCTCTCAGTGAGACTATTGTCTAAATCTGATTCAATAAGTCCATCTTTGCCATAGAAATGAAGCTTACGGTGACGTGGTAGCTTTTGTTTGTATTTGGTTGCATAGTCACACAGGTCACATTCATAAATAAGTATTCCAGAGTTATGAGCATCCTTTTGGTGATGTAGATATGCCTTTGCACTATTTGCACTATAGTCACAGTGACCACACATGTAGGTTCTGTTCTGTATATTGCCACTACGACTCGGAGTTGAGTCTAGTCCATCTAGAGAACCATTCTCAATGTCGTCTGCAATAACAAGACGTGACTCAGGGTCATCATCTGGATCATCTTCACGATTATCAAGAACTACCTCCTCAGCGTGTCCATTCACATTTTCAATGGTTGCTCTTTCCCTGTCGGGTCTCTTCTCACTTTTTTGTTCAAGTGCAATTTTATTCACTTGTTTCTTTGGAGCCAGAGCAAGGCTGCTCAAAAGCTCATTAGAAATTTGTTCACTGGCCATTTCTGCTGGTTCTGATTCTTCAGGTTCACTTTGTTCTATATTTGCTTCTTTATAATCCACTGCACTATTTTCCAACACTTGTTCAACTTTTGTGTCACTTTCCGGTTTGTTCTTAATTTCACTCACTTTTGGTTCTTCTGCTGGGGTTGCTTTATCGGTGGCAGAAGATTTTCTCCTTAAACTATTTTTACGAGTCACGTGTTTATTTTCCTCCGTGTTCTCATCCACGTGTGCGTTTTGCCTGTGATGTGAGAACTCTCTGACATCGGTTGTTGTAAATTTACACTGTTTACAGATACGAGCACGTCCTGCACGTTTCACGCCTCCATCGCCAGGCGAGATCTCCTCATCTGGTTTACTGGCACCATCAGACATTCTGTGGCTGTGGAAGCACTGTTAGTACCCGCCTGAAAATACACAAACAAACAATGGTTAACATTTAATTATACCAGATTACATGGAATCATTATTAAAATCAATGCATAAAATAAAACATCACTCAATTCACAACTTTTTCAACAATTCAAAACTGCAGTAAAAATATACAACTTGTAATATCTATCAGCCTTTAAAGTCAATATAACTTTTGTGCAATTCTTTAAAACATAAAATAAAATCTTCCATGGATAATCATATCATAAACAAACTTATTATATAATTATCAACAAGTATATTAAAGCTCGTTTATGTAGGAAGTACATTTTATGTTTGTGTGAAACTAAACTACTTCCCACATACTTGCATCATTCTATCGCTAAACGAAGGCATTTAATATTAATTCCTGTTCCTTTAACTTCTACAAGACACAATTCTCTTATTTCAAATGTGTAATTCTAAAATCTTCCTGATTACAACCAAAACAGAAAAAATACACGTTCATGCTCTGTATAGTACTGTGCATGGTTGACATATGAACTGCCAGAATAAAACCAACAGAAACTCAAACCAATACAAGGGGAGCAACTCTTGTGGTATTATTTCAAGATCTGTGATTGTGGACAGTTACCTCCTCTTTGTCACTAAGTTAGTTTACACAAGACATCTGTATTTATCTAACACTCAATCTTTATTTACCACTTAATAGTTCTTGTCAATACAAATGATATAAAAATCAAACAAAGACAATGCAAGAATCAACCATGATTTTGCTCTCAAACTCTTTTTCCCCGTTTTACAGCTTGTTTAAAAACTATCAGAATTTAAAGCAAACTTTTTTCTGGATATAGTTAATGGCAAAAAATACCCAGCAACATTTAAGAAAATTATTCCCAAAAAAAATCAAATCAAATCAACACTAAAATTAATCAAAGTATAATAAATAGAACATTAGCACACAAAGTCTTACCATCTTCATATAAGTCCAATAATTGTTATTAAATAAATATCCAAAGTATTGTTTATAATATTTCACCTATATAATAAACATCACTTATATTATTAAGATCACATTTTGTTTAGCTCCATGTGTTATGAAATATGTTTTTTCCCAACTGATGACTACATGCTCTTGTCAGTGATATATTTTTCCTATTCACTGTTAACTCAATACATCACGACACATCAATACATCCTTCTGTTACGACTGTCATTAAAATTTTGACAAGTCCCTGTATTCTGGCTAATTATGTATCTAAATTTACTCCAGTGCGGATATTTTTATCAATAGTCAACCTATCGCCTTTACAAGCTGTAGCTGTTATCCCGATGATCTGCACATAGTGATTAATCAAGGATAAAATCTTCAGTACTTGTAGCTTTATTACAACTCAGTGTTAAAAGTTTAAACCAGCTCAGAAATAAACTACAGCTATACAGTAGTACAAACAATAATAGTGATAACAACGCAGATTTCAATTCTAACCTGTCCAATCAACAAGTAGTCACCAAATCCTCATTTTTACAGAACTTCCCAAAAAATCAGCCAATCGGAACAAGAGAAATTTTCATAAAAAGCCCTGCCCTGCTTAGCTGTACTCCTGACATCAAATGTTTTCACGTTAATTGATTTTACCTGTACACGACGATTCCCACTACCTACGTAGAAAGGTTTCCGTCACAAAAAGGCAGGAGTGTTAATTTTGTTTTTTCTATGCTTAGTCACCTGCGAGGTAATCACCAAGCCCCATAAATCAGACGCTCTACGAAATTGGTTCTTTAATTTTCGTGATATATAAGACCGACCAACCATAAAAGAATCTTTCTTTATCCACAATTTTTTGTCATCTGCGATTATTCAAGTGAGACGGTATTGCCAAGTATCAGCTGACTGTAAGAGAAGCCTATTAATTCCTAAGGATAAGTTTTTAATTTCTTTCATATGTTTTTTTCAGATTTACAGCCCAAAAAAGAAACTTTGATAAAAACATTAATGTTTATCCATAAACCGGTATAATCTGTAAACATGAGAATTACACGTTCCAACTCTTCTATAAGAGAGCTTTAAGAGAGTCTCCACACAAACATACCATGTAAACTCCTTGTATAGAAAGCTTCACATAGAAAACAAGACGTCTGCCTCCATTTAAACCACTTAAACACCTGAAGGCTAAAACTGTCTGATAGCTGAAAGAATTGCTAGGCAACAAAAAGAATACCTGTGGGAAAGAGGTGATAAACTTTTTCCCCAATAAGGCAATACTCCACATACTAGACTTGGCCCGCACACTAGAAACTTCCACCCTAGCCTTAAACACTATGCTCCATATTCTAACATTACATCTATACTAGTTTCCTCTCTGGTTGTCACTGAGTCGATGTATAGGACCACGTAGAATATTTCCTTCGCAAAGAGGAGATAATTGTTGCCTGCAGGTAAAAGCTCTCTGTAATACTACCAACAACAGACCTTCTATAGAGAGACATCCTAGTCATGCTTAACCATCCATGAAATACTATCTCTTATCCACTAGCTATTGATGGGGGTGATGTTATTCCAAGGTTTGAGAAAGGACATTGTATACAAAAGAATGTTATGTTTACTGTAGTGTAAGAAAGATCTGTGCCAAAATATGTTGAAATTCCAAATGTAAAGAAACCATCAGTCTGGGTTAAGTTTTCAGCTTCTTCTCAGATGACAAAGTAGATATATAAGATGTCACATATGGTACAAGTAACTCTACAGAAACGAAATCTCGCCCTTAAAAAAACTTTTCTATTTCTGTGAATATTGTAATTCAAGTTAAACAAAAGGCAGTCGGTAAGATCTTTTTTTGCTCAATTTCATCTTCCATTAAAGTCAGCGTGTGTTTTTTATCTCCATTACTGTGTATAAAATGCAGATATATTCAGTAAAAACATGTTCACCCAAAGCTATAACACAAATTCTTCTTCTCCATCAAAGACAAACAGGACGACATCGTGTCTCCACTTTTTGGGGGGGATTCCTAGTGATCAATTTAAGGACATTAGGCCTGTGTGAGATAGAGATGGTGATTGTAAAACCTCTGTAGCCGCAGGCAAGATCCGTGTACAGGAATCATTTAAATATGTTGCCAAATCACGAGTTTTATCTCTAGCCGGTGAACTCAGGCATGCAAATAACATCACAAAAGAAGAAAGTACTAGACCTAGAGATGGTAAGTAGTGTAATGTTGTTGGACCAAAAATGGAGGGTTGATGTAGCAGCAGTTTTTGTACTGTAATTAGATAAACACCAGTTTCTACTTCAGTACAATTACGCTGAATATGTCGTACTCCATTACCTTCTCTACAAGGAATGACTGATCTAATGAAATTACTTCACCCCGACAAACACTGAACACTTTTTAGATCAATTCTGTAAAGGGTTATAACTTCCAAATATTGCACTTGAATATAGGACCACTCTAGTATGATCACAGATCACACGCACACATTTAACATTTATGAAGATAATGTTTTTAAACTTTCTTTCAATTTACTTTAATATCAAGAGTTCATAAATTAGACCACATGTAATCATATTGTTAGTTCTTATTGCTTACTGACCACAGTAGCAACAAAGACCATAAAACTTAATATTAAGACCAGTTTACATTTCTTCCTGTGTATTTTACCTTACTCAAGAATAAGACCATCTGAATAAAAAAGACCACATATATAAAGACCATTACAATACCAATATTAATTTTACCAGTTTTCAAGGTACTTTTTAAACAGACTTTTTCGTGTTAAAAACTTTTCAAAGTCACTACCAGTTCTAAGAATGATTTCCTGAATACAAGAGAATTAAGTGTAAATGTCAATGCATTGAGGGCCATTGTGGCTCTGCTGAATGAGGAGGAATACTTAAGAAATCTACTTTATGCCTGCAGTCAAAGGTTTCAATCTAAAGTCATGAAGTCCATGCAGGATTCACAAGTACCTCTTTGAAATACTGCGAAAAGAATTACGAAATTGACACTTAAGTGACAATAAAACTCTTTTTTTTCATCAACTACGTAAAAGAAGCCATGTACACTTACAGCCAAGCATTAAAGCTACCAATGATATAAGCACATGTAAGTCAGGCTTCTCGAACAATGCCTAGATATGTAATACATGTATATAAATAATGATAGCCTGCGCTGGTATTATAATCAAATTTTATCTATTCATTACCGATAGCTCCCTGGTAGTCAAACCCTTTACTGTAAACCATAAGCCGGAGAATCTTTACTGTACTGTATCATAGATGAGACTTTTATAGACCTACTGAGAAACATATTCCAGATTATTATCCCAGTCCTTCATAGACACAGTAAGCTCTGACACTGCTAGGTCACATACATAACGTCAAGACATTTAACAGCAGAAGCGTCAGGTAGGCAGATTCTCTTCTAACACAAAGATTTTATTGTGCCCTTCTTCAAATTTCAAAACCCCATGAGGGGAACATTTTTTTTCAGGCATTTAAAGTCAGTTTAAAAGAAAAAAATATGGGGTATTAAACTTGCCAAATAACACGACTATTATTCGAGGACATTCAACCATTTAAAGCTTATGACACAATTTGGAATGTTACACAATTTCCATGGAAACAAACTCTTCAGATTTAGAGTGTTGCCTGTCAGCCACTTTATTATGCAATATCTAAGTTTTATGTAAATTCAAGCAAGTTGTAAGGGTTGTTGTTTACATGTATTGCATCTTGATTCATACTTTTAAACCCCAAACAGAAAACCAGCGCCAGATTATTGAAGCAGCCTATGACTCAATAAGCCATACAAATACAGATTCTGTGTCATTTCCGAAAGTTTAAGTTCAACAATTAAGCCGAGATTCCATATGTGGAATTTTACCTCGGCCAATGAAGCTATAAATTCCAATGCAACTCAAGACACTTAAAAGACTTTATGTAAACATTATAATCAGTGCTGTGTTCCGCTACACACCCTCTATCTAAAAACTTCACCCAATCAAGTACCCATCCCCACGGCAATGCTAGAAAAATTATCAGGCTACCATTCCAAATTAGGAAATCAACAAATCTTTAATGTCAGAGCGTGTGATTGTTGAGGTTGACATTGACTACGGTAGCGCCACGTTGCACTGGATTGAAATCTTGGCACTTGAATCCGTGTCAGAAAGCGTCCCCTCAACCATTCATCTCCGAATCAAGCTTTAATCTATTGTAGGCCTGAATTATTCCACTTGAATTCCTATGGAGCAAGGATACAATACCTCTATTGAAACTCAACCAGTGCAGGTCTCCAGTTCTAACGTTTTACATTTCAAGCCTCAGAGACTGTAATGAGACTAAAAGAGAGCATTTATAAAACCCAACCCCCATAGACATTATGCACATTCTATTCTTTTCTTTTGAAAGGTATGTTTGGGTGTGTGAAAAATTAGAAACGGCTCTTCTAGTTTGCAGACTGTGAAACTAATGTGACAAAACGTAAGAACAAGCCCTAGCCTAGAGAAAGTGCGTGCACATAGGACGTATTTTCAGTCACTTACAAATGGACATGATTCAGTGCACAGAAATGAGTCAAAAACTCCTTAAGTCTTGTTGAACCTGAAGGGAAAAAACTGCTGTTTATACAAAGGTAGTCACCAATCCTTTTTCAGTTATTTCTCGTAAACAGCTAGCAATTATAGAAACAGGATTCTGTCTGATGACACTTTGGTCAGCAAAATTTACAACAAATACCTCTTAAATCTTTTGTGATCACAAAGTGGGACAAGTTTTGACTTTAACGCTGCGCAGCTCAAAGGTTATACTAATACTCAGAAAAACAGCTATAAAGTATGGCCAACAAGAGACAAGGCGTTCAGTGAGTGCCTCTAGCCATCTTTTCCACCTTAATTCATCGAAGCGGGGACAAAAAACTGCGGCCCATAGCTTTAGATGTCATCTTGTAACTTGGAGCAGCTTGTTGATACCTTTGTCAGCCGGACAAAGTGTTCATCTTTGACCAGGCCACTGTATCACCGCTAAACACATGTATGTCCTACTGTACATGGAGGCGACACAATCAACAGATAATTGGTTCATGCACTGACCTGCCACACCAGTATCTGTCATTGTAAATCTAAACGAGCTGTCTTGGATTCCATTATTGTGTCAAAGGGAGACAGTAATAAATAGCAGCACAACTGTGCCTGCCAAGTGACAGGGCCTTACTATGGGGGCACCACATCTTTTCATACAAGCAGCCCTAGCAGTGACTCTCTACTTTCCCATGACAGCTAACTTACAGACATTCTAGACCTAATTCATCATCTTATTTAATGCCAAGAGGCCTTTTAAGTAAACAAGCTTTGGAATTTATTTAAAGTTAAAGCACTCCTGATATACCGCCCTTATAAAGCGACGTTGCCATAGTAACATCTCTTTCATTTACCTGGAGCACAGGTAACCAAAGCTGATCACTGATGTTTATCTATTGTATACAGAGGTATAAGGAAGCCTGGGAGCATGTAGTGACTGTAACAGGTAGATAGTGTGGTCATCTTGTGCCCCCCATTCTGTACCCCCGCCATGTCAAGTGGTCATCCCAGTGTGACAGGCACATCTAAAGAACATGGCCTCCAGGGAACTGTAAATGACCATATTACGAAGTGCGAAGGCTAAAACTGCCCGTACAATTGACAGGCCAGGTAAACATTGCCAAAGAATGACAGTACACAGATATCGCTTTTAATGTCTGGCCCTGGGAGAATAATTGTCTACATCTACAACACATAAAATACGCCCAGAGGCAGAGTTTTTGCTTTTCATTTCTTTGGCGCATGAGAAATGTAGCATTAACATAATACATTATCTCTAAAGATGGAGTGCTGTAGGACTTCTAAGAAAACTCTTACCATTTAGAATACTAACTGCTCCCGCATCAAAATGCCAATATATTACTTTTTACAGACGGAATGACTTTTTAAAGGTGAACAAATGAGAGAGGTTTTAATGTATGGGTCAAACGGCCTTTTGAAGCCAAAGTTTGTAAAGATGCATTATAACTTTATGATACATTCAACCCAAATATTAAGAGGGTTAAATAAATTCCTCTAAGAGAGAATTTGTTTATTTGCTGATAGTATATATAACTTTATAGAATTTAACGTTTCTGATGATTTTTTGTCTCAAACACCAAACAAAGACTATCTGACTGCAGAACCTTAAATTCCATTGTAAGACAGTAGATAAGGTGCTGAGAGAATGGAAATTAAAAACTTCTGGGGTTTTAGTTTGCACAAAAATCAATTTGAGATTCTTTAAAATCCTAGGACTAGAGAAAGTTTTGGAAACGGTAATGCCGTACATGGAATGTGGAGAGATTAGGGCTGAACCATCAATTTTACAGTGAATGACAAAGTTTAGGAACATGCCAACAATGTCTTGAATCCTCCGTGGGCACGTTGCAGCAAACATGTCGCATTTACCATCAGTGGTAAACGTTTGATACACCTGTAATTAAGTTTGCCCTGACAGGTACAGCTATCAAAACAATCCATCAAACTTCTTCCATTCCACCAAGCCTGTGTCACCACTAACATCTCCCCATGTATAACTTTAGCCCAGAGGGAAATTCTATTAATCTTGTGAACATAAAAGTGGCATGGCATGTTTACCTGTAGCATTTCAGGTGCCTTGTACTCATTTTCCCAATTTAGAGGTGGGGGTAATGTGGGGTGGTAGCAGCCGACACTGGTAGGACCAGTTTTTCTCCTCCAAATTGAAGATCTCAAGATTGCAGCCGGTCACAGATTGCTGTTCTATTGTTAAATTTTACAAAAGCCTTAACAGGAAACAGAATTACTGTTTTTCTACAAAAACCTGAGATTTTCCTTCAGGTTAGATTAAAAGACTGTGGTTTGTGATAAGCTTTTTTGTTTTTTGGTGAATGTTTTTAGATTGATAAGATCTTCAGTGCCTGAAGCCATAATGATGTTCCGTCAAATGTGTAGAATCATCCATCAATATCAAAATTATCATATGTCACAAAGGTTGAGGATGAAAATGTGCGAGTGTGTTGTAAACTTGTAGATGTGATCATTTAAATCGCCTTGACAAGATTTGTAGTATCTATCGTTGCACAGAACTAGACACAAAGTCTGAGACCCTTAACAAGTTTATGTGATTTTAAGGACACCTTGTTGCACACCATAAGAGCTTTCAACACTAATGGCATCTCCTTTCCATGACATGAAAGCATTCCACAGAATACTAATTTCTGGTCACAAATTTTACAGAATTAGGTTTTATTCCACAAAAACTCTACTAACTACCACTCAACTGTCAACCAGTCTTAAGGAAAAAGATAAAAGAACTATTCAGCTTTGAGATGTAATATTATATCTGAACTTAAAGCTGTACTTTTGTAATTCTTAAATTGAAAACGTGACTTTTGAATTGTTGTCTGTAATACAGTAAATACTGCAGTAAATATGTGTTGCATAAGTTAAGAAGTAGTTCCACTTTTTCTACCTACTTTAAAGTGTCAATTACAAAGTTTCCATAAAAAGTTTCTACTACTTACATAACAAGATACCTGGTAGGAATTTTTCATTGCAATAAAATACAAACATTTACCTAACACACTTACAGTTAACATGTCAAACCATAAAATAGGGTAGAAAAAAAGTCAGTAATTTTACCTGAGGAAACATTTTGATGAAACTTTGTAAAACAGTGTATGTAGAATGATCACACTTCATGCAATTCTCAAAGGCTGTATGTCCACTGATCCTCAATGTCTTTATAGTATGAAACTCCACTTAGCCAACAGAATTGACCAAAAGCACTGGTTACACTGAGATCTGGGGTGTGACCAGAATAAATTACTAGTCCAGTTCTATTAGATATGGCAGAATAAGCACAAGCACTATCCAGGTAATTCTATCACAGGTGAAACAATTGTCACAAAACCACATGTATGCTTGAATGACAATACCAGATTCTGATGCTTCAGACAAAGTCTCCTACCCCTATATACAAGGGTCAACCAATGGAATCAGTCCTATAGATAAGGTGGCACCTCTGACAGTAATACAATGATCTCAACTCACAATTATCAGCATTTCCCCCTCAAGACAAAAAGACACCAATTATCACCAATTTCTGGTAAAATCTGTGCTTATCTAAATTGGCAATCTCAATTAAAGTGAAGGAAACACTGGGACATAGAGTTTGTGCAAGGATGTGGTAATGTTATTATTTTTCTCAGGTAATTAGTTTACAGGTAATTATAATTAGTGCTGATAGACCTGTATATGCATAGAGAGGATTCACTAATCACCTGGAAAGTCTATTATCATCTCTTAACATCCATGATTACATACCAGCTGCTTTAATGGGGCCTTAATTATAACCAAAACACATCCTTTTTACATGCACTCTCCATTTTTCTACTCTATTCAAATTGAGTGGAAATCATTATTAATATTAACTGTTCACGAGTGTGAGGCACCAGTGAAATAGACAAGTGGTGAAAATGTAAGTGGATTAACTGACAACATTTTCATAATTATGTACTAGGATTAATCAAGTGTCCCTTAATCTCTCATATAGACAAATGACAAAGGACACCAACTTTTAATCTTTCTTTTTTAACTTGTTCTCGATATTGTCTAAACAAATTTGTGAATAATCTTAAAATTATCCAAAATAGACTTTTTTAAAACAGGAATTAACATAGATCTTTTTGTGTCTATTGTTGAAATAATTATTAAAATGATGGTATGAGACAGTTGAAATGTATGGTAATCTAAGAATTTGTATCATTAGTCGATGCATACTGATGGGTACTTTACTTATCATCTTGCATTTAAACATAAGATGGTTTACAACTTTTGTTTGAAAGTCAAGTCTAGAAACAAGTGTATTTCACGTGCAACTAAAAAGTAGGTTGTGTACTTTTAAATGTAACAAAAAAATAAAACACAAAAAACACGATTAATATGAAAGTACATTTTTTTACTTAACTTTCGTTGGTATTGTACATGTAGTTTGTTTTACTGTAACATGAAATAAAGGCTAAATGTTTCACTTGCTATATTATATTTCCCAGACTCATAAAAGCAGTATAATTCAATTCTTCTGGTTAAAATGACTCTGGCACATTTTAACTGCCATTCTTAATGGACTATTAATGTAACACTCTAAATTAGTTTCTTTAGCTTTAATTAAAACATTGTTCCATGAAAGAAAGCATTTTTACTTTGGTTGCCGTGGCTACCTTGGAGTGAACAAGCATCTCTAATTTTGCTTGTTTATAATTGTTATTCTGCATTAATGATGTGTGTATTATCTACATTTAAATCTTAAAAGGTAAAGAATTTTAACAACTTTTACAGACTTATCGTGATTCAGATGCATACTAAACACTTTATAAAAAAAGCTCTTTGTACATTTAGAAAGACTTCACGAATTTTTTGCACTCCAAAGGAAACCATTTCAAATTTTCAAGTTTTTTCTTCTCAGTTTGTAATTATTAAAACATTTTGAATAACAGACTTGTAACAAGCACTTTAAACAATGGAAGAGGTTGATTATTTACAGCCTTTGTTTTACCATATTAGGAACCAGTCTAGCTGTTGCCATGGAAACATGTGTGAGGACTGTCAATATAGTTTAGTAGATAGGACCTACAAGTTCTCTACAAGGGATCTGAGTTAGTTAAAAAACTCAGAATTTATTCTTTTGAAGTTTTTCTCGTTCTAGTCGTACTGTGTTTTTGAAATGAACA
>ENA-OREC01000057-OREC01000057.1-marine-metagenome-genome-assembly--contig:-NODE-57-length-25547-cov-13.253475_pt1 | contig 25547 bp, 12 predicted proteins | sample MGYA00248626_ERZ508543 | MGnify/ENA primary metagenome ERZ508543 (study PRJEB26211, sample SAMN05518279) | marine metagenome | isolation source: Puget Sound, Washington, USA | host: Bankia setacea...
GAGGTTGCATAGCAGGTTAAAATTGTCAAAGTATTTAAAATATAGCTTTAGTTTAAATAGGTCAATCACTCGAAAACCGCTTAATCCGTCGAAAACCTACTAGACGGGGATACTTCTACTAAGTTCTAGCAGGGACGTATAGTATATACGTCCCTGGTTCTAGTTAATATTATCAAAATATAATCATATTAAAAAACTGTGGCGAATCGTTATTCAATTGTGGCGAATCGTAATTTCCTGAAGACACGCCGTGCTTAAATGATCCAACTGTTCAATTAACTAAACGTCTAACAGTAATTCACAAGATTTCGTTGAACAATATCCGAATGTCTTACTATCCGAAATACTCCTTACTTAAACATTTAATGAAGCGAGTACTTATATACACATATTGCCATGCAAATTTAGTCTGTGCATAGGAAGTTCAATAAAACTACGCTGAAATCAATTATACTTTAAACTGTCGCACTGGATTTGATAAAACAGTGAGAAACTTACAACATGGCTTAGTTTTGACCTTTTCCGCGCTTGACTCTTGATTCCGGTTAATCGATCATGGCACACACGATTAGACAGGAAAGTACAAACACGATAAGAACGACACCGAACAAGGCGGACACATTTCTAGTATTCAATAAACAAATCGCTTGAAATGAAACGAAGACTTCATAATCATACAGCATTTGAACAAGAAAATATGAAAAGTTGCTTACAATAGACTTTTTGTAGTCAAGAATAAATCTGATTACATGGCATAGTCTTGACATGTGGAGTCGTATATATATATATACACTGTAAATAATAGGAAAGCTTAAAACTGTCCCCATCTCCCATTTTTGGAGTCAGTGTTAGCAAATATTTCTGTTCCACACAAACGCGTGTCATTTCTAGTAATGTGTCGGACTATGAACTGCAGGCAAACTGATTGTCGTTTTTGTGTGTGTTAGAAAACAAACCCACATCTCTTGGTCTTTCTTGGGTTACAATGTGTGTCGAGTCTCCTCTAAGGCACTGCTCAACGAAGTTAGGTGACCCAACCAAAACAAAAACGGATCCAGTCTTCTATTATTTTATTCCTGACATTTTGGAAACTGCCCCCTCTCCACCAAAGTGAGACGTGTACACCCACACCAACATTCGACAAGGCTCACTGATCAATATGTTAAAGAAGACAAGTGTCATGTTCAAGTCTCAGGTTGGTCCCTTGTACACGTTTATATACACTCTATCGGCGATAGCTCAGTGGGAAATGTTCTATCCCAATTGTGTACTATCCAGTTTAGCCTATGTGACCATTGTATAACAGGCATGCAGGAGTCTCCGCTGTTTAGAGATCATTTTGAATATTTGCTCATCTTCAAATTTCTTTTCGAGGTAAGTAATTTGTTAATCTATCTTCAATTATAATTCAAATTGTTTAGTTCGGGTCAATTTACGAAATGCTTACGAAGTTAAAATGTATACACACTTACTACGCACTAATCAATTACTTTATGCATTCATCGCTTACATATCTCAATTTAGCATGTAACTAAACGAATAATTACACGTGATTCACGATAATTCCGTGGATATGTGTCACTAGCTGGATCGCCGTATTTCTCTACATGTTTGTTGCAAATGCCAAATATAGTAGAATGTATATAAAGGTCGCAATTGTATCTGTGTAGCGTTTGATGAGTTCTAAGATCTAAATTTATTTGATACTGTTATACATATATTTTATATATATTTATTGTTGGATGTTGGCCCCGATCGTTAGTTCACCAACAGACGTTGGTCGTACCCATTTGTGTTGTGGTGCGTTATATAAACCAACGAAACTTCACTTTGTCAACCGTAAATCCCCTCTGAAGGGTTTCCTACCTTGGTTGTGTTGAGTACGTTGTTTTCTGAAATAGGAGTCAGTCTACAATGTACACAGTTAGAGGGAATACGTCCAGCATCTGTTGCAGAGTCACGATATAGCCGCGTGTACATGTAAGCGGAAATTTAATCCAGCTAGGGACCGTGAATCAACTTTTACTGGTCCGAAAAAAGATATTTTGTTCTTTGTCCATTTTGAAATTTTAAAAAGCTTTAATGGACCGACACATTTTTCACCAGGCATGACTTATGGTGGTGCCAATCGCATAGTTTCGTTAGGTATACCCATCTATGGACTTGTGTAAGCGTTGAATATCCATACAGTACTGCTTCAATCCAAAGTATACTCCAAGGACAAACAAAGATGTACTGACTTCAAATTTCTATCAGTTTTAGTTCAACAATGACAGAGTACTTCTTTAGCGACGTGTTTTACAGTTGTATTAGGACTAATATGTTAAAACCACAGACTAAATTACGATATTCACCACAGAGTACTGATACAGGGACTTACAGAAACTTACTTCATTACAATACAATAGTGATGATTCTCCATTAAGACCGTGTGCTCTAATTGTGTCTAGAATGTTTTTGTGATGAACTTATGACACTATACCCTGTTCACCATATATAGTACTGGTTCCAGCCAGCTGTACAGAAACCACTCCAGACATGTACAGAGAGTCAAAGACTTCCTTCACATCTTCACAAGACCGTGTATAGTGTTATTTTTAACAATTCGAACTGTGCGTTTTCTATATTGTGTTTTATTATTACTGGAACTCGGGTTACTGTTTTAGCAATCTAATTCGCAGTGATCTCCCCTGACCAGCATAATAGATTGAGAGAGAGTGCAAGGATCGACAACTCTGTATGGGAGATTGCTGTTTTAGGACCTCATATAATTACCGGTTTCACTAAAACAATGAACACTAGTGTGACCAATATATTCAAGGATGTCAACTGACACGTGAGTACTGTAGTTTGATACGATTCTCATTAACCATAATACTATCACTTAGCTCTGTCACTAGGTATCTTTTTCATAACGTTCCCGTATTCTCAACTGTTTTAAATAGAGTATGTTTTCAGTTTGGCCTATGAATAACCACGTATCTTTAACGACCCATTTATTGTTTGTTCAGCCGTTCGATTGAACTTTCGCTCGTTCTTTATTTTCGTTATTTCCCTCGCTCGTTCTTTCTTTCGTTCTTTTTTTCGCTCGTCCTTTCGTTCGTTCATTCTTTCTTTCCCTCTTTCGTTTGTCGTCCTTTCTTTCTTTCCCTCGTTCTATCTTCCTCTCTTTCTTTTTTGCCCTCGCTAGTTCTTCCTCTCTTTCTTTTTTCCCTCGCTCGCTCGCTCGTCGGTTCTTTCTTTAATACTTTCCTTTCTTTCTTATATTCACTTTTGCATGTACTTTCGTTAATAGTGCTCGTGTTATTGGCCGTCAGTAATAAGTCCACTAAAGACTAAAGGATGGTCTGACGGAACTGTGTTGTGTACATATATAAACACACAAGCAGTGATAAAGGTGGAATTAACTCTTCTGCCCTACTGGTTGATACTTGATTACTTTGACAACCACACCGTTTTTATGGCTCTTAGTTTTCAAATGACATGGTGAACCTTTTGGGAAAACTTGTCAGTTGTAAACAACACATCGATTAAACAATTTATCACCATATATTGACTGACCAGTATATACAAAATTGGAACTCTGTTATCAATGATGTTTTTCCAAACTAGTGTTCATATTGTTTATACAAAAGGTTATTTACTCATTAATCAGATAAAGATATATTTTAAAAATGCTCGTAGGTTCAGAAGCGATTATGCTTGACTGATTTCTTCATCTCCTGATCTTGAAATTAAGAGAGGGAGAATATCGAACGTGTGTGTAATCCAATTGGTACTGGTGTACAAAATGAGTTGTATGTTGTCCTTATAAATATGGCCTAAATAATTACATCTTAGAACCAGGCGCGTAGGTACATGTACGCAAATACGCAGCTGCGTACACATTGTCAAAGGAGGGAACATTTTAAGATGTTCAAATCTGTAATATAAACTTGACTCATGACACTGGTAGATCTACACCAAGTTTAAAGCAACCGAATTTATTTCATTGACTTTAATTCTGATGCTGGCTTTGATTGTTCGATTCATGACATTATTCTGGCATTATACACGTGAAGGGGGACACGAGAAGGGGGGCATTGATTGTTCGATTCATGACATTATTCTGGCATTATACACGTGAAGGGGGACACGAGAAGGGGGGCACGGGAAGGGGGGAGGGGAAGGGGGGACTCGGGTATTGGGGCAATGAGTAAGGAGGGCACTGTAATCGGAGGCTTGGGAACTTAGGTAGTGGACATGTTGTAGCGCTATAAGTAAAAGACTGTAGAAAAGACGACATGTTTGATCTCAAATACAACCATACAACGTGCTTACATTGTAAATACGTTAATTAATGTAAACGTAAAGGCATCCATGCTTTCATATTGTTCGGTTGGTTTATCGTCTTCATGTGCTTGCTGACCAATAGTCAGAGCTTGCAAATACCTTTTTTATTATTTTTTATTTATCCAGGGGAGTATGCCCAGGGACCCTCCTAACATGATTGCGTACATATTATGTAAACCAGTGCTACGCCATGAGCACATATTCCAAGAAGGTATTCTAGAGTTTGGAACCATACATATATATACATACTATCCATAGGAACTGTTAAAATGAAAATATCAAAACAAATTTGGCTATTTATGTCAACCATGTGTTTATTGAGAGGAAGCGAATCGCAGCAGATATAAATCAACATTGATATAAACTGTAATTGTTTGATATAACGGTATATATACTACATGTAGTATCAGAACAGGTTTTATTTGTTCGCATTCGTACAAAATGTGTGTACTATAATATTACATCGTTTTTCTTCATTACACAAGTCTAGCGTCCCATTGATGGTACCAAGAATATGTTCAACTGTTCACGTTTTGTTATTGTCATAGTTTGAACCATATCGAGTTTAATGTACGGAAGGTTTAATTTACAATGGGAAAGTTTCGGAAAACGGATATAGTTTCTATGAGAAATGAATAAAGAGACCAAAAGGTATGTCATTATCTGTATAACTATAAGTGAAAGGTTTTGTCGAGTAGTTCACTTTGTTTGTGCATATTTAAACTTGCATGTTTAACCTTTGAGTGATATAATATTTGAGAAGTAACTTTATGACTTTGAACGCTTCCCCAACTTTATTGACTCACACACACTCTTTTAAAATGGGTTTTATTTCTACAAGCATAGATAGATATTTGGAAAACCCAGGTTTGTTAATATCTACATACATAATGGCATATTTTAGCTGACGTAAACAGTTGTTAATATTGCATGTACCCTATATATTCTGTATTAAACTTCAATACTGTGCATATTTAAAAATACAGTTTTAACCCTTTAATGATCTTATGTTTTGAGAAGGAACTTTATGGCTTTGAACACTTTCCCATTTTTTTTTCTATTTGGAAAACCCAGGTTCGCCTATATGACAAAAATATGTCTTTGTTAATATCTACCTACATAATGCCATATTTTAGCTGACGTAAACAGTTGTTAATACTGCATGTACCCTATATATTCTGTAATAAACTTCTATATGTATCTATGAAACACATAATGCACGTTATCTCGGTATATAGAGGTGACATTGAGCATTGTTGAATGATACTGAAATTATATTGCACGGCAGGACACAAACATAATTGAACTATGAAGGTAGAACGATAAACCGGTTTATATATAAACTTCCTACACGCGTTTTAACCATTATCAGCTGTAAAGCTCAACTATTTTCGCCGACCTGTTTACGCTTCAAATGCTATTACGAGACAGCCGTTCGCATGTGTTTTGAACGTTATAGATATCCCAGTATACTCAAGGTTACTTCAGTCTGTTCAGTGAGTTTTCAGCGAGTATTTATGTTCAAGGGTTATACGTGCAGATATACCACAGCAGACAAATAGTTATACGTTTAATATTGCCGTTGTTTGACGCGTTTTTATCGATATTAAACCAAGCTATTTTGTCGTTTTTGTGAATATTGACTCAAAGTGACAATGGATACTGTAGAATGTTTAAAGTTAAGTGCAACAGCCATGGCAGGTATCTTTGCTGGAGAGGCATTGTACGTGAACGCAGTGGACCACCCGTCTAGAATGGCCAACCTCGATACAAAGACCAACCGACTTGTATGGGCACATAGTTATAACACGGCGAAGAAAATGCAGGTAAGTGCAATTCATTTCAATTCAATTCAACATTTATTGTATTAAATGTAGGCATATTTATAGCAATACAGTAACATAAAAAGAATCATGACTTTTCTGAAGAGGTGAATGCAAAATAATACAAATACAACAGTAATTAGTGTGATGTTAAATACTTAATTTCTAGTTGTATTGGCAAAGAATATAAATTTGGATACGTTTTGAACAGTACTCTTTGATTTAGATGATAGAAGTTAATACTTATCTGGATTTTTGAAATAAATAAAAATCAGTATTGGAAAGTAGTTATCACATTGACAAAATGATATGAACGTACCAACGATCTTCTATTGTTATGTCAACCTATACCTATACAACTTTAAGGTGATGCGTATGTGAAGTATAACATTGTCCCATATTTAAGGTATACTAATGATGTATATGTAAGATAAAAAGACCATGAACTACTGAGTTATGTCAAGTAAACTGTCATACGTAAACACAACGTCGATATTTCTAGTGTATGGTAAGACATGGTTATCACAGTGTACTATTGATACTACAATACTTATAGTCATATTGATCCAAATGTAACATATAATAATGATCTATATTAGACTATCGAACAATTTCAATCTGTATTTTCAGGGAGGAATGTCTTTGTTAGGAAGTGTTGCGGGCGTAGGGGCGTACTATCTCGACCAGGACTCCGCCCATAGAAACCTTTGGCTCATAGGCTCGGGCGTATTCTTTACTATCTGGCCCTACACACTGGTAGTGATGTTGTCGGACATAAAGAAAAACCTACAGAAAGACGCCATTTCCACACATGGTAAGCTTGAACGTAGTGTTACAGTCTACAGTATAGTGCAGCCTGCTTACAAAGACTACGACAGAAAAATATAAATATAGTTTAAATATTAAAAAGTGATCCCACTGGACGAAAATTTAACTACATTGAGCATAACTTTAATTGACGAAGTAATTTGAACATAATACGGTTGTACGATCGCGAAAAATACCTCTCTCTCTCTATGGCGTATGTTTGTCTCTTTTCGAGTTTGCAAATAAGACCGCTTATCAAATAAGACGATGTTTCATAGGCATACTACTGTGGTCTAATCAGCGGCGTTTTTGTTTCCGGTAACTTCTGACTTTAGAATGGGACCTCTTACATTGAACATAATACAAATACATATATCCTTTCCTATCCGTTCGTTGTATGTATTGATATTTATATCGCTGACAAATATACACGTACGTGAACAAAATTAAAGGGGTGAACATCTAGGATGAAACTCGTGGTTTAAAATCTAGAACTTCCATTGTGTATGACCTCTTTAAATATAACACTGATGAAATCTTATGTTATATACTACTACTATGAACATATATCCAATTTCAAAGTGTATTGCATATATGATAAAGTGTATTGCATATATGATAAACTGTATTGCATATATGATAAAGTGTATTGCATATAAGATAAAGCCCATGCACAAATGTACAACGTAAACATACATACATATTTCTAAAAGTGAACATATAGGACAAGACTATCATTAATGGGTTAGAGAAATGGTTAATTATTTCAACCTTATAGTTATGATTACATGTAGTTTTTTTAGGCTAGCCTTATTTTATCAGTGTACCCAACAATCAATCGGTTCATAGTTTATACCTAGCCATAACACATACCCATTGATCTACATGTTTATACCAAACAAAATATTCTTACGTTTATGTCTTATAACTGGAATAATTATCGTTCTTTCATGGCATAAAATATATACATAGCTAGGGAAATATTCAGATTGCCATTTCCCCACATCGAAGTCCACTTAATACTTAAATTTATCAGTATTAATAAGTGTATACTTCCAAGTTGTTTTCAAATTTGTTAAACCATCCTTGAACCTAGATAACATTTCCAAAAAACATGACCCACTTTATCTTCACTAAACCAAAAGGTGAACTTTTATAAATGTACAACGTGTAGAACAGCATTTTCTTACAACAATAGAATGTATTCATATTTACCATTTTCTATTTGACGAAATATGATACAGTTTTTAACCCTACCGATTAATTAACATGCAAACACTTCCATAACTCTATTTCATATTCTTCGTTAGTAAGAGGTTAGGCTATTTTATCTTTATGTCACTTACAAAAACACAACCATTTCAATGGTACTGGCTCAGAAATTAGAAGTAGATTTCTATACTTCGGGTGCACAAACCTGTTAACTGTTATACGGGTTTCCTTTCTCTTTTTATTTCAACTTGTGTACAATATACTCTCTCCTATACATAGGCTCTTTGTTTTGAAACTTTGATCTCGTTCGACCGGTTACACATTAGTTTAATTAGTGTACTAAACTCCCCATTTACTCCAACAAATAGTTACTTTCAATAACATTACACATGATGCTTGACGACGCCTTTTTCTTTAGTCTGGAGTTCCCCTTTCACAATGTCACATTTGCAAATCAGTACGCCGGAAATCAGAATACCCTTTTCTCAGCATACTCATGTTTACACCCAAGATCATCGTCTGTTTTTCCCTTCATTTCAGGAGAGTCTTGGATATTAGATCATATCGTCCGATGGAATAAACAACATGTCTACAGAACGGTTGCAGGTTTTGCGTCCTTTGGAATCTTCTTGTACGCCCTTTCTAGAAAATGAGATGTTGTCCTCGCAGGATGTGACGTAGTTATTTCTTTGTAAACGTGGTCACAGGAAGTTTATTTTCATGTAGAAATAAGATGTCGAAATCACAGGAATTGACGTAACAATTATATTGAACATCATTACGAGAGATGTTATTTTCTTGTATGTGCTTTTGTGAAACTGAACTATTGAGTGCAAGCCGTGTCGTAAGTTCTGTAAGCCTCGCCAATGTTCAGTACAAAGTATAAACTCTTCATTTTGAAATTGTAAAGCGTTCGCTCCCTTGTGAGTAAGAATTTCTAAGTATGATACCTTAAACTCTACGCAGAGTTACTTCCCGTACAGTGCAGTAATCTTTTCTGCTTATCAGGGGAGATCACTGTGTATGATATTGATGTTAGCTAAGTGCTATGTCCGCATGAACAACATATTAGAAAATAAAACTACCATGAATGCAGTTACGTGATTCATTAACCCCCATGTGTACCTCGACGACTAACTGACACCTGTACTGATAAGGTACAATGTGCTGCCGCGTGGATGCAAATACAATTTACGTTGTTTTAACACGTCTTACGAATCGGTTTGTTTATTTTCACCATTTATCTGCAATACTACATGTCTAAGAAAACAAAAGTAGTTTGCTTAAATGTGTGAAACGTTGTACTTTTGTCAAGAAAACTGCAAAGCACATGTATCAACACTAGAATTAGAAACACGTATTTGCTTAAGCGTTGCTTTTGAGAAAAATGTTAAAATACATGCTCCAGTAACTTTACCATGTTACAGAATGCAGGTAACACAGATATAATTATATATGACAGGCGAGTTGCTACTCGTTAATGAACTGTTCAAAGTGCTTACTAACTCTTTACCATAGGTTAAATGTAATTTTTATTATGAGAACGCTTTTAGTGAGTATAATATATTAAAATTTAAATGCGTTTAAGAATGTTAACGATATCTGTAATATTAATGGTCAAAGTGAGGCAAGTCGTGTTTACTCCGGAACGAATTGCTTCCCTTTGATATTTTTTTTTTAAAATATCATCATTAAAATATCATTGCATACTTTGCTAGTGTCCCGTTGAAAATGCATTGAAATAAGTTGTCATGATTATAGGGTACTGAACGTGCATGGTGAAATCGTCGGTGGACCGAGGTTTTGGCTGGAGGCACGAATTTAAAACTTTTAAATAAAGTCACTATGCTTGCGTTACATGATAACAGATGCATTAGAAAAGAATAGTTTGTAAAACGTTAAAACTCGTTTAATTTAATCGGAGAATACAATATAGGATCAATCTGAATTTATAGTGTGAATTAGATTTTAAAATTTCGGACGTAAGTGTCCGAGAATTGCAACACTTTATTTTTGAGGCTGGTTCAGTAGATTTCAATTGGAACTTGCAGCAACAAAACACATTAATCGAAAGCTTGAGACAATTGAACAGTTTACATTGATGCAGAAAACACTAGTAACAGTTTAGCACCGTAAACTCGCCACTATAAGATTTGAATCGAGAGACTAGAAACCGTCATGAATAATAATGAGATACGCGGATTAATTTTTGGAAATCTCTAAAACGCCACCCTACTGCCCAAAAATATGTTTTAACAACACTCAAGAAACGATCGTATTTTATTCAATAATAACTCTGTAAGAGTTTAAAATACATAAATTAAGTTAATACAATATCAACGTATGTGATGAAACGGTTACTGACCGTGTATGGTGAAATCATCGTTGGACGTCGATTTTTTGCGGAGGTGTCTGCTTTCTGAGCTCTCACGGTTTGCTTCCCTTTGACCATAAATATTTTAAATATCATCTTAATTTCGCATCGACAGCGACTGTTCTCTTTTGATTTAAAGTCCTGAATGATGATTTGTATATCTGTAACTACATGTATTTTTACATTCACATACGTAGAATTCATATCTTATACCCCAATAACTATGTTCACCTTTCAAGAGAACATATCTTATTCCGCAATAGAAATCATTTCCTGGTTGGACTGTAGATCAATTGTACAAAGTGCACGAACGGTATATAAGATATTGGATAAGGTGACCGTCTTGATTGGCAGTTTACCTAGAACACATCCCATGGGAGTTCTTAAAGCTATTTACACTGCAGACATTGCCCAACTACAGCCACAGTTCAGACAGGTTAGACACTCGTCGTCTGTTCGTTCACAGTAAAGTGTGATCCATTCTACGTGACGTTAGGAATACATGCCATGGTCTCATACAATTGATTATATTTGTGGAAAGTGTATAGACTGGTTATTATGAGCTACACGTAAGATTCTTCTCTGTTCTAACATGAAAATAAAATCTACCTAACCTAGCGTAGAGTTCAGCAGTCAATTTAGAACATTGAAGAATGTCAGATCACAGTTTTTCAGTTGATAGAATAATTTTGAAAGCTATGTTTATCCGGTGAGTTTCCTAATGCATTTGCTGTATAAGTTGTCCTACAAATGGGGCGTTCCATACTTCGCTATACTTTTTTAGCGATTCATTGAGTGCTCCGGCACATGATATTTCAAGACTTCGTATTGCACACACAGTTCCCACTATTGGACACACATTCACAAAGATCAAACGAACAAGACAGTTTTATATTTTATTTACAAGTCATCCAGACACATCCTAAGACATATACAATTAGGTTAAGAACGATACAAATCTATCACAGGCTCTAGACGTATGAAAGCTATCTAACTACATTGTCATGAACTTCATATCATTTATATACATACATACCTAGGAACACATTTATGAATTGCAAATAAAAGCTGTCATATTTATAATGAAATATATACACACACTCAACATTTAGTCTTGTACTTTCAACTACCGACAAGCTGACAGAAAGTGTATAGCTCAGTTGTTTCGAAGAAGTAATGGAACGACTGCCGTGTTCTTTACTACTAACACGTGGCTTTGGCGTCCTCTCCATCTTTTGAACTTTTTTGACACGACACCGACGTGTTTTGTTCATAAACACACATTGTTCTTTTGACACGCCCATTTCGGCCACAAGTGACACCCTGACCATGCCCTTTATGCGTCCTTGATCCATTATGCCATTGGCAAACGCTTGATTAAATTACTCAGACTCGATTGGATAATAATTTGACGTTCACATAAATCGTCTCTATTTAAGCAAGTACTTAATCCTCCCGTAACAAACGACAAACTTACTAAAATTCATGATCATATAACAGCTGTAGTTTGTGTTAGTGCACACAATAGTTTGCACTAAGCCTGAAGTTATTTATGCATCCAACCTTTTCAACAAGCCACCTTTTCGTACATAACTAATTCACAGCCGTCTTTGTATGTATTTACTCTTAGTTTTACGATGCTAATTTATTAACATAAATGCGGTGATTTCAGTGTTTAGCTATTGGCTTTACGCAGTCGCACCATTTATGTAACCGACGGGCTCGTGTAAACGACGGACTCGTACACAACTTGATCCAACAGTTTCTTGAAGACTCAACTGTATAGTATCCTATTCACTGTGTGGTTTGACTTTTGGCTGTATCATTCTCTGTCAGACTCTTGTAGCTATTATGTGATCTTACTCAGCCGCTTCATTCAGTATTTATATACCATACATTAGTATCCACACCAACTTTACACAGTCGCCTCAAGTCTCTACAGGTCGCGACGCCACCGGCACTTGAGCTTCAATAGGTGAATCCCGTTAAATAATTGTTCAACACCACTCAAACAATATCAAAAGTAAATAGTTAACGGGAATCACCTATTGAAGCTCAACGGAGAGTGCTCGACGCCGTTTTACGTACTCTTGCGTTTGCTGACATATGTATAAAAGCTACAAAACAAATCTAATACTGGTCGGATATAACTTGCACAGGTTTCACATGATTTACTACAGTTTTCACCGTCTTTGTCGAGGCTTTACCGTGTTAACTGAAATAAAATGAAACCACCTTAAAACATCAACACGTTAACAAGTCAACAGCAATTGATTAAGTTGTCATCAGCCCCACCCGCTCTTTCAAGTTGGAAAAATAGCTAATATCAACGGGCTCAATATCAAAAATATTTAACTTATCAATTGCAGATTGCAGATTAAAACATTATCAAATCACGACTGCTATATATTCTAGACATATATTTGGAGAATTTTCCAACACAGCCAAACCTAATATGCTACCGTAACGCTGATTTAAAAAAAAATATAATCAAAATTATATCATTATCTTGGATACGTATGTCATGTTTTGTCATGTCATGTTTTGTGTGTTTGATTGTAATGTTTATGAAATCATCAACTTATTATTTCGATAGATGACGTTACACTTGGACATTAATTGAAGCGTGAAGTCAATGTCAATTAAAACCCAAACTAAACCTCCCGTTTCCTTTAGCAAGACTTTTACCCACTCCTTTTCATTGCTCAGTACTGGTTGATTCCAAGAACATATATGAGCGTAATTTTACAATTGAACTAAAATAAATCGAGTTATTGAAGATTACTTGAATGTCAAATTTCCCTCGTTAAATATAGTCCAAACCAAAACAAGGTCTTTGCTGGCTCTGGTCGCTCAAACGTAACTTCAAATCCAGTAACAAGGGGGGCAAGTGTTCACTGGATACATTTGCTGACAAGGGTAAATTTCCCAATTGCTTTTTCATTTACATACATTTAAAAAAACTCAAAATACCCCAAAAGCAAAAGGCATACCTTCGTAAAATACTTCTCGTTTCATGGTACAGGTTTTTGTCTGAAAAAAAGAAAGACTCTATTGTAATGTATGAAATGAAGTGTTAGAAACATGCTATTGTCACGTTTGTATATTAAGATACATATAAAGTCGTCGTCGTCGTCGTCAGCGCCACTTGCATCATCGTCACCACTAGATTTTGAAACTTGTATTGGCTATAGTGTTGCTTTACATAGAAATATTGAAATATGTACTTGAGTGAGGAATGCTGACACCAGTATAGTTTTAACAAGTTGAAGGACGCAAGTTAACTGACGTTCTATATGACTCTCTTGTGGCGACCCATTCCCGAACTCAATGTATGTCCTTTCTTTCAAAGCTGATTGTGTCGTTTCAAGTTCGGAGCATTTGTCTTTTACTGTAGGTTCGTAAACAGATATATATATATATATATAGCTGTGTGATTGTATAGGTTGATGAGTGTGTGTATGAATGTAAGAGAGTTTCCCAATTGTGTACATGGTGTATGTAAGTGTATGGAAGGCCACACTGTAGATAGATTGTATGTTGTTACATGTAGTTGAATGATTTATTGTGTAACCTTCATACACTAAAGCTATTATTATTATTATTGAGTATTGTACTTAAGTCCTTACTAACTCCTTACCATAGGTCTAAATGTAATGTTAGTTCTAAGCACTCTATTGTTGACAGGCTGCGAAGGACGAATGTTTCCAAACAACAATAAATGTCCACCGCCTTTCTTGTTTATATTTCTCAGCTGTTGTAACTGTAAAATAATAACATTAACATGCGCTAAGATTGCTGTAATTATGTTTGTAATAGTTAAGGTGAAAGTTAAGGAAGTCATGTTTACTCAGGGATATCAGCAGGAAGTCGGAGATATGATGGTTGTTGCCGTACACATGATGACACATTGTAGCCGTTAATAAATTATACTTTAAAATGGACGATTTTCGCCAAAGTTTTAGTGAAAAAAGAAAGGATGGTATTGCCAAACTGTTGACCAGCCAATGTAAAGGTTAACAAACACAAACTGATTTGAAAGGTCTTACCGATGAGTGCATGCTTGTGTATAACGTTTGAAGTGAATAATACTTTAAGTTGTTTTCTAACATTGAGGCAAACGTTTTGTTTATATCATCATTGCATAAGCTATTGCAATCGAGAAAATATACGGTTCATAATTGAAAAAAATGAAAATAACCAACAAGGAATTTAATAAGGCAATACAATTCCAAAATGGTTATGTATATTCTACATTCATGCCAGGGTTTCTATGAAGAACAATGACCTAATTCAGTGATAAAAGGTAGGCAACTATCAAAGTAGCAGACCATAAACAAAAAAAACAACAACATCACCAACAATAAAACTAAACATTAAAGCTACCTGAGATTCTAAGATATAGATTGGTTTGTTAAAGATGATCCAAGTAACCGTTTCTTGGCACTGTGGCTGTGTAAGCGAACCCTCATATGTGATGTATTGCTGCGTATTTGGAAGCAATACCTGTAAAGGGAGACCACTCACCCAATGCTGTTGACCTGAAAATAAGGGTGACAATCGAGTCAAAGACCAAGTAAAATTGTTTGTACTAAAATACTGTGTCCGGTCACACGGTAAATGTTTTGATTTAAATTATGTTGTAGTTTCAATCGCGTGGGTGGCTTATGGACTTTGTGCAGCATTAAAATATATCGAACTCTTTGCATACTCGTATCGCAAGTTGGCATCGCAGATAAGATATATACATGAATATACAAATGCATGCATGAACGAACAAATAACTTTAAATTTGAATTGTTCATTTCTTGGAAAATAATTTGCTTGCATCATCCTTTTTCGAACCGAGATTAGTGTTTAACATTGTATATTTATTTTATTTCCTCCGCTGAATGAAACATACTTTTTTAAGTGCATGGATACTGATTATATTCTTGCTATAACGAGACGCCCTACTGAGAGAGTCATGCTCGTTGCTTTCAATGATGTTAATTAACGGTCTGTTAACTTAAACAATGATCGTGTTAATTTTGCATCTAGGAAGTGCACGTTTTGTCATTAACAAGAACCAATCTACACTTAGCTGAGAACGCTATGGGGCTAGATGACATCAAAACGTATCATTGCTAATCCCAACATGTTACGAAGCTTACTTCTTGTTGATAGCTCACCGTCTTGCTAGTTACATTTGTACTTGACTTTCCATCCCGTAGAATTGTAATAAAGTACAAGTGATTACTTAATGGGTGCAAGCAACGCCTTTCACTAGAGAGAAATCAAGGGGACTGACAAGGAGCGATTAGGTTCAAAGATTAAATACTGTTCAGCGATCCAAGCGAGTGAGATTTGGACGGGTTTATTGGAGAGAATGTTGTTTGGGAGTCCATTAAGGCACAGGCCAAGAAGATCGATTCAACATATGCATTAAATGTACTTCCGATGGGAATCGTTTACGTCAGATCGAGTCATTATTTCCTCCATAAACTACCTTTATATATATCTATGGTATCAGGACGGTTTAACGAGAACAAAGCTGAGTTTATGGTGTTGCTTGTAAACACATTTTAGAGAACGTGTGAATAATGCTTTAATTGACATTTGAAAGAAGTAATGGCGGCGTTGCCTATGTTCAGAAAGGTTGGCTCTCTGCTATGTACTTGTTTGTTCAGAGAAAATAAGGCAATGGGTTAGATTAGTTCAGTTGGGTTGATAACGATTGGTTAATCTATAATTTATTTCGTCTCCGTGTTTACTAAACTTTTTCAAGTTCAGGATCGTTGTTCAACTGGTACTAACCCGTATGTCTTAGAAACACAAACAATGTGAACAACATGTATACGTTTGGTCGTTGGTAATACTACTTGTGTAAGTATTGTGTTTTCTCTTGGTTAAAACAGAACATTTAATCAACTCGAGTCATTGCAGTGAAAAAATACATGTTCTTTTATGAGATAGGATGTTTTGCAACCTACCGTTTCAATGGGTAATCTGTCAATTCATGTTAGAAATGCAATACAGTCTGTTGCAACTACTTCAATCTACAATGTGTATGTGTTAACTTATACCAACTGATGCCTTAGGAAGTTCAAGTAGTTGTACTAATTTATATTTGAAGTTCTGTTAATGTGTTAATGTCAGTGTTACAAACTAATATAGTGAACTTATTGAAGTACATGTAATACGCTTTTCAACAAGATATGATCAGTATTTACCATAATCAAAGCGCAGCAGGCTCTGTTGTATTTACTGTTTGTATGATAATGCAACAGGTTGGTATAAGTGATCTCTTATAAACGTAATGAATCTTTGAATTAAATAAAACCATCAGAACATACATGTTTACACCGTATACAAACAGATACTGACGAAACATTACCATCTACCGTGTTATGTCCCAACCAAATGGATAGAGAATGGGAACCAAAACATGTAGCACTTTAATAACAGTGTGGATGTTTTTTTAATAAAACATAGACACAAACTAAAGATTAAGTGTTCCTCCTCTCCGTGAAACTGTGTCTATTTTAATGATCATCTCCTTTATATTCTCTATTAGTATTGTGTTTTCTGTCAATACTTGTATATGTGGGCTGGTATATCGTTAAAACAACCTCTCAAATTTACAAACATACAACTTTAGAACAATAGTCGGCTGTATCTCAAGTGTTCCACTGATACGTACGTTGCTGGTTTGTGAACGCTCAAGTCTCCACAACTTAATCTAATAGTTCAGTAATTGCTTTACGACATTAAGCTCCTGTTGATAACAGTGTTTTTACTATTTATGTTTGGAATGCCATAGTATAATGGATTTGATGAAATCTGAAGAAATTAAGTTTTAATATCCTAGGGGTGAATTATTTCTGGTATCACTCTCTCGAGAACGATTTCCAGTATACATGTACCCAGGAAATGTTCTGATCTTAGGAAGAGTGATTCCCCTTGAGTGTTTAGTTCGGGAAATCAAGTTTCATTATACTATTTATTTCCACTGCCTGTTGGCACAATCAACATACAGATTTCGTATCTAGTTTATAAAAGGGAACCAACAGTTATATTTTCTCATACAATTTATATTACTAATACTAAGAGATCATGGCATCTGTGTTATAAAACGCTATGGTCGCCATTGATAAAACAGACGGTCGAACATTCAACCAGTTTAGTTATGACCCTTGTTTATAGACTGTTTTGTAAGTAGCCCATCAGTTGCTTGCCTAATCAGTTCTGACCTTTATGGAGCGCTAACTATTATACAAAGAACTGCAAGTGTACACACGCCCATGTACGTTACCATTAATCATGTACGTTACCATTAATGTATTATTGCTGATTGTCTTAAAATTATGTATATACATTAATTTGTTTACCTTAACACTAGTTTCTATATTTTACGTGACTAGATATAACAGTTTGCGTGAATTTAATGTTTCATAACATGTATACACGGGTTTGCCTATAAAACTTATACCATGAAACTTTTGGTTTGATTGTGATTTCAAATTGTTATTTATATAAGTCCCAGGAGTGTGTCGATACCTTTGGCCGATTATGAATGTGATGTATGTCCTTAATTTAGCTGTCACATACGTTACTTTCCAAATCGTTGAATACTTTCTTACGAAGTTGAACGTGCAGCAGTGAAAAAGGTAGTACCAAAGGCATAACTTGTCCTGCTGAATGCACTGTTTACTGTTTGAAATTTAATATATTGCAAAGTATGGCCTAGTCCACTGTTTGCCGAGACATTGTTGTTTCAGTACAAAACATGGTATTGAAACTTTTCCATATTGGGAGCAAAAGCGTCTCCTGATCATGAACTTTATCAGGACTTTATCAGGGACGGTTTATACTATGTATACATTATCTTAAAGTCCTGTCGTTTCTAGCACTGTTCATAAATCTTTGAAGCTAGGACATTTGTACTTGTAGTTATGTGGTAAGATATAGGTCCTTATCATGCAATAGTTGTCTACACTTGAAGAAATACGACTTAAACTCATGTCAGACTTCTTAATGAAAGGAAAGGCGTGTTCGAATGCAACACTTAACCCGTAAGACGTGTAATAAATTCACTCCAAGATATGTTAGCAAACCTATCACCTTTAAATGACAACTCACACCACATTGTTAGTAGCTACCACTTTGTAAATCGATAAAAGATCTTGTAATAAAGATATTGTTGGTGCGGTAAACGACCTGCTTTGTTTTAATGCTTACAACTTTGAACGACGCAATCGACTTCCGGTGATCACGTGCTAACAATGCATTTGCAACATGGCGCTGACACAGGGCAACGCACATTAGTACATTCACTGGTTTATATGTTTGTTGTTCAATATACAATGCGAGTTTACTACTAGAGTCAAGCATGTCTTCTTTGATATGATATGTGAAATGAATATATAATTGTTCTCATCAAAAGCCAGGAACACACGCGACAAACATACTTAATCCTACTATAAAAAAGTCCAGGACTTGGTCGGTCGCACTGCATAGTTTTAATTTCTTTTCACCATAAACGCTCACTTTTTCTCAGTTTTATTTACTGAATAAAACAGTGTTATCTGTGTTGGCATATTGATAAAAGCGCTTCATTGTCTGGAAAAGGGGATTAAGTTGTAAAGATAACTCCTAAAATGTAAATAGAAAAATTCACTTTGTGTTATAATATCTCTTCATTTATTTATTTAATGTTGGTTGTTGACAAGATTGTGTTGTGTGTTTCTGAAATTATGAGACAATTTTTTTTTTGGTATCATACATTTAATTGATTTTAAGGAATATATAGGGACTTTAACGGTTCTTGTTATCAACATACAGTTACTGAGCATTATGTGTTAGTACAGTTGAATTAATATGTTGACAGGTGGACACTTGCTCAGAAGATACAAATGGTTGGGTGTGATATTGTACAAGTACTCACCTTTACTTGGTATTTCTTCAAGTACATCAACAACCATACTAAAGGCTTCATTGGGCGTGTCTCCAACCTAATAACGATAATTGTAAGAGTAAAAATGAAAATAAATAAAATTATAAAGAATGAAAGAAAAAGTTTTAATTATAGTAATAATAACATGCTTTATCTAAAGTTGGAACTCATTAAACAAATCCAAATAATACAGCGTAAGAAGTACACTCATGTACGATAAGTTAGTTTACACTCATAGCCAGTCTTAATTTAATTTAGGAACATTTGATCAGCAAAATTAAAACCAATTTTGTTAGACATGAATGTTGTGTTAAAATAATCTACGCGTGGATTGTGTTTATAGTTCCCATGAGCTGCTATCAAAATGTCTAGTAACCAATTTACAAGTTATACAATGATACAAATGAAGGTGTTAATTCTAGGTATAGCTGCAGTGTTTAGATATCAACTCTCCTATAAGTAATATCTCAAATGTGAATGTCTGTTATCTTTGCATTTTATAATAAACATGCATTTGTGTTTGCAATCATGCATGAGACTTCATACCACTTGATTTGCGATTTGTTTTCTATTTTCTATACACTCAAAGTCAAACTCAAATTGATTGGAGCAGTTCGGCAAAACCAACGCCGTTAGCTCAAACTAATCGATTACAACCCACGCATGGGAGACATTTATATAACATGGCCTACAAATATAACATATCTGGACACATACATACAGGATTGTACAACTCGTTCTCAAGTCACAAACACGTAAACTTGCACATACATGAAGTTGATTATAAGTATTACCATACCCAATATCACGAGTGTCAGTTGTCACAGGGTTTCAATAGTTTTATTTAAGACTATAATTGAAACATAAAGTCAACGTGACGCCATATTGACATGGACCAATGCACTCAAATACATCCGCAACATATCCCATATGGGTGCCAATACTGCTGTTGTTGCTTTCAATTTAATCAAATATACTACTCTTAAGATATTGATTTTGGTTTCGACAATTTGGCAACATCAAATTATATGTCATCCGTTTTGCCGTCGCTCTATTTTGAGTATTGCATACGCCTTATTCAATAATTCCCCTGCGTTCACATGACCTGTATTTGCTTTATTGTATATTGTCTTTAAATACGAAAGTATGTGTTCGAGTGGTTCAACCTCCTCCGAAAAGGTACACACTGAATTATAGTCTTAAAGTTGATACAGATTGTTAAATTCATCGTATGTTTTTTAAAGTATTAACGGCTGATTATATAGATAAAGTTACACCTATTTTTGTGTGGACACTATTGAGGTAATTATTATTTTTGAAGTATTTAAGTGTTCCGTAGACAGCGGTTCTGATTTGTGTTTCACATATTTTAGTCAGCAACGTACCTGTTATCTAAATGTCCGAGATCTTCCAAACTTATCAAACTACTTAACACCATAGAAGTCATTATTTATTTTCTCGATGTTGTGTTCTGTGTGTGTGCTTATGGTTCTTATTTCGGTTTTACCTAATTAATCCGCTAGTTTTGTATTTAGAGGTCTGCAGTTTCCAAATAATATTATGTAGGACAACCGTAGGTCCGGTATTAGAATTGAATACAGTCAAGGTCCATTTTAACGACCCCTAGATATTACGACCGCCTCGTTGTTAATACATGTACCAATCATTTCAAAACAATTAATTCAATATATGTGTGACTCATTAACTCAGACTTACTTGCTACTACAAACATAGTGTGACGTTTAAGAAGATGGTCTTATCGGTGAAACTTCATTTCTGATATTTGAAACTAGTCAGTACGTATGGTGCCCATAAACGCAGCACATCACGTAATGATTATGTATTGACTACATGCGCCCACTACAAGTATTATACAAAGCGTTGATGTCAGAAATCAGATGTTAGTTTGATCTTGGGCTTATCTGATCAATAACATGTTTGCTTTCGTGATCTGCATGTTAGCTGCAATACGCGAATGCTTTATCATGGTATATGCTATTTAACTTTACTTGTTCATCTAGTAGAATATACTCCATTCCCTGTCACATGCTGGAAATGTTTTAAATTACAGATACCTTTGGCAAAAAACCAAACTTCACAATCTCTATGTATCATGTTTACGTCTGCATGTGTTTGTGTGCGCTTGTGTTTATCAATGCGACCGAGTGTTTTGTAACTTTGAAATGATTGCGTTGATTTTGATTTTCACCCAATATGGTCCTGATTTATGTCTGTGTTATCGTTATAAGATCGTCTATAGATATAAATGATTCTCACCTCTAAGAAAATGGCGAATGCTGCTAAACCATTGGGCGACAAGAGAGCATGTGAGTAGTTGGAATAAAGGTCCGAGTTGTAGGCGATAATCTGCAGCTACAAAACAAAGATAAAATGATCAAAAAGAGTATAAACACGTGATAAGACAATACTACTAAAGCAAATAATACGAACATGTCTTCTTAAATAGAGGTCTTTGATATGTCTTTATTTGAATTATAGAAACTTATTTTGTAACAAGTGTTAAACATGCATGCATTGTTATCAACGATTTTCCGACTAAGTGTGATTTTATGAGTTGATTGATTCAAGGGGAGTCTTTATAACCAACTATAAAAACAACATAGAACCAAATGTAGAAGTTATAACCGGAGGCACAAACAAGTATTAACCCAATATAGCAGTAAACAACATACGGTATAGACACTGCTTGTTCTACGTTATAGCAGTAAACAGCAGTAAACAACATACGGTATAGACACTGCTTGTTCTACGTTATAGCAGTAAACAACATACGGTATAGATACTGCTTGTTCTACGTTATAGCAGAAAACAATGTCTTTGAGACCATATTAAAACTGAATAATTATGATGCTTTTTGAGACCATATCGAAAGTACGAGTATATAGTTATGATGTTTTAGACTATATTGGAAGTAAATACTTATGATGTATTTTTGGAGACCATGTTGAAAATGAATATTAATGATTGCTATACACAACGACTCACTTCAGCCGGGAAAGACAGTCCATTGACAGTATGCTCGGACCCACTATGGTCATCGTGTCCAAAGTGTAGTTTCATTTGGTGTAGATGATAGTTGTACTGTAGTGGTCCACCCGTGACATTCAGATGGGCTATAATATCCTCATCAACAAACAAGGTTACATCATTGCCCGTGTTGGTAAGGTTTCCGTTTATCTAGGAAAAAACACAAACAAAACAACCCGCAACAGCTGGTTTCATGTACAAACTAGATGGTTCGTGGACAGAGACGTCAATGTACTTTCTTGTTAAACTATAACTATCCAAACCACGTTACAATACAGCTGTCAGTGTGATATATTCAAGAGGATAACAACAATGTTCTGTGCTATAAGAAGTTACACTAAGACATACAGTATTTCCACTGCGATGACAATTCAAGAACAATCTTTAGCTAACGTAGATTACTACACAACTAATCGAGAACGTCTAGTTATTTATTTGTATTCATTAACAGATGTAAATATATGTATATAATGTTCAAATTGACCTTTTTGTATTCATGAACTATATATTTAACTAGAACATTTATCGATGAGCTTTTTTGCGTTTTCCCCTCAACACCGTTTGGGTTTTTAGGTTACACGCAAGAATGTGTCCACATGTACAATGCTTCTCTCTCGTTAGTACTAGATTACACTATCATACACATATGTTTACCTTTTTCTCGTTTGAGAAGATGACACCGGACAGTTTAGGATCATACAACAATCTCTCTGGTTTGATGTCAATTGGGGACTGGTACTTTCCTATACGACATATTGGCCATTTAGATCCCCACATAGCTGGACCTGTGATTGTAGAGTGTTCACTTTGTGATATATAACATAAAACAGTGTAATGTACCGTACAGTACCGTAATGTAATGTAATGTAATATAATGTAATGCAATGAAATATTTTGTAATGTAATGTAATGTTACGTGATGTATTATAACAAAACATGACATAAATATAATATAAGTCACATTATATAACATAAACAAGTTGATAACATAACACCTTGACATCACATGACATAATACCTACTTTTAGCTTTCACTCAGTAGAATCTCGTTACTTTGTTTAATATGGCCACTTCCCAATGCACGTTGCTTGTAAACATTTATTTGTCTTTATGTAGTGAATACGTTTCCAATGTTTCATCAGTATTCATTTGCCATGTTTATTTCCTTTTTTTCTTGGCTACTGCTTGTATTATATCAATATTTGGACTGTTGTTTGTTTTTGCTTAGTTTTGGACCGCGATATAGATGGTCATCTTGGAGAGACTCGCGCAGACGCTCCATATTTCCATATGTAACTACATCACTATGTTCTTGTTGCTTGTCATTATAGATTCATAATACACAATAAACGATCCCTAGTGGACCATTAGTTCTGATATTTACTGACAAACGTATGAGAACGAGATGTTTGCTCAAGATCGCCGTTTTACCGTTTGGCAGTTATTTTCGTTTTTCTTCCCATGTCTGATCCGATACGGCGTAGAATTGCTTTCCGAGTACTCGGTCTCCACTCGGCTACCGAAGCTATCTACAGAGGCACGTCTGCGGAAACATTTCCAAATTATTCTCGTATCAGAGTGGATAGGCGAACTAATATTCTGGAACATCAGACTCCAATCTTGTCCTTTTCCCGCTTCTGCCAAAAACATGATTAAATGGAGTGATGCTGCCTCATTCGCACATCATTTCCACTGTATTACTAATCAAATTGAGATCGCATTTAATCTCAGACGCCTTCAAAGTCCCGAGCGGTAAAACAATACACAGTTCTCATTTACAGTAAAGGATTGGGTTTGTTTAAACAATGACCAGGATAAACCCAATTATTTCGAGTAATTACACCGAGGTATCAACGTCATAATGTACGTCTTGATAGGAATGTATTTGTTGTAAAAGCTTTGGTCAGAAACAAGTCAACGTGTGTATGATGTTTAGGATGATCTCATTTGACCGTCGTGTATTATGGTAATGTATTGGTATAAAAGTTCTACCATTGTATCGTCGAGTCCACTTCCATACTCTTGAGCAGGTTGTGACAATGGTCGTATAGTAAACGTGTGTGAGCATGTCCGTCCGGCTAGTGATTCGATCCATTAATTTTGTTATCTACACTTGTAATTTAAAATCGATTGGCACAAACGACACACATAATCCCATCGCTATCGCAACGTCCAATTTCAATACAAGCTTTAACGCGTTGACGCTTATGTAACAAACACCTAGTTCCTATAACGGGACGGAATAAGCTATTTTATGTGTGCATTTACCCACTTATGGTTAACTCTACACATACATAGTTTTTGCTTAACCATGAGTAAAAAGTGTAATTTAAGTGCTGTGTTAAAAAACCGTTATACAATGCGATATGTGTACATCATCAATTTCACACATATCAAATTAATGATTGACGATACACAGTACATATAACCACCCAGTGCAACAGAAACCCGTATATGTTGCTCTAAACAAACCTTGAAGTCTATAGCTTTGTTTCGGCGATACCATGTTGTAATTCCAGCCATGTTTGGATAGATGACATAGAATAATGTGTTTGGCGATAACGAGTAGCATTTTGTGTCATATATAACTCTTGGTTCATCATGAGAGGGATGTGTCTAATACCTAAACTCACCCTAAGTAATGGTTTTCATATTGAATATCCCCTTGTTCAAATACTAAAGCGTGATACAACATGAAAAGAAACATTTAAGTGATAAACGTGATACTAAATAAACACTGGGTTCGTTTGATTTGTATGATTAAACAGAGTCGCCCATACCCAGCTTCCAGACCCGACGATGCCTTTGTGAGTAATGTCCATTGTTAGTTTAGGAATTCTGTGGTCGAAATGACATTGTGGCTGTGAAATGAATCAGTTACATATACATGTAGTTGTTAGTACACCACTGAAGATACGACTGAATCTTTAATCTTTACATATGCTCATACTATCCCCTTGCCCAATGTGTTCATTGCCTTCACCAGTGGCTGAATATACTAACATAGTCAGATCCA
>ENA-OREC01000058-OREC01000058.1-marine-metagenome-genome-assembly--contig:-NODE-58-length-25546-cov-12.339550_pt1 | contig 25546 bp, 11 predicted proteins | sample MGYA00248626_ERZ508543 | MGnify/ENA primary metagenome ERZ508543 (study PRJEB26211, sample SAMN05518279) | marine metagenome | isolation source: Puget Sound, Washington, USA | host: Bankia setacea...
CGTTAACTCCGCATTGCAGAAAGTATCGAACGAGAAAGAAACGATTCATTGATAGAAAAGAAAAACCAAAAACACAAGGAACAAAAAGAAATGCATTAAACACATGAGTCAAAGCATGCACTTGAACATGGTGAGACATAAGCTGTAGAGAATCACTACCTTTCAATGTTTACTCATGTTTATTACATATACCATGATTTTCTCGGCTATATAAAAGGCTTAGCAGCGCCGCCAACAGACTGGGCTTATCATTAAAATATGAAGAAATTATCACTTCCCTAGATTACAAGTGCCGCCACTGCAATTAAAGCTACATTACATAACACTTTACCTAGCTTGAGTTCAACCTCCACCCCTCAAAGAGAACGTTTCATTACCTCAATATATTACAGTCATAAAAACACATATAAAACGTATAAAAACTCATATCGACCTATAAAAACCCATATCAACCGCTAAAACATAAGCCTGACTTGTAATTATCAAATCTCCTCGACGCCTTCACAACATCCATCCTTTATCCAATATAATGTAGAAATTAATTTAAAAGTCCAGAAATTATGTTTTGTAATCACCTTTTCCTCTTTTCCTTTAAGTTGTTTTGGTTTATACGTGGATATTTACGTGAAACTTCAGTCAGTTTTAATAGAATGTCGGGTCGAGGGATTAGTCGAAATTGTGAATTTAACCGAGAAAATGATCACAAAACTCACACATTTTAGCATAACTTGTAATAAACTGGTTTCCCCACTACAATGTATTAACAATCGATGACTAAGAAACAAATTCCAGAGAAAATATTCCAGGGTTAAAAATGCTTTGTTTTGTTTTGTTATCATGATATTCAGATATTTCACAAACACGTGTAATATAAATAATCGTTAACCTTTGTCATATTTTGTTTGTAATCGAATTTTATAATTATTATTTTTCAATATCACCCATATTCTGGAATTGGTAGCTTATGGCTAGAACTGAATTGATGTATATGTGCTTGGGTTCAATAAAATAATACATGTTTAAATTTAGAAGGAGCTAATGTAAATGTTTAATTGTATTCGAAAACTTAACGGAATGTGGACAGGAGCACATATTTGACCTTTTTTATAGTTCTGTTTGGAGGTTAAAGGTATTTTTCTGGGTTTTGATGGTATTTAAGGAAGTGGTTCAAATTGCAAAAAGGTTAGACAAAGTCCTCCAAACGTTACACCTGTGACCTTGTTCGTTAAGTTATAAAAATATAAGTAATAAAACACTAACTTATCCAGGTGAACCAGTTAATGCGAGGTACGAATATTAGTTTGGAATCAATTATGTGCACTATTTTATGTGCGAATGGATTTATTTACGATCTTTTTCTGCGCTGTAAGGCTAACCAGAAAATCTCGGTCAATCGTTCACATATTTTCGTAAAATCTGAATTTTATAGACTCGAAAGACACATTTGCAACGAAAAAATGGAATAGAAATAAAACGTTTAATGGACAGAAATAAAAATAATACGATGAAACATAATCCTGGAGTAAAGAGACTGGAAAAAAGCATTAATATTGTCAATACAAGGTGCGACATTGTACAATTCGTGCTTTCTGACACAACCACTAAAGATCTTTATCAAAACTATTGCAAGTGTAGAAATTATGAAAAGTGGACTCAATAAAAGAAAAGTTATTTAATAGCCGTGTCGACGACAGAAACTTGCTTTGTAAACTTAACGCAAAAGCAATAAATTTCACCCAAAGTTTGCATGTCTAACACTAATTTCACGAGGCGTTTTTCGTACACAAAATCACTTTGATAAATCCACTCGTAAACTTTGACGAGCGTAAAACGGTGTAAAATCAAAACTCCCTTTACAGCTTATTCTGACAGAGGAATTGTTGTTTCACACGTTACAATATGATCAAATTCACCTCTTGTGATTTTATCTGCTTTCTTTCGGTTCATTTTTCTACCTTGGGGCTAGGATTCCTTTTCATATGGTTTTCAACAAAAGAGAAATCAGCCATTGTACAAAAGCGTACAATCCAGGGGTTACTAGTGAAACCAAATACTTCGCCTGTTTAAGTTTAAAAAATCACACTTAATGTTCGAAAAATAGTAAACAAACCGTTCAAATTGTACACAAAATATGTTTAACAATAACGTTCCGACGCCCATTTTGTTAAAGTATTTTCCCATTCTTCTAAAAATTGAGTATTTGTCTGATACTACAATATATACTAGATTATATTTTGCATTGACTTAATGAGTTAAACAAGTATTGCACATGATTCAAAACACAAGTATTTGAACCTATTGTTTAGTGTCGAGGGCGTGTCTCTTTATCTATGTGCATCATCAAATCTAAAGAAATTCATGTCCTCAAAGTGGTACACGTTGTTCTCAACCTATTGTTTTTTTAACGTGAACTTTTAAAGTATAACAAGTACATCATGTAACAAAACACCCTCAGCTCGCATGACAATCAATATATGTTGGGATTCACATGGTCGTTTCCTCATTTTATCTTCGACTGTTCTTGTCATTTATTTAAGTCTTCGACAGTATGAACCAGAGAAGTCAATACGACTTAATATACAGTCCACAAATTGTCATTTATTTTCAAAATTAATCTAGTTATTACAATCGTCTTTTTATTCATAAGTATTTTGGGCTGCAAATTATCATCTTGAGATGTACAATTATATATTTTTCGCCTCTAACAAATAATTTCGTCTATTGTGTTTTTTCGTGTTTGTTTGTAGTTTAAATTGTACTTTTCTTAGAACTGGCTTTTGCTGGTAAACTGCCCGGATTGTTGCCAAGGTAAATCACAGGAAAGCGGTTCATTGACATCTACTCCACAAAGGTCACATGTGGACACCTTTTTTGAAACTCGAATCCCCCACATACACTTGACAAATAGTTAACGTGCGCTTCAAAGGAATCGACGGGAGCTCTAGGCAGAAACCGTAAGGTAAGGTACGATATTTTACACCTTGTTTCGCAATGCCCTAGTGTATCCCTTTTTGTCGTCTGCTGTTGCTTTGTTAGCCTTGTTACGTATCAGAAGGCTGTAGGGGACGTAACTGTGTAATAAATTAGTCCTAATTAACAGATGTACGCCAGTATACTAGGTTGTCAAAGACGTTGACTTTTTTCTCTGACAAAGGGCAGATGTCCGAATTAACCTGATCAGCAGGTATTAAATCTTTCCCTATGCTTGTAATACATCATTTTACACGATAATTACATTAAGCACCCTTTCCTCAACCATTCTACACCAGCTGCTTTGGCAACCCTCGTCATGTTTTCCTTTTCTGTCCACAACAATGAAGAGTAGTCATTTTCTATCTCCTTTATTGGAGAGTATGAGAGTGGGTGGGGCAAATAAAGCTCGACCACCGGCCTATAGCAGTATTATCCCCGTGTAAAATGTCGTTCTACAACAGTAATTTGCACGAAGCATTACAATTATGACTGTAACCAATGACACTGGAGATGCATCAACTAACAGCGCTCGTGTGTTTTTGTGTCGTCTGCTGTACATCCACGTGTTTCAAATAAAAGAAATACTCGACCAGTAGCGCACTTTTATACGAGGATCATCTTACATTTGAACGACCAAGACTTTCTTTTCCACAAATTTGTTTTCATGTAGTGTAATACAAATGGCGAAAACTATCAAAATCTTTTTTTTAACGTGAGTCTTGGATACTGCTAAGACAAAGAATTGAGGCTAGTACATGAATAGATTGTTTCCTGTTCTTAAGATGGTCGATTGTTTTACATGTTTCGCTGTGAGAGAATAAATTGATGACTTAGGCTTCAGTAGAAACCCAGGCTACAAACGGAGGCGCAATCCAGTGTCAAATCATAAGTACTAGTAAGCTAAAACACGCCGCTCGTTAGCACATAATTTCTCGTCTGCTAATCTGAAATGCGTTTTCCTACACGGCGTAGACAATGTGTCTTTGATAGCAATTAGAAGAAAATTACGTTTCAAGTGACGTGCCAATGTATATAGTGCAGAGACTGCTTCAGCTCCAAGCCCTTGTAACTACCGTTATATAACTGAGTGTGTTTTTATGAGCATACGGGATCTACCAAACGACATTACAACAGTTCAAAATGGCGCCATCTGACGGGACTAAACATTTATTACATCTGAGCACTTGATATTCACCCGACGTGGTATAATATAAGAAATTATCAACTCCATGCGTATATTAAAATCGCCATAAAATAAGAAATTGTACCAATTAGGGACAGTGCATAAATCGTAGGGATGATAGCAATAGGGGTATTATAAAAGTACTTCAAAAATCAGAAACACGTACATATTACACAATAAAGAAGACTGGAGGCTCTAATAGTATTCAGACGGAATCAAGCAGAATTGTGTATTCCTACACGTAGGATGGACCCGCACTACATTTTCCGAAGATAAGTCTTCTTTTACAATATAAATTTGATGAAGCAACTTAAGCACAAAACTTACACTAAACAGAACTTGCTACAACAGAATGATTGAAAAGTCCTGTGTGAGAGGTTGACTGTAAAATATTGGTAACATACTTTGTGGACATTGAGGGTTGCCAACGAATTCCAATTACAAATCACTTAAAGCCTCCTGCCCTGGTAAAAGGTTTTGATACTGACACTTACGAAGCCGTGTTTGTCTGAGATGTTGTTCGTCAACTTCAGTTTGTGGAAGGAGACAACTTTCTGCATCCACTGTTCCCCGGTGCTTGGAGAGTCGGGATGGATGTACATGCGCTTTGGCATTTCCGGATCCGCTTTTCCCGCCACCATCCATCGTGAGTTATGGAACTTGTATCTGCAGTCGTCAACAGCAACGGTATCCATAAGCAGAATGTACTTAGCACGTTTATCTAAACCAGTAACACGGACTTTGTATGGCGGGAACATTCGTCTGCAAAGAGAAAAAATGTTATTTATGTTACATGAGTATACATAATAAACAATGGTTATTTGTTAATAATGTACACAAGAAAGTACAAAGTTTATTAATTGATTGAAGTGTACTAAACGCTAAACGTGCATTTTTTCTCGCCTTCAGACAAATGTGGTCGTGCACGGGTACGCACTTAATGTAGCTAGGTAAGTTTAGTCAACTGTTCATAGTGCCAACCAAACGTAATAGTTCTGTAATAAATACGAGCTATTGTTCATTTTTATGTAATTCATTCGTTTTCTTCTTGTATGCTGAGTGTTTTGTTATGTCTTCGCGTGAAGTGACTAGAAATCGCAATTACAGCGCGCAGAAATAACGGCTAAATGATCTATTAATCACTTAGCAGAAACCGCAAACATATATTGTGGCGCGAAAAGTAGAAGTGTCGTCTGCCTCATAGTTTTAAGTAGTTCTGTTCCCTTCCGCCCTGGATCTGACTTAATTCTGTTGACATGTCGTCTGCTATTTGAAAACGTTAACAAAGTTTTATAACTGGGTTTAGTTTCTAAATAAACACCGGCGTCTCGAGGAACACTTGAAATAATTAATATCTGGCATCGAGGCGGCATGGGGACGCTTTTCATGTATGAATCTGCCTTTTGTTTTCCAAGCTAGTTTTCTTACACCTCTTAAAAAGAAGTCCGTCATTTAAGCGAAAGGTAATCAAAAGTCTACCTAAAGTTTGCTTATCCTAATCTGTGAACTTTGCAGAGGGTTCTTGTTTGAAGATATCGGGATTTACGCACTTATCGTTAGGTTTAGTCAGAAAATTGTCGTCTGTCAAAGTAGATAAATGCTAATTTTTAGAAGAAAAGTCAATATAGAGTAAACGAAACACGAGTATTTGCACTTATAATTATTACTCGTGTTTAACAAATATTAGCAGACGACATTGATAGGCACAAGACAAGGAACCTTTGTACCAGCAGAGAATATGTAAAAGATTAACAGACATGAATACATTAATTAAAGATATTATTGATAATTTGCATGAGCGTGTTCGTTGATTTTCTCTCCTATTCAATATATACTTGTAAATAAAACTCGTAACTTAATGAGATTCCACTGTTTCTATCGTCCAAGTAGTTATAACCTTGCTTTACTATGTTGGATTAATGAGTGGTCAAAGTCTAGGTCGTCTGCGAGTGCCATAGTTTTGACATGTTTGAAATACTTAGCTGTCGGACAATTACTCAATTTAAAGGTCGAATTAAGACGGTTTATACGCTGCATTATTTCACCCTGTTATTCGAATCCCTTTGCGTAATTCTTAATGTGATTTAATTTGACTCAAATCCCTTCGGGTATTAAATCAGCGCCCAGAAGAGTGATAGTGTAGACGATTCGAACTTTTATTTACATCTAAGAGTTTATAAAATTGTCAGTCTGTGTGCAAAGAATTAACCGTATCTTTGCCACGTCGGGTTGAGTCTAATTCGTGTCACAGATAACGGGAGGGGCGAGTTTCTTGGGTGCCGCGTTGAGCTTGGGGGACGAATTGATACGGTGACGAAGTTATCTACGAGGTATCCGGGGATATGTTACTAATCCGAAATGATACTACTATTAGTGACAATGGGGTGCTGATAAAGTGTTCAAAACGATACTAAAGTTTAGACATGTCCATCAAGACGTCGTAAGCTAATTTGGTTAGACGTGAAATGTTGAATATTTACATTTATGTCTAAGTTAAAATATTTACACACATTAGAGAGAAATCCTAATCAATAAATTGAAATGGTTAAATTACAAACGTTTTCTGTACCACTAAAAAGGACATTTGGAAAAAGAGTATTATATATTATGTAAAAGCTGACAATTAGAGAAATGTAGCATATAACATACTAGTTCGTGCAATCTGTTCCTACACCATTTCCCTTTAGTTTATTATTGTGTTTGTTTTACTTGAATTATACCCACGAGTTGATGGCCCTAATTCAGCACAGTTCGAGAGTAGGTTCTAATGATAAATGTCAACAAAGACAACATTTTGGATTAACCTCCCCGTCATTAATTCGATCACGTGGTCCTCCTTAATATATCACGTGACCCCAGTATATTTGCATAAATAATTAACGATAATTAATGTACACACACTTGTAACCCACCCTCATGTTGTTTTACGGTTACCTCGTGTAATTTACTGTCTGTGAAGGTAGCAAATTAATTATGTTATGGGCCTTTATACTGGCAAACATTTTCGATCTGCACAAAGTCGGGGTCATGTATAACAATGTAGAAAATGGTAACTGACATTCATTGCAGAAAAGAATAGCATTTATACACCCGAAAAATGATAACAACTTCGGAGAACATGTTGAAATAACCGGAGAAAGATTACAAGTGTTTAAAAACAATGTACAGGAGTACAGAAGTTTCAATCAAATATATGTATGCTCAATTATATATCAGGTATAAAACAAATGTCAAAATTAGAGAGAATTATTTTTACAGATTTAGTTGAAGCATTTGAAAACATATTTGAAGAAGAAACCAAAATAGTGGTTATAGGCATAGAATAAAAGCATGTATATACTAGCTGAATGGTCAAACACTCTCACGATATGGACGATGTAAAGTGTCTTAAAACTACAACAATGTGATATACAGGCCAGTTTGTCGCGCTGTCTTCATAACAAATATCTTCGTAAAACATAGCTCTTGATCTTTTGTTACTTGATTTTCTTGTCGTCTGTCTTTTTGGGTGGGTTTTAATCCGTCGCGCCAAAGTCTATAATAGGCCGTTTGAAAATCCGCGTTTTGAACTAAGCTTGTAATTGCCTATGAAAACAATGTCACTTTCGACTATTATCCCTTGCGTTAAATTCGCCCAATACGATCCGTTTGACGCCTCGAAGCTAACGTGGTGTAAATACTGACTACGAGTTTGTTTGTGGACGAATATAACTCAATAATCATCGGATTAAACTTACGAGACCTACCATCGAAACAAAAAAATCTAACAAAAATACCCTATATGCTTGGAGAGAGTAAATACCTTTATGTGATTGTTAGGCATAAGAGTGACTCATTTCAGTATATATTGCTTCCCAAGATTATGTATCAAGTTTTAAAAATAACAAAAAGTTAGAGGTTATATTCATAGTGGTATAACAAATTAAATGGAAATGATAACACGTAAATATATTCATTGTTATTAATAATAAATGCTTGTATGTTTTATCATTTAAATTGAACAAAAAATAGATTTAAGAAGTTCCTAGAATATATAATTGTTATTATTTATTGAAAGAAAGGTATGTTAGAAATGACAATTTAACAGGTTGGTTTAACACAATAATTTGTTTAATCGCGTTCGGTTATGATTCCTTAGCTAGCTTTAACCTTTAAAAAAGCAGAACTGAACAATAACGTACGGAGAAATAATATAATAACGATCAACCAATACGAGATACAGCGTGCAAGAAAACCACATGGTAACCAGTTTGTTTGACCACATAAATATCAATTGCGTCTCACTTATCTGGTCAGCCATTAATCACAACAACCAATTTACACTTATTATTACTTATAGATATTGTTTTCAAAATATTGCCTGCAAATGGGTATGGGTTACTTAGATAATATTCTAACGGAACCGACATGAAATATACCCCTAAGCATACCTCACTGACTAACACCGCATGCGCATAATTTGTGTGATTGCATCTATCCTCGCCCCTTACCCGAAATTATGCAAGAGAGAACTTGTTTTAATGCGGAACCGCTCCTTTTGATGTTTTCTGCTGTTACTCTAATATTCCGTTACGGTAAGGGGCTAAATCTTGTTCCACCATCTTCATCACTTTGTTAGAGCCCGGATGCTTATCATTGGTCGCGATCTATGGCAAAGTTAACGGGATTTAGGGGGAAAGAAATCAGAAGAAATGGTAGAGAAAATCAGAGAAAATCAGACCAAAGCCGGCGAAAAAGAATAGATGAAACCCTTTTTGTCCTGTTATCGTTTTAGGGGATCTTGTTTGTTTGGGGGGCTTGATTGTGATGGAACCGGGGTGGATGATTGTTCCAAGGAATTAGAAGAACAATGAGACAATAATGGGTAGCCAGTTTGTGTTCGTAGATCTGATTCCTTGATATTAAAAGCACTATGGGGCATAGATATAGGACGATCTCCATCTATTAATCTATACTAATTGGTACCTCACTCCATTCTCTTGATTTCTCGAAAATTGTACCGCCTTCTCATCACCAATAATCTGATTTATTCAAATACTTGATAGGCAAGCTGATTTTATATTCGATGGAAAAACCAAAACCCTTAAAATCAGATACACACCATTGATTCTTTGTTGTTGTTTAGTTTTCGTTTTCGTTTAATTTTTCCCTGTTTTATATATTTATAGTACATAGAAATCATTCAGATTCTGATAAACAGACATAATGTTACGAATATAGAATTGTTTAAAAAACACATGTATATATATTTGAAGGATATATCTTGAATTTTCTAGTTTACAGCAATTTAGCATATATTGTTTTGATGTTAATTGAAAATTATAAAAAGAAAAAAATAGAAACAACTCAATAGTCTAAATATTACACATTCAATATTCCTTATAGCTGTTGATTTGATCTCAATTCTTCACAAGAAACAGTTTACATTTGATAATTATTTAAGGAACTTTTTAAAACTACACATATTTTAATTTCTTTGTTTTCTTCGTTTTAAATTTCAACACGTGAATAAAGATACTATAGCGGACTTTATTCTCTTCGAAAAACATGCAAACCATTTTAGTGTAAAAATGAAAGAAATGGATTCAAATATTGATTAAGATTTCTTCTGTTTAGCATTTACTTTTATATCTATTTTAATTCGAAAGTGTAAAAGTTTCCTATCCAACAACTATAAATCACACATGAACTGCAACTTGTTGGCATGTCTGGATTTCTGTGAATATTCTGTGATAGGGAAAGAGAGACGTACTTATTTTTAGGCGAACGTTGAAAGTTAGCGATTTTTGTGTTGATATTTTTTGTTGTATTCTGTTTCTATGGTTTTATCCAAAGTGCCAACATTTTAGAAAATCTGATAAGGGTAAAAGTAAGTGCAAAAATGGGGGCCTGGAAGAGAATCGGTCGTATCTCGTTGGCACCAAATCGTGTTAAATGTTTCTAGCAATACATGGAAAAGGCTTTCTAACCGTAGCTATTAATTCGCCGATTTTTCCTGTCTTTTTTCTGATTTTTTCGTCAAAAGCCGCGAATTATAGACGGAACCCAGTGTGCCTTTAGTGTTTTTAAATTGCTTATAATGCAGTAGTGAGACGAAAACACGATTTGAAGAGATAGTACGACGCTAAACGGTCCCCCTCATCCTGCGAACACAGCGTCAAACAGGCGAGGAAGCTAAGCGCCGACTTGATACTGCGAAATATGTTTTTAATTTAGATATGTATATTTTGATGGCCCCTGAAGATTAAAACCTGGTCCCGGAGATTAAACCATATACAACGTTCAGGGAAATAGACCTATCTCTGAGGAAGGTGTGAACGCGATGTTTATCTTTTGAGGGCCCTTCAATTATTATTATTTTCTTACATATCTTTTTAACTATTTTGATATACTTTGACTCTTACATATACCCAGCGCCGGCGTCTTACAGAATTAACGAGGTGCCATTGAGTAAAAAAATTAGGGGATGGAAGAAAAGGGGCCAGACTGGTTCTTGCTAAGAGGGATAAAGCCTAAATGGTGCTTATCAGTCGCAGGAATCAGGAAGTGAGAAAAAAGGGATTTAAAGCTTTGTGTGACCTGTTAAAGTGAGGAATTCAAGGCTCTTTAATAATTATAGCTAGAGTAATAAGTGGAAAACCTTGTATCTAATTTAGCCACATCCTGATAACAAAATATATAGCAAACTATGGAAAAAGAGAATGATATTAAATAAAGAAATAAAAATTGGGTGGGGTCGGGTTCTATGATCAGATAGGTGGTCTACACTATTCGGTTATGGGTCCGTTCTTTAAACTTGCGTTGCAGCAGATACCATTGCAAAAAACGTTAGTTCGAGGACAAAATTCACCAACAGATGGCACGATGCTCAATATATTTAATGTTAATCTAAAATAACCAAAATAATTAAACAAAAAGAAGGTTATGAAGGCCAAAAGTATCAAAACAACCGAATGAAATTAACCAAAACACAAGATATATACAGTGGAAAAGGCGAAGTCAAGAAACCAAGTCACGTATGCACAAGAATAGTAAATGACAAACAAGTAAATGACACAGTGATGCGTTCGTCCAGATAAAATCAACAATATATCCGCTCGCCACACACAAATACACTCCACCGTTTTCTATTTACGTCTGCTCTCATTTTACATGGCCCTTAGATAGATAAAAACTGTTTAGTACATTTGTATACCACACATAACGATAAAGTGGATGGATAAAACAAGAGTATAATTGTAGACTAGTTTTAACTTTGGTTGTAAGATTCTCCATTGTGTCATAGTTTCTATGTACTTGTACATATATAGTGTTTCATTTGATTCATTCATCTGTTTTATTAGAAATTTGAAGAAACAAATATCAATCTGTAGTCCATATAATTACTCGGATTTAAAGAATATAATTTGTATATTAACATTAAACAAAGTTTGCACATATATGTTATTGACAACTGGATTTATTTTAAATTTAAATCTAGAGTTTCAGATTTGCTAAAACATCCAATCGTTCGTGATTTAAAATGATTACGCCCTCCAATTAATATTCTAAAAGACAGTATAATTTACATGTTACATTTATTGTTATGTCTTTTACAGTTACAATAAAATAATTCAGTCTAAACCCAGCTTACATATTGATGTTAACAGTTGCATTGCTTACTCTTAAAATGCATTTATGATTTGTAGTATCTTTCTACTATTATATTTGTTTAATTAAACATTTTCAATGACTTATATTTAACGTATTATTCCATTACAACTATTTATTATTTTACAATTATAATTCAGACGCAACAGATTATGCATAACATAGTTTAACACTAAACGTAAACGGGTCGCCAGTTTTTGTTGAACTTGTTCCAAAAAAATCTGTAAATACACCAGTATAATCCGGTCACTTAAGGTAAAATCAGTATCTATATTTTGACAGGCATTTCTATATTTACTGCACTTTATTTTATTATTTTTTCATTCATAATTTGGACTTAATAACTTAATGCCTGAAATGTTATCTGAATGACTTTTGGGGTTAAACGGGGGAAATATGGAAAACATACTTATACAGGTTAATATATAAAGATATCACACTCTTGTGGTTAGCTAGAGATGTCATAATAGTATTTCAATTAAGCTAAAGTCAAATAGTCATTAGGCTTTGGAGACATGTTACATAGCACATGAAACTATCTCTACAAGATTAGTGGGTTTTTTTACTTATTCATGAGCGAATAAAAACACGAGACAAAAAATTGAATGACTTTTTGTGCATGCTTTTTTTGTGACCCGCCACGTTTAACGATGTCACAATTCAAAGAAATATTTAGTAAGGGAGAAAATTTCCGCCTGCTGCTTTTCCTAATTTGTACATGGTTGTGTGTGGTTGGTGTTGGTGGTGTTGTTGTTGTTTATTCATGAAACTGTTATACAAACATTTCAAATACTCAAGGATAAAACTGTTTTTGTTTCCTATGTGGTGGTATCACTTTATAACGCGTCGTGGTTGGTAATACAGATATCAATCAACAGTTGATATGTATGTTATTTATTCATAATCTGACGAGCCCAATACGTTTTGTTTTATAACGCTGTTTGCTTGGAATCCATAACATATAGTTTTAATAATTTATGAATCAGATTTTTTTTAGATGAGGTAGAAAGTTTGTCTGTACCGGCTCTTATTATTCAAACCAAAAATACGTGAAATGTGAATGAACCGAAGTGGTCCCGGGTAACACTGTGCGGTATGATTAGGAAAATAAAAATGGTGTTGTTTATTTGATCAACCTTATAACAACGAGAGAGTTACAAATGGATAAGATTTGTTTTGTCAAAAACTACGAACAATACCGAAATAACATAAACAACTAGATCTATATACTCCACAATGATATGGTTTTATAAATTTGTTTGTACATCAGTGAGAGAGAATCAAATGAATTACCAGTCAAAAATAACCAATGTTGCCGAAAGCATGACTACAACTTTAGTTTATCCATACTCGTGATTCATTCAATGTTGACTCCTCGTGTAACAGTTCCAGGCAGTTTACAAAACACCCTAAACGAGTATGTGCTTCTAAGTGTAGATCAAAAAGTTTATCATGATAGTTCTGCTCACACAGTGCCAAACTCTTATACAAATAATTCTCCACTTCTCCCTATTGCAGTTTACAGACACGTTTATTGAAAAGACACTTTGGAACGTATTAAGATAGTATCAGCTGTGTAATATGATATACGTATTTTTTAACTGTCTTACCGCGAGATTGGCATCCTGGTCGGCGCTTTCTGGATTTTATAAAGTGTATACTGTTGTCAAAGAAATAAAAATAAGATTTAGATTTGAAATTGTTCGAATGCCAAAAAGCGTCCTGTTGTCTCGGTACTCTAAGTGACGTCATTTTGTAGAATATCTTTGAACGTCACCAACACAGCAGTTTGAAATGACGTCTGACGCGGAATTGAATACTTAAACTTGTGGTTTCATTCTTCTATCTTAATGTTTTAATGAGTTTACTACATTTAATTGTTTAGGTTATAAAGAATGAAACCCTTACAGTAATATAAGTCTAATAATGTTCTAAACAAGTTTGACATTGTATTTTCTTTTGTGTTTATATGAGAACGTTGCTCAGATCTTACAAACAAGTTATGAGTCATTATGTGATCATTTATTAGACATAGTGTAACTATTATTAGTATTGTGTTACTACTAAATGAAATGCAAACAAGTACTACTATATGGATAAATAAGATGAGATATTGTATTAACTTTATAATTTATGTTTTAATATTAACTAGCAACATCAAAATTATTATGTTGTCTGTCACGTGTACACAACAATATCATTTACATAAACACGAATTTTATTACGAATTTACATGTTTACATCAGACGACGTTTAGTTTTTTTAAACAAATGATTCTTCTATTCAAACTTGCTGGTTAAAATTGACAACTTATAGCCAACGCCATACTAAAATTGATTCGGGCAAACATATATTGTTTGACTTTTTCAATAGTGTCTGTCTATCGAGCACATTTGTTGTTTCTTGAACTTTGTTTGATAAAACTATATGAATAATACCTCTGTTCTATTTAGCTTTTGATTGTGTGAGCTTACTGTACCACACATGCTTTTGATAGTGTTCGTAACTTAGATTCTATAACTTGGTAATCATAGAAACCATTTGTGGTACATAAGTGTTATTTTACTTATGGTAATATGCTTAATAGTTGAAAAAGTCTTTAATTATTTTCATTGTTTTACACGAAGGTTCCCATCCAAAAAATCTAAAGGTATAGTCCACGCTGTAGAAAAGTGTACCTAATATATAAGAAAATAACATACCTTCCGGATTTGGTAATCACCATTTCAGTGCCGAGATTATTAAACTGTTCCCATAGATCTTTGCCTTCTAGTTCAACCTTGGGATCATCGTTCACTTCAGCCTCTGGGGGTTCGAGACTCCTGATCGGTCTCAAGTGTTGGTACCCGAGCAAGTCAGCCGGTGTGAGTCCTGCCCGTCCCATACTTTGTTGTAACTTGGGAAGGATCGAACTTGCTAGGCCCGGGTGCTGGAAACTGGCAGCTAGACTGGGTAGATAGTTAGCCTGTGCTGCCAACAATGAGTTCATACCACTATAGTCCGAGGCCCTGTGAAGTAGAAAGGGGTTATAAGCCATCTGGCCGATTGATTCTGGGTTACCACCTGGGAAAATCATCTGTATAAGTGTTATACATGAAGGGCATTGAAACACAACAATGTATCTAGAAGTACAGCTGGTAGATCATCCACTGGGCAAATAAAAGTGAATAATTCTAAGTCCGTTCCTGAATTCTGAGTTAGTTATAAGCACACAATATGGTTATTAACACAACAAGATCACGATAGTAAACGTCCTATTGCAAATTCCGTTCAAATGTACCGTATGTCCAACTACGTTCTGTAATAGTCCACAAGCAAATGCAATGAATTCACATGAGTATCAATAGATGAAAACTTCAAACAAGCACAGTTAGCAGTAACATGTATTCTCCACGAGGACTAGATAAAATTTGTGTTATACATTCGCGTTAACCTAACACTCTAAAGTGATTAGCATATTTGTTTTCTTGCTATTCAATGCTAATTGGCTTTATCATGGTTGGCTGATAGATTTCAGTGGCCAATCAGCGAGCGGTAGTGGGCGGGGCTTAGAAATGTGTATGCAAATCGCTCGCGCTATCAATCACGGCGTCAAAACGCTACCTAGTGTCAAGTAGTAATAAAGCTTGTCAAACTGTCAGCGGTGCTCGTGTATCAGCCAATCAGAACAGCGATGGGCGGGGCTTAGATTGAAGCTTTACCATATCGCACACGAGAGCTGCTTAGCAAGGGAAATATCAATATCTGGTACAATAAAACAATAAGATAATCTTTCCATCACAAATATAACCCTTGTTCGAAAGCACTATAATTTCTGCTTCTACTGACCAGAAAAAAATACAGAAATAGTTAGATATTAACAGAGTCAGAACTAAATTTCTTTACAAATCGACCATTTTATTCTTTATTGACACCACAAATACTGAGATAAACATTTCAATTACATTATACTTGTAGAAACAATGATTCAATTTAATTTCTCAATATCACATTATATGAAAACATAGCCATAGATGTAGTTCAAGTTATGCATTTAACAATTTTAAACAAGCTAAGCCATAATTATTTCAGTTTTAAACTATAACATATTTTAGAAATGCAACAATGGAATAAAGAAACGGATTTAAAATAATGCTATAGACTGTCCATCGCAGTTAAGACTTCTGTAAAGGTATGTATATACAGTGTGACTTTATTTTAAATTAAATCAAAATAAAATATAATATACAAACCAATGACAATCCATGTTTAAATCCAGAGTATTTCCGGGTATATGTTGATTAAAATCTCCCAAATAAGTTCAGTTTATCCACTAAATTCGAATACTTTTCACATAAATTTGCATCTATAATTTCAACAAGCACTTGTATTTATAATTTACTTAGAAATATTTATTGGTCAAGCAAAATTTATGAGCCACCTCGTAGATCTATATATTTCATAAATTTGTAAACAATCATGTATCTAAATATAAGTTTACATTTTATGACTACACATGTTGCTTAGAAACGCTTAGCACAATTGAAGAATTTGTTCATCAACATCATATTTCTAAGTACCAACATGGACTGGTAAATTCAGAAGCACTGTTAGATGTACTGTGACTCGACGTACACATAAGTGGCTAATTGGTGTGTCTAATACTACACAAATATTTTTATCAACTAGTTTTTGAATCAGAAAGTGACGAGTTGGTGGTTACGGTCGGTGTTTCGGGACTACTCTAAAATCCGGCACCATGTGTTTCACCAAAGTTTAAGACTTGACCACTGACCAGACACTTCGGGGCTCCACCACTCGTCGTGATTTTTTACAAATTTTTCATTGGTCAGATTGCATTGGGAGGCTTCTTAAACCCGGCATATCAAAAATACTAACTTTTTCACCGGTGATGAACTTTTTGACGGTGGTCGCTAGTACAAGTCGGGGGCGGTACTTAGCGGGCAGTCGAGCAGACAGTGAGGCTAGGGTGTCACAAATGGGTGTTACGAGTCCATACACCGGTTCACTAAAGCCCCGACTACTAACCATGGCGCCTCTCTAACTTTTTTTCTCTCTCTATTTTTTTGTTTTCTCATTCTACTTTTTTGTTTGTTTGTTTCTTATCTCAATTATTATTGTTCCGCCTTTTTTTCGATTTTCTAGAATGTGATATCTTGTTGCCCTTTTCCTACTTTTTAAGTATTTTTTATAAAAAAAACTCTGGTTCTATGTGTTTGTCTTTATTGTGTTTTAATTATTACGGTTGATTACTTGTTAGATATTTCGTTTCACGACAAATGATTTTATTATTATTATTATTATAAAAGTCTTTATTTTCCTGCCATTGCTCCCAACCTTGCTGATTTGTTGTCGTTGATAATTAGAATTTTGTTCTCCTTTATGTTCCATGTCAAGTCGCTGTCACCATTAACTTTACTTTTCAAATAAACTTTCAGCATTTTACTTTATGTTCTTGTCTTTTCGTTCAGTTATCTGCTTTTTTTTATATGAACAAATTTGTATTTTTAAGGTTTTTTTTCTCAGTTCGTATATAATAATAGGACAGCTGACTCTTATTGTTTTAATGATTAGGTTAGTAACATTATGTTAGTTAGATCTTTATTTAATTCAGCTAGAATCGTTAAACACATTTAAATTATCGTTTTCCTTATCACAGTACGATAACTGCTGAGTTTGCTATATAAAATTTACAAATGTTAAAATATGCATACAGTATTAAAATCTTATATTTTGCTTATTTATTTTTTGTATTTGATATGATTTCCATAGTAAATGTAGGGCATATGTATATATTTATTCTTGTTTTGTTTTCATGCTTCGTTAGATGATGTAGATTATGTACAAGTCTTAAAATTAAAGTTTCGATTCTGTTCTAATAGAATTAAACATACAGTAAATCGGGACTTTATTTATTCACACTTGATCATATAACAACAGATCTGAGGTCGAAACAGTCATTATTTTCGATGGACAATTTCTTATTTTATTTCTTAAGTGTGATAGGGTTATGTAATACGTGATATATTTATGGTACTTCGTGTAACCAATGTGTCGTCACTTCACTTATTTTTCTCCGTTAATCTTTTTTTCTTATTATTTTTGTCGAACCAAATCATCGGTTGTTTTTCACTAAATCAATGTATATTTTAGTTCTATAGAGATCAAAGTGCCTGGTACTATCTTTCAATTAATATTTGCGTTTACGTCTGAAATCTATTTTTACAAACACTAATCTAATTTCAGAAAAGAGGATGGTGATAAAAGTTTTATAAAAACTAAGTAGCCAAATAGGTAATAGTATAAAGTACATACATACATATACATGAAGGAAATGAAATGCAATTAAAACAAATTACATACGAGTAGGAACGTTCAATATGGATAAGTAATACATGTATTTATCTACCCTATATTTCATTGTTTTCCCTTTCATTCTTACTACTAAACTCGTAAAGCTAATCACAACACATTTGACATAAACATTTTTTTTTAAATTTTCTCATGTTTTTGAAGTTAACAGAATATACATGCCATTGCCGCCTGGGATCAAACCACCAGCTGTATATTAACTCTTTTTGTTCTGTCTGACAAACCCGAAGTTTCGTTTTATAATATTTTATAAGTAATATATTAACAACACTATATGCACGTTGATCTTACATGATATTTCGGACAGAGGGGATCCGTATTGCCTGCGTCTAAAGACACAACACAGACGGTAAATGGACACTCCGTTATAGATAACAAGCAGTCCTGATCATTCATTCTTGACCAGCTGACCACCTTCTAGCAAAGATTGTACCGACAAGATGTGATGGTTCATGTATATACATCGACGACACATTTCCAGTACGTTAAACCATCTACATGTACATACACAGAGTTGTCTCCATATTTGACACGTGTATATGTTGTATTTTGTGTGGGGAAACACGCATGTACACTCGGTAGCGTTGTGATTTATGACACGTGGAATAGCGCGCGCAAATCATCGGAAATCATATCGGACTGTCAGCAGACGACAAACTCAGCATGTAAACTCTCGTCTCCCACCCGCCGAGCGTTTCTAAGATAAAGGTCAAAGCAGTTGTTATGATATACATATACACATGTAATCAATCGATAGACTACGGAATATACGAGTAATTTTGACATATTTATTGCTTTATATCGAGGCGGAGATGTACAGGAACGAGCGAATTAAACAGACAATCATTCTATAACAAGTTCACTGTTTCAGACGTACTGTACATTAACGCAATAAACGCTCTGACATAAACAGTTGTTAGGCATGTGTTTGTTGGTATTGAAGGGTCATTCTTAGTCTGCAAAGACGCTTGAAAAAGGGCGAAGTAAGGGAGGGAGTCCGGTAATTACTGCGCCACCAAAGTTGAAAGAATTTCTGTAATCGGTTGCTGTAGAAAGAAAAGTGTCGCGAAAATGGACAGCTTTGTGAAATAATAAGAACAACTTGGGTGATGTCTTAAATCGCTTTTTTGTACAGACTAAACAGAGAGAAACTGTTCTGCTATTACAAATAATTGTGGAAAAAGACATTGGTTACTACAGCAGGGGTTGTTTGGCTTTTGTTGAAGTGCCGAAATCGTGACGCCTGGAAAAGAGGCTTACCGGCAAACTGAGAGATTGCCTCGTGATAACATTCTTGGAGCCAGCGAGAGTGGGAAACTTTCTCCACTTAATCCACGTGATTTAGGGCCCACAAATTATAAATAGAAGAAGAAAGGAGACGGCCGCTTAGTGATGATCGCTGATTGAGTGTTTACAATTATTTTGACACACAATGTTTCAGTTTCGTTAATCAACTATATAAACACTGATCTCCATTGAGACAACAATTACATCATGATTTAAAGGGCCTGGGAACAATCACCGGGGCCATCTGATATGATAGATCATTGTTTTCACTGACTGTAATATGGCCCCGGATAACGATCATACTGCCCTTTAGGGGGGTTATTTACATGCGATAACGTGCGATACTTTCATCAGTTACATATTTTGCCCCACCATATAGGCACATGAGGTGTTAGGTCACCACACCCCGTGTAAATCTACTTACATGTACATGCATCTCAAGGCTATAGTTTAATGTCGTCTGTAACAAATAATGCGCTATCGTCTGCTGCAAAAATATCCAACGTATGTAAAATAATGATGTGTATGCTAAAACATTGGTACCCGCCCTGTTTCAACACTTACATGTAGGTTGCTTAACTACAGTTATATGCCTTCTTGTCGTCTGCAACTTAATGCAACTTGTCGTCTGCGATTCCTTTTATCCCTAAAAATTCTTACTGGTATTACATGTACTTAGCTTACATGTGACTCAAGGTTGTCCAGCTTTTTGTCGTATGTGGAAAGTGTGGTCGTCTGCGGATTTTTATTTTTCTCGTCTGCTTCAAATCGTTCTCGTCTGCGAAACAGTTTAGCGATTTATATAACAAGATTTGGGTCGCAAACAATTATCAAACGTGTAGCGAATTATCACAAATCGTCGACCAAAGTGAAAATGATGAATAAGTATTTGATAATTGGGATTCCTTTAGAAAACGGATCAAAAACGAGGATAATAAAATTTCACGGGAAAAGTAGACCCGGAGTTTCATTGGCGCCGAAGGTGCAAACGACAACAATGCAGGATTAACTTTTAACGTTTTGTTCAGATTAAAATACCGGTAGATTGTACTTGAAAGAACCTGAAAGAAAGCGTGTAATGAGAACCATACTTGTAGGCCATATCAACGCAATTACAGTAGAAATAAAGTTAAAGTACAGAAAATATAAAATTATGAATAATCACCATGTTACTCTGGTTAACTGTCTGTATAATTTGCTGGCAGTTTTGGTAACAGCGTTCTAAGTACGGTTTGGCGTCTTTACGCTCTTGTTCTGACATATAAATCTGCGTTCGCCCCCTTCACATTGCAGACGATAATTTGTTGAATTGTATTCTAAGCTGTCAAGATTGTTGGATTGTTTTCAGTACAAAAAACTCTGAAGACGAGTATAAATAAGTGAAATTGGACAAACATATCGGGATCGTGCGGTTGTAAAACATTCTCACTGTAAAACTGGTTTCTATGCACAAACTGAAATTATAAAACTAGGTATGCCAGAGTTCCTCTGAAGGTATCTTCCTAGCTGCATTAGACAAACTGCAAATGATTAACGCACATATATTTATTTTAGAAGAACTGTTTGATATTTACAAGGGACGTTTGACTTCAGTTAGATCTACTTTATATGTATAGACGACCTCCCCCTCGGCCCTTGTAATGCTTAAAGTACACCCATATAATCAATAACCGATCATCTGATTAATTTCGGCGACCATTTGAATTTCACTTTCAGAGAGCCGCTATATTTAAGGCTTAAACTATCGACCACACTTATACAACATTGATGACAAGTTTCAAAGTTTATTGACAAAATCCGCAGAAAACATGCTTTTGACTATTAACAAACACAAATAGATTATGTTATGGCATATATACATAAGGCGAAAGAAAACAAAATACAAAAAATACAACAAGAAGGGGACCAGTATGATACCCTGTGATATTCCTACATTGTGTATTCTTTGTATCAGCCTCGTGTCACTTGATTGTACTAAAACAACACCCTTCTCCCTCTACAATTTCATCACCCACACTTTCACATGGCTCCCGTCTAGCCGTCTAGTCTGAGAGAAACCCACAGTTTGATTGTAATACGATTATAACATTGGATGATATTTCAATAGCTTTGGAGAATAGTCGACAAGTGTCATTTCAAAGTTTGATTGCAGTTTACCAAGTTCTGATTGTTATATCAAAACAACTGTGATCAATATCTGTGATGTAATGAAACAAGCCGTTTATTAAAGTCTCCATAGATAAGAATCAGTTTTAAAGCATGCTTGACCAGGGTGTTTATTCCACTTATTGAAAGCGATCTATCAGCCCCAATAATACATATTTCATCACCACATGACACGTTATTTTGTTATCATTGGTTATCAATTAAAATGATCGCGCGGCGGGTGAAAGTAAGCAATTAATTTCACTCTCATATGGTTGACACGTACATTAGACAGGTTCTTCACTACAGTACTAAATGGAAGGTAAGATTCGGATGAGATTTCGAAACTTGAACATATCTTTTCACAACATCGGTGACATTGACCTGTTTAAATGTTCAGGATCAAGATCAGATAAACTTGTCGTGTGGTACTGAGTGCAGATATTTACCACAATGCAATACATTAATACACCATCGTCATCGTTACCTTGCAGAATATTGACACGCACTTTGATGTTCTAATTGAATAAGGGTACCACATTGTACATGCATAACGTCCGAGAAAAAGCACAGGGGCATATTTTGCGTCAATCTGCTACAACGCGTTTACGTCAAACATGTAGTTCCAAGTCATGCTGTGACGTCACGACGTTATTACATTTGTGTTCAGAAGAAGACATCAGTCATGTTACACGTTTAGACTTCATCACTCGGTTTGAGTTAATTAACATTTTGTGACGTCATGACGTTGTCTTTGTTTCCAGTAGAAGACCACTATACTTTTTGTGTTAGTTTACCATGATTCGATTTTGTCTGAAGCTACTATGTCTATCAAATCAAATTCGTTCATCGAATCAACAAGCAATGACCATAAAGGTAAACGTAGTAGGTCAAGGAAATATAATAACAATCGGACATAGGCAGTGCAACTAAATGTTGATGGCTTCTGTTTTCTCTCTATATTAAGCGTTCGGTCATTTTGGGGGAATATCAACATAAACATCAGCCAGTTTGTTAGAAACTTAAAGAATCGTAACAACTGTCTTAAGGAGTAAATTTGACGAGTTACAAAAATCTGTTACAGCAAAAATGAACTTCTCAGGAACATGGTATGAACACTAAGGAAATGATTATTTGTATTTAACATAACCAGCCACGAGTGTTCATAAAGTTTATTCCTTCCATTGTTTACACTATAACCCTTTCTTCTTGTGTTTGTTCGCCTAAGGTGTGCTCTCGACACAACATTTTATACTACACAGTCATAAAAATTATTTTCGTTTACAAATTTCGTTTCCTTTGATTTCTTGTTTTAGGCGCAACCCGGTGTTTACTTGGTGCCTACAAAACGTCGTCTGGCCACGAAACAACAGATTGCGTATAAAAGTTATGGTTTCATGAGCAAAACAATGTTGTTGAGAATTTACAATAAAATCGAAAAGAACTGAGAACCGCTTCATTTCATGGCAAACAACATAAACTATGAAAATCTGGGAAAGAGATGCAGTGTTTCCACAAAGTAAATCGAAGATTCTGAGGGCGCCCAATTAGAGGGAAGTCCCACGTTTAAATAAGCGCCTTGCTTTTTAGCAGTCCTTCAGTGCAAACATATTAACTTTCAATCATTTATCTGGTTATTTGATTCTTGATTGGCATATAGTGGCCTTGGAGTTATTATAGTTCAGTAACATGACGCTGGACTACTTTTTGTCGCGTATGAATAATTAGGTTAGTGAGTATGCGTCCATTGAACTATTACTTGAACACATGCTCTTGTGACAGTAGACAGTAGAAGCAACAACAAATAAAACATACAACAACAAGAGAATGAGCATTGCTTGTTCGACTGCATCTCCTACACTTATAGTCCAGCGTTCAACGGGTCGATGGGTACATACCTTTGCACTTATGTTCTATGTTTGAGACTTAAAATGCCCTAGAGAAAAGAAATCAGATACACATGCATTTTTTTTATATTATTCAGTTTTAAATGGTTGTTAAATGGTAAGTATATACTCGTAGGCGGAGATGCCTTCATACTAGACGATGGTTCACCCCAGTAGGTTGTGCCAGAACACCCGCATGCTGTCTAGGTGCAAACCAAATTTTGGAGCCTGTACAATTTTAAACGATCTCTGCTTGGATTAAGATATTTATGACGGCTATATAACATCATGGAAATTATATTCGCATAAAAAACTGAGATACCCATGCTTCGTCGCCAGTTTTAGAATATCAGACAGAGTTTATACGACATAATATTATTGGTGCTTTCCCATTATTCAGATGAAGCTAATGAGATAGTGTCTAAAATTCATTATTTTTCATAATAGTTCATAAAGACCACAGGCTGTCTCGAGTTTTATTGTTATCTTAACCAGAGACAGAAAAACACACCAAGAAAACTGAAGTTATCCGCATATTCAATGCCGCAGACGACAATTTTCATGTTGATCGTTGTCGACCATCTTGTTTTATGTGCATGATAATGCGTCTCTTAACTAATCCGTTCAAATGGCACAATTGCTATTTTATTTCGTTTCCAATGAAAAATTAAACGGATTTTAATTATAACAGTTTGAAAATAATAGTTTCATTGTTGTGTTTCAAAGACTTGCGGATTATGGCAGGTAAACATTGCATCGTTATTACGTTCGACTGTCGCCTGCTAATTTACCTATGTGCATCAAGTTTTGGCATTTTAGGACAGTTTACGACATAATCACTGAGTTAGTTGTCTTGTCGTAAAGTGGTTCGTGTATGCCAAAATAAACACGACGACAACCAGGTCTATCGTAATTGCAATTAATCCGCCATCGTTTGCTTTATGAAATGAAAATTATCTGATAAGAGTTGCGCCAAAGTTTATACGAAAGCGAGGCGTTTACAATTGAGATGGCGGCTAAATGACGTAATCTTGAATACAGATATTTGTATAGTCGCTAACATGAAGGGGGGCCGGGGCGTTAGTCGATAGAACAAAAGGAATCCCAGACTAGGCTTCCCTTGTCTTTTATACTCATATACACAGTTGCAATATAACCCTTTATACATAGGTAACAGGAACAGTGAGACGCACAACTCCACAAAAGTGACAAAATACATAAAAGTAATACTAGCGTGCAAAAAGTGAACGGAATAACTCAAAGAAACGCTGTCGACTGTATCTTTTGTTGCGCGAAGTATGAAAAAAACAAAGACTTCCAGCAAAGTTTTTATGCTACTTTCTTTCACTCTGCTTCCATGTTTATGCCCATTTTCTCAGTTATGCAACACTCCTCCCTTCCTGTAACACGTTGGTCGTTCAACAGTGATAATCCGCCAAGTTTACGACCATCATTTTTGTACCTTAAACCCTTGAGTAATCGTACACCAGCCTACAATTGACGCCAGATTGCCAAGTGTATAGGCCATATACTTTATAGGCCCACTAACCATAACTCGAACATCTACTCTACTTAGGGTTGAAAGCAGAGATGGTGTGTTTTTTGTTGCTGTTGTCATTTCTTTTGTAAGAATTGTATTGTCGTGCTTCTTTTTACTCTCCACCTCTTCCAGAATGACACACCAAGATAACGTTGTTCATATGGTTTGATCAAAGATTTTGTTTGCCTGATTGGTTTACTTGTACAGTATAAGCAGAAACGAAACGTTATCCAGCAAGAACACATGAGTGATTAACTGACTCCGTGATCCTGTATGTTCTTTAATCATCCTTCAATTACTCCTAGTTCTCGTAAGTTCTCGTATCGCAGTGAGAGCCAAATAGTTCTCGATATGTAATCATTATAACATATACTGCAGGACAAGAAAACGAACACCGACTATAAAGGTGAAAGAAAACGAACACCGACTATAAAGGTGAAAGAAAACGAACACCGACTATAAAGGTGAAAGAAAACGAACACCGACTATAAAGGTGAAAGAAAACGAACA
>ENA-OREC01000059-OREC01000059.1-marine-metagenome-genome-assembly--contig:-NODE-59-length-25408-cov-12.905965_pt1 | contig 25408 bp, 6 predicted proteins | sample MGYA00248626_ERZ508543 | MGnify/ENA primary metagenome ERZ508543 (study PRJEB26211, sample SAMN05518279) | marine metagenome | isolation source: Puget Sound, Washington, USA | host: Bankia setacea | place...
CTGTACAAACGTGTACCAAAACTATACTTTAATTAAAACACATGAACATTGGTGGCACATGTTCTGTACAAACGTGTGCTTAACAACAAATTTTGAAACTGACCACCTCGAAAATGATGAGATAAAAAAGTGTACTGGTTATGTTGGTGGCTTCATATTTCTTAAACAAGGTGACTGGTACTCGTAATATTTTGGAAACTTACTTAGGGGATATGTATCTTTAAGAAGTTTGCAGTATCATGCCATTTTATAAAAGTCAAAATTTCGATTTTTATTTCCCCCATTTGTCACCCCTACGTGAGAATGAGTCTAATGCAAATCGTATACAAGTATATCATTGGTTTGCATATGGTCCTCCTTTGGGTTCAACTGATCGGAGATTCGTTTAAAATGTTAACAAGTTTGAGCAATTTCGTTTTAATTTTCGAATGCTATAATATCGTTAATACGTGTTTTAATGTGTGTTAACATTAATCGGTGTCCTTCGGTATTGAACGTAACGTCGCGCATAACATTCACGCCCTGTCTTGGACAACAAAAGATTAACAGTGAATACAGACATATATTTTATATAAGACTTATAAATACATAAATTAGATAATACATTTCCACAATAACACTATCGAGAGTTATCACTTATTATGTTTAAGCTGTTAACCATTGATCAAGTTAAACAATGTTTGCTGTAGGGACAGGTCACGTACTGATTGGTTGAATGTTGAATGGATTCAAGCGTTTGACAAGATGATGATGCACGAACAATGAGTTTGGCCTACAGTTACGAAATGGTTACATGTAGCTATTTTTCTACAAATCCTCCAACGAAAAGTGGTTAATATATCATACCCATTTGTTCCTTCTTGCAAACATGTTTACATAGTGACTCACCGATAACCTACAAGTAGTTATGACTTGGTACACGTGTTACCTACTTTATGCACGAGTAATGCACGACGTCGATATTATGTTATCTCAAAACGTTGTCGCTTGGGCTCCTTAAATAATTGTAACATGTGTTTCCTATTGCACTGTATACTAGATAGATAGGTAATGTTGATGATGGAGATACATTCATAAAGGCTGATGTTTGAGATTGCGAAAGTAAATTTAGACAATACTTTAGTGCACGTGTTACGTGGCTTGGTTTCTCACTTTCTGTTATTTTTACATCGTTTTAAATAAGCCCAGCGGACTCGCGCGCAGCGTGCTTTCATTGCTTTATAAGTGTCTCTAACATTTCTTATCTTGTTCCACATCATATCTCTACTACAACATCTAGGAAATCTTTAGTAACATCTAACATATGTATAACATTTAAAAGTTGTGGAGGAAGTGTACGAAAACTGTAGCTGTCCGAGTTGTTAGGATATATTAGTAAAGTGTGTGGCGCGCATCAATGGGAAGTTACATGTAGAGTTACCAAGTGCTTGTGGTCGTATGAATGAAACTAGCAGGGAGACCACGTGACTGTGTTTATATATGGCAGTTATTATGTCACTGACTTCCTTTACTAGCGAGTTTAACATAATGCTACACAAAGGTGCAATTACTTTCATAATAATGCGTAACTTCATTGTTATATCTCCACTTTCGCCACCCAACTTCTGTCCTTTTTTATAGCCGGAAAGATGGTTTCATGGTTCTAATCTGGAAAGTCGCTATTAATTATGCAAACAATTCTCAATGATAACATCTAGTACACAATCATGAAGAGGACTAGTATCGGTTTACAACGTTTTACATCATCGAATAAAATATTATATGAAACGATCACGTGGTTTAACAACGGTAACTAAATTCGCGAGATATTCTGACCTCCGATTAAGTGTGCTTTTCAATGTCAGACATTTTTCCTGTTTGTAGAACTAGATGCATTACATAAGGCTTGGACATCTAGACTCGTTGCATTCAGTTTATACTAGTTTACTTAAGATCGATGACGAAACAAGCATTTCGACGTATGTAAATCACGCTCCTATCCGTTACTGGAACAAACCAGTACTTAGCAATGATGGTATGATTTCTCACACAATGAAACAATGGGATTCTTTGATGGGTTTTGAACTAACGCCTTGCATCCCTCGAATACGATGTAGCAACTAGGCCACGTCACACACGTTACATCTGACAGATAGTTTACCAATTTACAAAACGAAAAATGAAATGTGCTTGTATTGTGGAAACGTATTTGTCTTATCAGGAAACACCTATCTGGTAAAGGATTTTCATTTATAAGTGACAACCCTGTATGTGCATTATAGTCCAGAAGATGTAGGACTATTTATTTATCTACTTTAAATACACGAGGCGTTGGAGAGCCACCATGCATGTCTTTTGATAGGTTTTAACCCTGTGTTATTTTATTGCTTCTCTTTCGCGTTGGTCTTATCGTGTCTTTAAAGTTTATAGAAATAGAAATACATCTTGTTTCCTTTTTTACTCAACAAAGTTTAGAGCGTAGTCATGTTTACTGCTGGTATAGTTCACCTCGTGTAACCTTGGTTTGACATCACGCACACCGCCGCGCACTGCTTAACTGATAGCTGGATACACCACCAGCCCGTGCGCACGTGGTGAGGAGCAGGTGGTCGAAGAAGCGCGGTAGCTGTATATGTTATGAGGGGTGGGTTTTTTAAACGTGTATTTTTTTTCAACGCCAATTGCATGCTATTTTACGTTTTATACTAAAACCAAACTCTACACAGAGTTACTTCCCATACAATATCTATTCTGCTTGTCAGGGGAGCTCAATATGTAGGAGATTGCTAACTGACAACTAGGACTTTGTAAAAAAAACTGTAATCAAGACCCGATTAAAATGTGTGTGTTCTACTAAAACTGAACTACTACAAGTGTGTTTTCCGATTTGTTGTCCACTTGTTGTTCTTTCTGCTACCGTTATTATCTTTTACTTGTATTTGGACAATTGTAACAGTGTATTCATATACGTGTCATTGAACGCTCCTACAATACCATGGTTGAGATAAGCCAACAAACACAAAGCTAGAAAGATACCTTCATCATTGTTTGGATGTGGCTAAAGCTTAATTTCACTAAATACGAAACCTATAATTAGCCATAAAGATGCAAATGATATTTTCTGCAAAAACTGTTAGTGGGAAGCAATGACTTCGCTCCACGTGAGGCATATCCGATGCTTGTAAAACATGTGCTGAAGTTCAGATTGTGACAAACTTCGTTACTGCTATAGGCTGATGAACCCTGATTACAAAAACAAAACAATATCCAAAATGAGGACATTCACATGATCATAACCATGGAATGCACAGTTACTGTAAATCTCTTCCCAAAGTTGTCGTTCCCTTTCCATTCACATACTCGGTATTAGTGTTATGTTGTTTGTAAAAGAACGACAATTCTTGGCAGATATTGAGTTGCTGTAGGAGGGCATCGTGTGATTTCCCATCCTCGGAACCCAGGCTACACTCATAACATGTATCAGACATATTAAACAGTCGTATGAATAACCCCGGTATCAAGGATGGTAAGTGCTTAGAGTAAGAAACCGCCGCTTGGTCGGAACAGGTTAAAGAGCAACCTTGAAAGGAACACTCACTGCCCTTTAGATACATTCACTATTATTTTGGTGCTAATTGATAGCTGACTTATCTCGATACAAGATTATTCATTGAGTATCATTGTTGAACAGAAGTCTATCGAAATAAATATCTTTATCCATATATATATATATAGTACAGAACAAGTACGTAACACTGATCCCAGTCAGGACAAGTACGTAACGCTGGTCCCGGTCAGACTTTTAGTACGTAACGCTGGTCCCGGTGAGACATTTATTACGTATCGCTGGTCCCGGTCAGACATTTAGTATGTAACGCTGGTCCCGGTCAGACATTTAGTATGTAACGCTGGTCCCAGTAAGACATTTAGTACGTATCGCTGGTCCCGGTCAGACTTTTAGTACGTATCGCTGGTCCCGGTCAGACATTTAGTACGTATCGCTGGTCCCGGTCAGACATTTAGTACGTAACGCTGGTCCCGGTCAGACATTTAGTACGTAACGCTGGTCCCGGTCAGACATTTAGTATGTAACGCTGGTCCCAGTAAGACTTTTAATATCTGCTATGTACACTAGTTGATATGACAGTGGTTGTAAAATGTATGTGTGTTGCTATGTTGATTGGTACGATTTTTATTATCAGCATCGCAGTTTTCCCAAGGTGGACACATACTCTACTGGGCAAAACCTTTCTCTACTGTATCTGAACCAGTACTAAGCATCATTATCTGTGTACTCAAATGACAGCTTGTCCACATAAATCATCTTTTGTGAAGTTCGGTATTTGGTGATTATTAATATCAACAACACAACACATGGATACATATTCAAAGTTTTATTTCTAAGGTCAAAAACAAACCAAGGGACAACAAATTCATAACATATGGCCACTACTTATACCAAAAATAAAAACGTAATACTTGTTGGATGGGGATTGGATACTTTATACACATGTACAATGCTGTATTTCTACCATGCATGTTTATATGTCAGGTAATATATTTGTATAAGTTTACTTTACTTTATAGAACTATAGTAAGTGTAAACTATGTTAGATATTTGATAATACTGGTCACATTTCTTCACATGTACAATTTGGTATTTTTAGCAAACAAAGAGTTTTTCATTGAACTACATAGCAGTTAGATAAAAGTGCACAATTGCTTTATTTCCATCAACAACTTTGAACACTTTTGAGCTGTTTCTACCTCCGTTTGAAGTTAAAAATCGTAAGGTGTTTTAAGATGACCACATTTCTTCCTCATTTAAAATAACTGCAACTTAAAACAAACAAACTGTGGTGGTCTTGCTAAGTGTCTATTAACAGGTGCTTCAATAACTGTGAGAGACAAGTAACAATAATACACTTACAGTTACCGCATTACTATATATAGAGATCAGAGACAAAACAATTCTGCTTGCATGGAGGATTTGTTCCCTTAAAGTAAATATTTTTAGCAGTTGTACGGTTATAGAGCACTAAAAGGACAGAACCTGAATTCCATTGTCGTTAATAGTCAGATTCATAAAACATGTTTTCCCTAAGAAATGAGAACAACAAAACATTTAAGTTGAAATCGCTGTTAGTTAAAAACAACCCACAGTTAGTGTTAACGCTCTAAAACAAGGTTTAAACAAAAACAACAAACAGCCACGAAGTATAATCTTTTTTTCCCACAAAATATTGAAGCTTCAAGTTTGGGAAAAAAATCAAATAAAACAATCAAACCTATTTAAAATATCAAACTCTTTTAAGCAAGTATATGTTTCAGTTGATATACTAGTGAAAATAATTATTATAGTTTAATTTTTTATGTTTTTCCCCCCAAAAAATCCAATAATATTTTTATAATAATTCAAACTTCAAATACTTCATGAATGGACTGTCACATGTTACCCTTCACTGTACTCTCCTATATAGCTTCAATAAATAACATAAATGGTGGTCCAGAAGATATAAGTCTTTAAATACTGAACAGTAAACAGTATATTACAGTCATGGCAAAAAACACTTAAATTAAACGAATAAATAATATAATAACTTAATTAGTATTTCAACTATACATCATACAAGGTTAATTATACACAATATACAAAGTAATAGTATGTATGATTTGATTGAAATGTCACAAGTACATACACATATACATAGGGTCAGTATATTTGGATAGGTATAGGCACTAGCCCATGTAATATATGAATTTATGACATTTCAATCAAATCTAGCATTAAAAGTGCCCTGAATATGTAGACTTTTGGTCCTTCAACAAATGAAGCATGCTTGTATACATCATAGACATACATGTAACAGTTAAATAATTATTGTTAAATGTTATGCAGCTGTTTGTTCCCCTCAGGAAAATATTTTTTTAAGGATGTTGAGTGTTTGTAAAATTGACAGAAGGTATAATATTATGCCATGTTTTGAATAAAGTCATTTTGTTAAACATGTTTTGAGATATCTTTTTTCTTCAACATAATCTTCTAATAATGTTAAGAAGTTATCAACAAGGATTGTCATGTATATTGCTTGATAGTTCATTATGTATACATGTATAAATGAGAATAAATGAGATGTCATGGAGATGCTTTGATGCCTGTGTCGTTGATTTACTTGGCGGAGCAGTCTATGGGTTGATGGTACATGGTAGAGTTAGAGCTGTCGGGTGCTGGGTGGTGATACAGGCTCCCTCCATTCTCCATAGAACTCATCATCCTCTCACGGAACAGGTCCAGTCGCTGTCCCCTGCACAGGTCAGAGGTTGGAGACAGGTCAGTTTGGTCTGGTGACATGTGACTATCATCAAGGTCAGCATCATTGCTATGGTAACTATCACAAGCACTACCTGGCGACCCGGGCTGACTCCCAGAATGGTTAGATTGTTGTGTATCAGTTTTGCTCATAGAGTCATCATGTTTATTGTCAAATGAATTTAGATGGTATCGTTCAAAGTGGAACTTATCTGAATGACTTTGGTCCCTCGAGTTCTCACTTTTATCGTCCATCATAGAGATGCTTTTGCTTGGACTATCCGGATTATCAGAGACTTTGTCAAACTTCTCATATTCACCATTGTCTATAAGCGCAATGTCATGCATATCACCAAACTCACTCATCTCTTTGATTGCTGCCTCTGTAGTGTGTTGTATAAGCATGCTATAGTCCATACTGAGACCCGCTGGTATACAGTTACCCGTCTTCCAGTGAGTTTTCAGTCCACTAGCACTTATATACTTTCTACTACACTGTGGACATTCGTAAGGTCGCTCGTTGGTGTGTAATCTCTTGTGAAGTTTTAGATGAACGAATTGCGTAAATTTGGCCGGACAGAGCTTACATTGGAAAGGTTTCTCACCGCTGTGCAGTCTCATGTGTGTTTTTAGGTTGGATGTAGAACTAAAGCGCTTGTGACACACTTCACATTCATGTGGTTTCTCACCGGTATGCACTAGATGATGTTTCTGTAGATGGGCTAGCTGAGTAAAGCCTTTACCACATGTTTTACACACAAATGGCCGTTCACCGGTGTGAGTTCTTAGATGTACCTTGAGGTTAGACAGCTGACCAAATGTTTTCAGACAGAATTTGCACTCATACAGCATCTTGCCGTCTTTCTTTCTCAGTGGGTACGGCAGAGATCGATGGCCGCGAGTGTCGATACCACCTTTAGGTTTGGTTAGATTCAGGACTTGTTCTCCCAGTGACTGTGCCGGAAGACTTGAAGGTGGACGGTGGAAGGGGCCATGCTGCATATGAGGGGCAGGATGAGGTAATGGAGCCTGTGGTCCCCCTGTAGGATTCATTTGAGGGAAACCAGGTGGGAACATTGGCCATGGTGTTGGGTAGTGACTGAATGGATACATCGGAGCAAATGGATACATGCCGTGTAAGCCAGTTGGAGGGAAGTACAAAGGTCCTGGTCCACCTGGTAGCTTTCCCATTGGTCCTCCACCTGACATAAACTTACTGTACATCTCTTCAGGAAATGACTGCATGAACGGGTTCAGGGCTGGTTGTTTGTCTGATAAACTATGTGGAAACTTTAATGGCAAGCTGGGAAACGACTCAGATGATGGCACTTTCAGGTCTTTTAATGACTCTGTATCTGGTTTCCTGTCAGTTTCAGACCTCATGGACTCTTTGGTGTTTGGCCTCAAATCTAGACTAGGAGTGTATTTAGGTTCTTTCCATTTCTTATCCAAATCATCAGCACTTTCCTTCATCTTTTTCAGAAACAGATTCTCATAGAAGTCTGTTGAAGGCATACGTTTTGGCGAGCTGTATGCATGTTTCATTGGAGACGGTGCCATTATGCTAGTTAAACTGTTCTTTATATTAGGTACTGGTGAGATTTTACTTGTGAATGCACTACCTGTGCTGTAGCCTAGTTTGGGACTTTTGAATGGTGAAAGGGACTCGTCATTGTGGTTTGAGTGGCGTTTTCGGTGTGTACTATGATCAAAGTCGTCACTTGTAGGGCTGCCGTCTCTCTTGTGTAGGCTGTAGTCTATGGCATCCTCTCTTACTCCGCTATCATCACTGTCACAATGCTCCTCCTTGCCCACTCGCTCCGTAACCTTGGCAACTGCCCTCGACGACTGACGATTCAAACATAGGTGGCGCTCTTCTATATACATTGGCAGAGGAATAGGCTGATCGACTGCTAGACGTTCTGAAAGCAGAAGAAAATACAAAAATAAAGATATGGTCATAATTCTCTTTTAAAAACCCTCAACTCTAGGCAATGTGTAATGAAAGTGTTTGATCAATAGTTTTCTGTACACACATAAACATACCCAAATTTCATTTATATCATTTATTCTGAATAGACGAATAACTTCAGTTTAATTGTTACCTAACCATGACTGCTCTTTTTCAATGTTTATATAGCCTCTACAATCCTGATATCATTCAAGTCATTAACTGACAAGTCATTAACTGACAAGTCATTAACTGACAAGTTTAGGAAATATTAGAATATCTCAAAGAAAAACTGATTTGATAAGTTCTTTGGGTAGGCACTCTTCAGAAGCTATGTTAAACATTCACATACTTGACGTAAACACTTGAACATTTCAACTGTTATTTAAACCTATAAAACACTTCTACCAGTTTTACTTTCTGTGGTTTTGGGTTTTAGGGATAATACTGCGTGGTATCAGAGAGGCAATCTGATTTAAGCCCAGTTAACTACACCAAACCCATGCATACTGGGCGACGAGGGAAAGTAATGAATGTTTTTGAAGATGGCAGATCCTATTTCTATCCATTTTATTACATCCTATTTACATTTCAAATCCCACTAACAGACATTTGAACCTGCAGATTTATTCTAGTCTGTAACCATGTACCTTATAATAGAAATATTGCCCAGTATTTTTATCTCATTTTAATACTGTCTCCTGCATATACTACTGCCCTGCAATCATATATTTAAATTTCATGCAGAATGAGAGAACACTTTCAGCAATAAACTATGTACTTATATGTGGGAGAATGTGTCAAATGCGGCTCACCTTCCAGTTTTGACAGTAATTCAAAGCTAGTTTAATTATTATTGTATCAAATACAGTAATGTGATGCCAATTTACTTTCATTCTTAATGGGTAAGGAGAGATGTGACAGTATAAGGCATCAATTATAGATCTTATATTACTGGACTATTATACTGGCTGGATTACAGGCCTTAGGATATTAGGTGTTTAGGCACAGATGACAAGACTGTATTTTCTAATATTATAATAACTAATAAATGTAATATGTATTGTATCCGGGGGTACACTTGCAATTGTTAAAGGTTAATAGTTGGGCTTATTGGCAACTGGATGGTACAGGTGTTTACAGTCATGAGAAGTATTGTATTTCTGTTCACATGTTAAAGAAATACTTGCGGTTTTGTTTTTAATGTCAATGATAAAAATATAAAAACAATTTTGAAAAAATGGTTAAAAAATGTGTTACAGTGCACTCAAAATCACCTTTTTAGTTCCTTATTTTCTGTATTATAACTAATGTTTCTTTGTTACTGTCCATTATTTCTTAGAACGGGAAAATATTTGGAAACTTATCTTACAGCATCAAAAGTTTAGCATCTTTTTAATAAAATTTCCTTGATGCAACGAGAAAAGCACAAAAAAGGGTGATCATTTGGGTTTGGACTGGAGTAAATCTTCCTGTTTCCATGGTTATGTATCGTATGTACCCAACAGTGGCAGTTTTAGTTTCCTTATACCCAGCACTGTATCACCACAAACATTTCTAGTCAAACACCCACATCTTATTCCTTTATAATGAAAATTACTAGTTCGATCTTTTGTTACAATTTCAGAAAATATTTTATTCGTTGAAACAAAGCCAACAAAGCATGACAAAGCAAAGTGTCAAAATATTCAATCCTTTAGCCTATAAGTTCAACTAAGGGGAGTAAAAACTCAATGATGATAATTTGACTTACTCCACGCTTGAAGCATTTCTTCTCCAGTTTTGGGCACGTTCAGTCTCTCTGCATATTCCCTGCTGTACCAGACAAGGAGCTCCGTGTTTGGAGGTATCGGCTTGATCGTGTAAAAATAAATGTCAGAGTCGATCTGACACGCTATCAGGTTTTGCTGGCTAGAGTTGTAGCTGAAGTTGACGTAATGCATCCAGTTACTGCGGCTCGTGTCCCCAACGTCCATATATTTGCACGTCTGGGTGTCTTTAAATATCTGTGAATATAGAACAAAACAATTTAATTTAGAAATACAGTTGAATTAAAGTTCTAAAAATTTATCTATTGAAGTTTACTACCTGTAGCAGAATTTATAAAAGGTAAACACAATTTCTGTGAATAAAAAAATAAAATCATTTAATACAAAAATTTAGTTGAATCCAAGCTCTAAAAATCTAATTATTGACCTTTACTACAGGTGAGTATAATACATGTAAAAATTATACCTGAAAATGAAATATAAAGTCTACCAACACCAAATCCATAGGCTAAGTATAGTAACACTAATGCAAGTAATGTCCACTTGTATTTTAATATAGCTAAGGGTAAAGACGTGTAAATTCATAAATGCTGAAACAGAGTCAATTTCAAAATTTGGGTCTTTACATAGTACATCTATTACGTTTACATCACATTGCCAATCTGATAAATCACAAAAATTAAAAGGAGTTCTTAGATCCTATGTCTGATTGCACAACTTCATTTATTTATTTTCCTTGTTCAACATGCGGTGTGTTTTATTTAACTTTACAGAATACAACATTGTAAGAGACGGAGAATCTGTGAATAGCGGTGCAGTTTTATTTCAGGATTTTATGATAAATAATAAATTCTGACATTCACTCTTTGGATAATAATTTACAGCATTTTCACTCTAAAACCGCACACAAGTCATTATCTTCTTTAGTGCTTGCTTTTTTTGAAAGTGCTTTAATGAACAAAAGTAAATTCAGTCCAAATTTTATTAACTTTTATATCTGTGTAAAGCTATTAAATGATGATTGATAAATGTATCCTAAAATATTTTTATTAAAGCATTTTTAATTACCATAAATGCAATCTACCGAGTTGTGTATGCCATTTTTATCACTTCAAACCTCAACCATGATTTACAATATAAATTCATAAAAAAAAAATCATTGGACGTCCATTTTGGTGAATTTCTTCCATATTTTCCCAGAGTTCTTGCAGCGTAGCGAAAAGAAGGTTTGGAGTAATTAGTCACTGTAACTAGCTTCTCTATAAATTTATTCCATGATTAAATTTAAATGCGTGGTAGATGAATTACAGGGTGTTTGTGAAGGTGGACTATGCAGATGTCTATTTACCGTCATTTAGTCGAGATGTTGATCTTAATGCAGATAGTTCATGATTAATTAGCAACTTGACGGCAAACTAAACTGCCAGACAGTCGAGATTCTCACTTTCTATTTTGAAATCCTATACCTGCTTTCATGCTATACGAATCACCTTTGACACATTAAATAATAAGCCCTTAACTTTACATTTTATCTCTCCCCCCGGCTTCATAGAGGAATACAAACGACATACAGAAATGAAAATTGAAATCCATTAACATATAAAACATGGTATTAATAATATGTTAGGAAAAAAATCAACAGGAGGATAAAGCTGAAGCCCATCATCTTGGTACTTCATACTCATAAGGAATGGTGTATTTCTTACAGTTTATTAGGTACAAATTAACAGGAGGGGCCAGATATGAGTGGAAATAATAGCATTTTAAAAGGACAATATCTCTTTTCTCCCTATCGAGGCTGTGAAATGATTTACCCGACATAAAGTGAAATAAAAATATTAATGATAAACAACATGTACCAATAATGATCTTGAGCACCAAATTTCACAATTACAAAAAATGTTCGGAAGGTGTCAAAGAAATGTAGGTGTCAGCAATTGTGTCTACAAAATGGATGTGAGGTACTGTATGATGACAATAAACCAGGCTTTACAAATTGCGGACAAACATAGTGATGAAGTATGTTTCTGATGCAGATTCTTGTTTGCATCTTAATGCACTTTCTATGCAAATGATTTCATACTTCAGCCTTATGGAGATATATCAATATTATGATATCGTCTTGTCAAAGCTATAGAAAGTTTATTCACATTTTACGCACTTAAATGGTTATTACTGACGACATTTTTCATGAAATTAATAATTTATGAGCCATTATAAATTAGAATTTTGGAGATTATATGAAATTTTGCGGGAGACGTTTTATAGTGTTAAGCATTCTAGGAGACAAACTGGCTACTAGCTATATAAGTAACTTGAGAAGCAGAGATGTAAAAGCAGTCTCCTATCTGAACTATAAAAGTGAAATGAGCATGTACCAAAGACACAGCGGTCCAGGTTTCTCTAGTGCTGTATTAGATGGTAGTGAGTAAGAACGGAAATCAGTGTGATCTAACATTTTTATACTCTATTAAGCACTTCCTTGTACCATTTGCTTCACAGACAGAGGTAGTTGTGATAACACTATCAGCACGTCTACAACAAATTATAACTTTCATCATGATGTATTAAATACTTAAACTGATACCAAGCTACAACCAGTAGATCTATCTGGGTGAACGGTCTAATTTAAAATCTAATAGACATATGTAACTGCTGCTTAAATGTTTCTTGAAAAAAATGTGTCACTTTTTACGATAATGTTTCTGTATAAAAACTCCCTGAACTCCTGTGTTTTTTTTCTAATGTAAAACATATATTTATCTGTAAGTTCTGGTAAAGTTTATTGTTTAAAGGCCTAAAAAAATTCAAGCCAGTTCAATAAAATTCAGAAAATAAATCTATATTTACTACAGTATAACAGTTGTGGCATTATTATTTTATAATGGGTTTAGCAGTTGTATTTGTTTGTCCAAGGATGATGTTAATGTATTTTTTCTTGCCTTTTATTTTAGTTGAACAAAGTGACAATTGACACCAATATACAAAGCATGCCATCAGTCTTACCAACTGACATTAATAACTTTCTAATATTCTATATTTGCTAATTAAAATATAAACCCAAAAGTCAGCTTACCTTCCATGCACAGATCCTGTTGGTATTTGGGCGTCTTGCTGGCTCTTCGGGCGTTACAATGCCGTTCAGAGGACCGAACCGTGTACCCCGTGGTATGTAGTCTACACTCCAAACACCCTGACCCTGAAAATATACAAACATCATGTGTAATATAAAATAATATCAAATATACCATCACCATAGTTCAAGTATCTTTATAACATTATTAATTTTCATACATGATCCTTTTCCATCTACTAATATGATAATCAAGTTACAAATGATTTCGTGACCATATAGTAATAAATATCACTAAACAGTTACCATTCAATTTGTGATTTGTCTAGCTTCTGACAACAACATTTATACAAAATATCAAACAAATCTACCAGCATTGATAAACATCTTATTATTTACAAGGACATTTTCAATAAACAAATTAATGAGTTGGGAACTATGAAAGGTCACAGAACTTCCGATAAACCAAAGAAACTGGGAACTGGTCATAAAAAACAAGAAAACTAGGAACCGGTCAGACTGTTTGCCCTACCCCAACTGATAACGAGGCTCAAGACAAAATAACTTCTATGAAAACAAACCACCTGTCTGAATATGGTAGAGCTACCGGATAGATCATCTGACCATTCAGAAAATCGTTATCTCACAGAAACTTGATTAATCACAATTTACCGCACTTATTACATGTATATAAAAAATCCGGATTCAATAAGTCCCAGGTATATAATATTTTTATGATGTCTTATGGAATATTATTGTATCCGATATGTTCCTACCTTTTTTTAAATCATTATAAAATCCAGGAAGTTCACTGAACAGTATCAAAACACTATTACCCACAGGACAGCAATTTGTAAATGAAAAAAAAATCAACTTTAGAAACCAAAAGCACAACAAAGCTCAAAGAGAATGCAAGCCAGAGAGAGCTGAGTGGTTACAGAGGAAAATCAAACAAGTTTTATATGAAATCAGACTTAAAGATAACAGTCTCAATTTTTTGATGAAATGATAAGTAAGTGGCTGCCGTATGGTTCATCCCTTGATGCTACTGGAGCCAAGCAGCTGGTTGGCCGTGTGTTCCTCCACTAGCTGCTGATAAGCCCCTCTGGCTGTTATCTGAAGAGTATCAGCGGGGGTTGCAGTGCCGTATCAGCGCGGGAGATAACCCGGCACTCTGGCAGGTACCAGAAACCTGCTCACTTCCAACAGCAGTTAATCATATTGCAGATAAAAACTATAATGTTCTAAATAGTGAAAGCATAAAATATTACCATCAGATTAGTGAAAATTACTGCTTCCAATCGCACAGGAAATTATGACTGATGGGGACTATGATACCTGTTTACTGCAGCCTTGTAGCTGAACAACACTTGTAGATAGTACCTAGAGGGGACTTGCAGCCTCACAGACCATCCTGTATATAGGTTATCAAGATTCAACATAATCCACCAATCATTACATGAACTCACGTAATTACAGGCCCTTCTTACACAAGCACTAATTACTGTCAATTTAAACTCCACTTTTGGTTTATTAATGCTTTTCTACAAACATGTTATCATTGGATGCTTATCAAGAAATAGTACAGTTTTTATTACCTGATACATTGAAAAAGATATTTGAGGTTTAATTATTGCAGTTATTATATTTAAGAGAAAAGCTACATTTGGCATTATCTATTATCTTAATTTTTTAATGTATCAACATATATTCATAAGAAATTATCAGTTCTGCCAACAAAAACTTTTTTTTGATAGAGTTACATGTGTTTTCACATTTTATGATATTTCATATCAAGACAATGATACTGTGCTTCATTATATACCAAAGTCTCCTGATGCCAAACACTGTAATCAGTTTCAGTTTCAAATGCCTTGAAAGATCTGTGATACAATATCTGTGTCTGTAATTAAATTAATGCAATAGGAAGCAGGCACTGCCCTGCAATGGCCTGCGCACGTTTCCCGTGTACCGAGGCAACAATCACGGACCATGCACAACAATCTGCCAGCCTCGTAAATGAAAACATCAGTGTCAAGTAAAAGTCATCAGACAAAGATCAAGCAAATCTGTCTGTATCACATGCTTTCAAATAGAGCAGAAAATTACTGCACACGTCTGGGCTACTTTATTGATTACAGCAAACCTTATCAAATATTTGAGGCAATTGTATCTAGAAAACATTCTTCATGAAAAACCAATCTTGAAATCCACCCAGACACTGTTTCATTGCTCAAGATTTCTCTGTTACTGTAAAACGGTGCAGAAATCTAATACCATAATGAAGTAATAACTCATATTGTGCAATCCTGTTAATACTGTAATAATGACATTATGCACACAATATGCATTCTAGTTTATAATGCTCTGTACATTGGAGATCACTCATTATCTATCTATTGAAGTATTATTGAATTGTAATTGAAAATTGGATAATTTAGTGGCATATCATACGGAATAAAAATACTGGATAATTATTTCATGGTTTGTAAAGTTAATAATTGTCATTCAGGAATATGTATTACACTTGCATTTTATCCTAATATGTTTTTAATATACAGTTGGTGCTAATCTGGTCCTTGGATTTTTTTGGTGAATTTTACATTTTTGTATTTTCTATTTGTAATCTTAATGATAAACCAATAGCCTGCTTGTGTGGAATTTTGGGCACTTTTGTTACCTTTACAATGGTATAATGCACGTCATCACCAGGGTGGGAAACACAAAATCTTAATTTAACCACCTGACAAAACTTCAGGGGTAATCGGTTCTCAACTTGCCAGCAGAATTATTGTTTATATAATACATGGACAGCCGTGTCAATTTTTTATCTTCACTTTCTCAACAGTTTGGCTAATTTTCTGTGAATAACAAACTTTACCTCCAGTTCTCTAATATTTGTGTTAGATAACAATTTAAGCCTTATTTCACTTTGATTGACACAAGAAGGCACAGGGATGTGGGTTTATCTTTCCTTCACAATCGAAAGTTACTGAAAGTTAGCATATTTTAGGATTATTACTGATAAAGCGTTGAATATTCAATAAACAATGGATAAGATGATGTATGACTGGGGTATATAACTGTACAAGTGACATATATACTGCACGGTACTGACACTACAGGGCAGTCGTTATCACCATATATAAACAGGATGCCTTGGCTAATTGACCAACTGTATGTGGTTATTGGACAGTACGGGGTAGGGGTGCTGGAATGTACCGCAAGTACCACGAGTAACTGCTGAATGATAAAATAACGCTTTCCTCTAATATCTGCCATCATTCTATTAACCACCGCCAATTGAAATTTCTCAGTGCTGTAAATTCCCATAACTTGTAATTGTTCAGTTAACTAATAACTACTTTTATTCAAAACACACTGAAAACTCACATCTAAAACCTTAATTGGATTTTTTTTTTTTTTAAAACAGCTCTTTTTAAGGAGCCCTATTTAAGTGTCCAGTCCCAAAATAATCTCTAGCACATAACAGCTACTCAAGCACACCATATTAAGATTCAAGGGGACTTTTTTCACATGGATTTTGCTATAATATGTTACTAGTTCTGTTCTGAGACATAGACCTTCATTGCTCAGGCAATACACTTTATCAGTCCAATAAACATCAACCAGTTTTTTCCTTTTTTTATCATCAACTGTTGTAAATGACTGTTTTATGAATGCATCGGCTAGTTGACTCCCATCACGTATTGTCACTCCTCGGCTTGTGTTTAACTTCGGGCCATAATTTCATCCTTCAAAGTTGCCATCTTCCAGTAACAATGTCTGAATATCTTCGTTTCAAGTCTAACATGTTGTAACCCCCACCACATTATACTATCATTATCACAAACATAAACAGTTTTATACTTCATTGAAATCTCAAGAATACGTTATGTGTTTACGCCAGTATATAATGTCTTTATCAATATTGTAGTTTAAAGATGAATATCTCTGGCCTGTTTTACATCTGTTTTCCAGCTTTCATCTATTTTGCTTCTTATACTTCTGGAACCATAAACTAAACACTTGCTACATAATAATAGAATCTGATACCATCTTTCCATAAAAAAGCGAAGATGGCATATGAGATTTGTTTTTTTTAGCTGGTTTGAAATTTATGGTTACATAGGTAAGGAAGGTAAGATGCCATCAGATTGCGGTGTTGTCTGTACGCATGAAAGTGTTGTCATAACGTGTAAGACACAATCAAACCCTGACCACCTGGAGTATATTATAATCAGCGAATCTCTCTAGGTCTTATATACAGTTACATGAAGACAAAGTGACCGCTAGCACCTATAAAACATGAGACATTTATCGCTATGACGAAAGTCAACTCATTTCACTGCTATCCACAGACGTTTCTCTTTACAGGAAATGAAACCATACCAAGAGATGATATCAAACCCCTCAAAGAAAATACATATTATATTATACTGATGTTAATCTAAAAGAAAAAGTTTAAACAAATCCAGTCTGCTCCATTTTCTGCTACCTATCATATTTGATGGAAAAAGTATGAGTTGTGATAAAGGAACAGGTGAAACTGGTGAGAAGAGTGCTTAAGATGTACCGTAAAACCTCCATTCAGAGAGCTTATGTGTATCTACTCCCTGTGTGCCAGGCCTCTTGTCTCCCAGCAAGCATTGGTCACCATCAGGCTACAATGAACAGCTCTACTACAACCTCTGATAGCCATCATCTACTTTAAAGGGACACAATTCATCTATCACATCCCAGGTAGCACATAGAAGGGGCAGGTAATTTTGATTACTCAAAGATAAATGAAACATAAATCTATTAGTAAGTGATAAACTATTGATTGAAGGGAAAACTGATAAAACTTCCACCAACCTACAACAGATGGGTTTCACTCAGACTCCGAGACGAGAGATTGTGAACGTCTACGATACCATATGATATATTATGATGAACTGCTAAAACTGTTATCTGTTCATCGAAGGAAAAATTACAAGAAAATCCTATATAAAACTTCAAATGACAGTGAAACATGGTCAGGATTAAGTTCACAGTGCTTAAGGAAGGCAACATTTGGAAGCTTAATCTTGCCAGTACAGGTAGGTCATTGAACACGGGAGCTTGACAAATACTGCAAAGGTGAAGTTCAACAAAGATTGTGCTTGTTTCTTCCTTGAGCACTGCCTCTTCACTACAAACGTGTGTGAGTGAATCAATGATGGAAGATCGTGTGTGCTTGGAGGGTTGTGATCATTACAGCGCTTACAGGGGGTACAAGTTGACGTGGCATGTACCTAACTGCACAGCACCCTAATATCCCTGTTTATATCTTCACGATTGTATTTGTATCAGTAATTGCTCCGTAAACCCAGATTTACTCAAGAGAAAAATTGATAAAAACAAACAGTGCTTAGGATAAGACAGTTCAAACTTTCCTAATCCACACTCACTTTTTACCGCAATATTTGTGAATAGGAAACAAGTTGATCTATTACAGATTGGAGGGGACTAAATGATCATGATAACAATGAGAGTAAATCATATCAATCATACACTCTCACATAAAGCCTCTGTACCAATTATGACAAAACTTTAAACAAATTATACTCCCATAGTGTTTCATCTTCAGACACGCCACAGCCTGAGTTATAAAACTGTGCTTTCTTTAAGTTCCTTGGTTTTTCATTTCTCTTCTATGGCTGTAACCTCTCCACCCCCATATTTCACTGTTTATTTTTCAATACAAGTCAGTTATTGTCAGGGCATAATGTAAAGCTAAAACTGCAAGTAAAGGATTGGACCTGAAAGCAATATTTATCTTTTTCCGCCATTCAAGATCTGAACTATCTTGCACTGTCCTGTTTGAATGCATTCGTACAAACCCTAGTATCAACAGTGAGACTTCGGCCCCTATAATTATTTTTAAATGACTAACTAGAAAGTTTGCCTTAAACCCGGTTGGCGACAAAACTCTCCTTTTACGATGTCCATGGGAAAGAATCAAAGTATATCAGTGGAACATTTAACATAATTGAGAAAATTACATACTGTCAACAAACTTGGCTAAATATCTAAACCACAAAAGTGAAAGCTCCATGATGGGGGTATTAAGGTGTCAAAATTGTTAAATTAACATTGAAACCTGATCGGGACTGGTTTTAAGTAAAGGGGAATTTATGCAGATGTGTGCAGTGATAAGCTACCAGTGTCAGCGCAGTCTCTATGAACGGGGCAAGCTCCCAGACACTGCACTGCTGCATTGTGGGTATCATCGGCATGGAGACAATGACAACCCACGGAAGTCTAAAGACATATGGGGACAAGCTCTACAGGTGAATATAATCACTAACAGCTGCATACAGACATCCGGAATACTAAATACTATAGGAATGATGAGCTGCAAAAATATGCAGCTTTAGAATCACAAAAGACAAAACATTTGGGACTAAACTTCTTATTCAAATCTAGAGAAAAATGACTTAATGTTTAACAAATCGAGGATAACCATTGTTGTTGTTTTTCCACAAAAAGCCACACATTGAGTATTGAGATATAATATGCACTTTCTTAATTTCATTAATAACTGCATGAAAGAAATGTCATACTGATCCAACAACATTCCAATTATCGTTGTCATTGGTTACAGTGACATATTCACAACCTCTCTGTATAATTTGTGGGGCTTCCTGCATGGCCCCATTTACATGATTTGTTGACTGCCCTATGATATCGGCAATGCTTTTTGATGACTTGATACCTGTATGGACTACAGTGAGAAAACATGTTGAGCATTTCAGGCAACATTATTGCTCCATTAAGTTCCCAGCATGGGAACTGTGAACAAGCCTACAAAACCCTGCTACATTACAAATAGGTGATAATTACAGGTATTCAAATTAAAATACCATAACACTTTTCCACCTCCTAGTTGAAGAGCTTTCTAGCTGTCAGCACTAATTCTTCATAACACCTAATCCTTGACGACATGGAAAAATAACGAAAAAATAATGCAGACGGGTGTTTCAGGAAAGAAAGTTAAAGTGAAATTTATGACAATTTAAGGGGTGATTTTGAGAAGATCTGGGAACTGAAAGCGCACACAAACTGCACCACTTTTGTAGAATCAAATTACCATTAGCTGCCTCAATAGTGTCATTTATAATCTGTCATTGACTTGTACAGTTTTAATGCAAACAACCTCAAAACATAAAGAACATGTTATTATTCATTCAGACAATTGGGTTCAAATGCAGTGGGAAAAAAACTCAAGAGAAAGAAGAGCGATAGTTTCACACCTTTCACATTGACTTCTTTACCTGCGTGTCAAGAGCTTTCAAGCTGCAGAATTATAGGAGTGCAAACACTAGTTGATCAGCTTCAATTCATTCAACTTACGAGACTCTTATTAATTTATTATTCAACTACTTTAGTAATTCTAAATTTCTGCAACCTGTAATAACTTGAATAGACTAAAGCTGAGTAAAAGAAGGTAGACATGTAGTGTAGGTTCTACTTTGATACAAAACAACAAGTGTGCCAAAATCACTTAAGTTCAAATAAGCCTAGAGAAAAAATCATATCCAATGATAAAAAAAGAAAAAAAAGAAAAAGAAATGTGTTATTATAAGAGAGGTGAAACCATTGACCTTTGGCTATGGCCCAGGAACCTGGTGTGACCGGTACTAGAATGGACCAGTTAAAACGTGGACATTACCTATCAACCATCTACTATCAAGAGCCACTTACTTCAAACATAACCACACTACAAGAATACACAGAATCTTTCAACTACCTTATCAGTAACTTGACAATAAAGATAATTCAAGTTTTGAAAGGTACAAATGTTTCTATAATAAAAATGCCACAAAAAGGTAAAACCTGTTATATTTATCTGTCAATTATAAAGTCATGGTCTGATATATGATTTCCATATGACTACAAAATTAACGCAAAAGTGGGCTTCAAGATAAATTATTGCCACGTCTTATATCCATAGCAACAGGTGACTTTTTTCCGGCTCAATATTAAAAGGCCCTTAGAATTAAACCAATAGTTAAAAAAGAAAGGCAACTGGTGTAAAACCTTTTGTCATCTACTACAGACAGCGATGCAGACGACAATGACCAATCTTTTTCTGAGATTTTATTAAAAGTGAAATGTACATAATGAAGAGAACAGAATGTATATTAAACCACCGAATTCTCACTCAAAAAACACCATAATAGTAGCATCCACCTCAAAGTAACCAGCTTCAAACCAGTACTACACTAGTTTACTGTCAATCAATACTCAACACAACAAAAACGTAGGACCTCAAAAAAGTCCTACTAGATGAAAGAAAAAAGAAAAACGTATATAGGAAACTAAAACTTACGTTGTCAACTTGTGTGAGTGAAGGTTTGAGAGTGAGGTTGCGTGGCATCGTTGCCTGGGCTCTGTTTGGGCACACCTTCTCACAGGCGAGGTCATGGACGATGTAGACACAGAACTCTTCAAATTCCTCCTCCTTTAACTGTGTCATGTCCCACCCATTGTCTAAACTATCTGTAAAACAACAAGAAAAATTGGTTAGAAAGGGGGTTAGCACAGACATGATCATGAGCACCAAAATTCACGGATGAATCCAAAACATATTCAAAAGATATGGATATACATTATTTGCATCACATATATCCAAGTATCAACTTTGTAAACAACTTATTGCCTTAACTTATCCAAGTATATCAAATAAGCCTCAACTTATCCAAGTATCAAATTTGCAAATGATTGTCTTAACTGTCTGCAAACAACAAGGACAAAAGACACAGGGGTTGGAAATACTGTGAGAGACAAACAGCAAGAGATGGAAAGCAAACTTTGTTGTCATTTATAGAGAAAAACAACCACATATTAGTTATCGTCCATTATATATCTCACACACATTAAAGTATTAAATTAGCAATTCTTAGATTACGCTATCACGAGCACAGGAAGAAAACATACCGTGATTTATATAATTGCATCAAGACAAACTTATTCTATGAAAGAAAACATTCAATTTAAAACTCTCTAAACAAGTGAGTAAGTCAATTAAAACTCTCTAAACAAGTGAGTAAGTAAAGATGCAATTGAGCGAAACATAAATATTATCTTCTGTTGTCGTTCGCTATTTGTTTGAAAAATATTTGAAATAAAATAAATAAGTGGGATTGCACAACGAAAAGTAACAAGATAAGTATAGTGTATTTACCTAATATATATCCATCCACACCTCTAATCAAATATCCTTTGCCTTGAACCATTATTCAAAACTTAAGAATCAACAGAACTTGAATGAAGACAAAACCAATACAATGGTCAACCAAGTTCCACACTTATTTGTCTTCTGGTGAGCAGATGTTGAATTGAAACCTTTATATAGTTGATCATGACGTTAGTTTACTACTGTGTGGTGTTTTTCCAGAAAACAACAACATCAACAACAGAAAGCACTTGTCCAGGAACAAGACTGACTAAATTTAAAGCCATTTTTGAACAGGCTGAGTAGGTGTTAATATATTACTGGGGGGATAATTGTTTTGTAGTAGTATTAGTACCAGTATAGTAGGTTTGTCGTCATCCTCCATATCTAAGTACGCATTTATCAATATCAATTCTTTTGGACTGCACTTTTTACACGGGTTTTGATTCAGATGTTTTTAACTCGTATCTTTTTTTGTAGTTTAAGAAACTCGAAAACAATAACTGTTGACGATGGTTGTCACTACTGTCAGGTCAATATTCTTAAGCTATACAAGCGTGTAATTGCAAGGTTGCACAGTTTAAATAGGTTAGATATCACAATGACGCGTCTTCATGCAGTCTAACCTGTAAGCAGGGTGTTTGTTTCAAGGTGATTCAAATTATACAAAAATAACAGCATGTATGGGAGGACTTACATGCTGATACCATCTTAGTAAGGTAGAAGCTCCACTACCGATATAGTTTATTTTATAGTTTACTTCTATGTCAACAAAACCTGGGCATGTAATTATATAGGGTCATCAAACAGATAAAAAATTATTATAATTAATTACATTTATTTAATTAACTAATTAACTTTCAAACATAAATTATTTCTAAACTTTGACATGGTCATTTTACATATCTCCTTACATATTTTTTGCATATTTGTTTGCAAATTTTCAAAAGATAAAATTAACTTGTTTTCATTTTCATGAGCCTGCTTTAATTCTTGACCTTTTGTTAATATTAAGTAACCTCTATACATTGTATAACTTTTATATACCGTGAAACAAAATACTTTTACTATAAAGAATTTCAGTGTTGACAACAGCCTCCAAAATCTCTAATTTGTTTTGCCATATATGATATCTTATTTTCAAAAGTGAGAGCAACCTTGTAATTCTGTTCCTGTAATAAGGTATTCCTCGATGTTTTTTCAGTAGAAGTAAAGCTATATCATAAAGTAGTTTGATATCCGCTTCTGGGACTATAGTATTGAACCCAGAACATATATCTTATTAATATTTGTTTTAAAGCATAATGTTAATTGGCAATAAGAGATACGGAAGATGAATTTTAGCAAAAGTTAAATCATTTAATAATTAATTGAATTGAATTATTGGAGCTGGACGCTTAGTTCCATCTTAAAATAGTTGATTATTGTTGGATGGTCCCTAGTCTATAGCGTATACCCACTACTTGAACAAGACATCAGACATTGACATTTGGTTACAAGCTTTGTCTTTATACTTCTGATAAGTTACACAAGATCTGTTAAAATCTGTCCTTGCATTGCCAGGGCTCTTATTTTCCCATCGTCAGTCAATATACACATGCAATCAGTGACTAAGTTCTCCTTTTTTTCTCAACAAGATGGGCTTTTTGTTCCGATCAAGTGGTGCAAAGGTCTGGGGTTTATCTTGACTTTGAAAAACATTTAATCTTTGAAGTGACATGATTTTCACTGTTAAGTCTTCATTTCCATCATATATAAACATGAGCAGAGTAGTTTTGGTATAGATTACTGGACAAAAACTGATGGTCTGTATCTAAAATCTACGCTAGGAAAGGCAATCCTGGACCCAGCAAACTTCAAACCTGGGGTGAAACTGATAGACTGCAGGGAGATAAAAGCCACGGAAAGTGCTCTTGAGTAGGAGTCTACTATAGTTAGAGCCCGGGTATCTAGGACTGAATGATAGCAAGCCCTTGGGTGATAAAAACAATACACCCGCTCAAACATGAAATGAAAGTTTTACACCAAGTTCATATGTAGTCTGCATGTCAAATCTCATTTAATCTCCGTGGGGCATCTCAATTTGTTTGGCTAATATATCTATTGGCAGTTATAAATCTGAAATGTGTGCAATGAAATCCATGCAACAAGACTCACGTAAAATATTTCTGTAGAAAAAAACTTCTTTGAAATTTGAAAAAAATGAAAATAAAATAGTATACGGTTCAACAGCAGATGTGCTAGATCATTAAGATGGGTAAGTTTAGTCATGTTGTCCTGGATTTTCCTCACTTCTCACAAAAAGCAAACATCTCACTATTTACACAATCTGTTATGAGAATGTCCATCAAATATTTTCAATTCCAATTAAAGAAGTTATTTCAATATTCAATTTTTTACTGATACTATATTGCTTAGATTCAGTCATGTGTTGATACGGTATTTAAATTCAGCATATTTCCACAACTGAAAATTACAGGTGTTAAAAATAATATATTACAATAGAATACCCAAAAAGTTTAATACATTTTTTAATTGCAATACCAAATTTTGAAGCTATTATATTTTAAACCAATGGTGACTTTCACTGCCATGTTCAATAAGAATATTTTGAAGGACATTGTCATAAACAAGTTGTAAACGTTAATGTTTAAAATAAGGGCCTCCACAGATTGAAGACTTTACCGTTATATCCAATTCCATCACTTAGATAAACAATTAAGTAGAATGTGTACAGTTATTTCAGGTATCTTGTTTGTACCCCAAAGGTATTACAATATTTTCCAATAGTTTTGAGTAAAATAAGACAAATTTGTGATAATAATTAAAGAGGCATGCTTTCATAGAAATACGACCATAACTCCAAATGTTTTATTCAAGCCATGCTAGTTTGGTCACCGTGCTCCTCCAATTGACTGAATAAAGGTTACAATGTTACAACGTGTCTGATCCGTCCCCAGTTGAAAAGAATTATCGGCCAAAAGCTTTAATATTATAATTACCATTCAAATCTATTTAAACTGACATTCTGGTGATTGAGATTGAAGACTGACTCTCCTAGTGCAGTATACACATTCTAGTGATTGAGATTGAAGACTGACTCTCCTAGTGCAGTATACACATT